>ENA-OWPL01001399-OWPL01001399.1-human-gut-metagenome-genome-assembly--contig:-NODE-1399-length-14156-cov-18.118148_pt1 | contig 14156 bp, 13 predicted proteins | sample MGYA00248263_ERZ651844 | MGnify/ENA primary metagenome ERZ651844 (study PRJEB26924, sample SAMEA4378256) | human gut metagenome | biome: human gut; feature: human-associated habitat; material: faeces...
TTACAAAGAGGGACTCTTGCGTTACAAACGGGACTCTCATTCTACATTTCACCCTACTTATTATTACCTATGTCTATTATAGATAAAATATTATCTATTTATGTAAAAATGGTACAATATAGATAATATTTTATCTACATTGTACCATCCTGTTTTTTCCATGTCAACCAACTACGTCACACCGTAATCTCAATCAGATTTCCTTCCACCGCTACAACACAGCTTTCATAATATCCGTCACCGGTTGTACGTGGACCGCTTGTCACCATATATCCATCCTGCTTCAGTGTTTCCGTCAGCTTATCTACCTGTTCTTTGCTTCCGACACTGATCGCCATATGGATAAATCCTGTCCGCATCTGATTCTCTGTCTGAGCTTCCACACCCGGCTTCTGCATGATTTCCAACCGTGCCCCATCGTCAAAGGACAAGAAATAAGACTTAAAATCTGTATTTGGATTATGATACATGGCATTGGACTTTGCTGCAAAATATTTCACGAAAAAATCTCTTGTTTTTTCCAGATCCTGCACATACATCGCAATATGCTCTATCTTCATCATAAGCCCTGCCTTCCTTTGTATCTGCTATGTTCTAGCTCCACATTGCCTCGATCTCAGCCTTGGATACCACACCGATACTCTTCTTCACGATCTCGCCATCTTTGAACAAAATCAAAGTCGGGATGCTTGCCACGCCATAAGACATTGCAATATCCATCGCCTGATCCACATCGAGCTTGCAGACCTTGACTTTTCCTTCATATTCGTCCGCGATTTCAGAAACCGTTGGTGCCAGCATCTTACACGGGCCACACCATGTTGCCCAGAAATCTACGAGTACGAGTCCCTTTGCATCGAGTACTTCTGCCTTAAAATTATCGTTATTTAAAATTACTTCTGCCATTTTCATTCACTCCTTATCTTTTGATTTATGTTACCCTTTGCTGCTTCCTTTTAATCACACTACCACGCTTCACCCGGATATTTCATGCCCCAGTCTTTCCGAAGCTTCGTCATAATTTCCATTACATCCCTGGAATACGCAAGCTGCATCGCGGATGCATCCCCGCTTTTTACTGCCTGTTCCATATCCTGCATCTCATAATACAGCGCATCCGCAGTATCTCCGGCTGTAATCTCCGTCTGGACACCACTTTCCGCATCGACAATGACAGCCTTATCCGCACGCGGATACTCCATAATCTCGATATAGCCTTTTTCCAGACTGATCATCGCACGCTTTGGCTGTTTCGAATGCATCGAAAGTGCAACCGTCGCCATCTGCCCCTGTGCATTCTTGAGCAGAATTGTTGCCTGCTCATCCGAACCGGTCGGAGAAGGCTTCCACTGGCTCACGATCTCATCCGGCTGTTCGTCCAGAAAACTCCGGACGATTGACAGCGCATACACACCGATATCAAGCATCGCGCCACCGGCAAGATTCATATTGAAGAACCGGTTAGACATATCATATTCCTTGAAGCTTCCGAAATTCATCGTGATGATCTGCACCTTTCCAAGCTCACCACTTTGCACGATATCCCACAGCTTCTTGTAGATTGGCATATGCCAGATCGTCATTGCTTCTGCAAGCACAAGCTTTTTTTCTTTCGCAAGCGCGATCATATCATCCAATTCTCTGCTGTTAAGCGTAATTGATTTTTCAACAAGCAGATGCTTTCCATACATCAGCGCCTGCTTCATAAATGCATAATGTGTATTATGCGGACTCGTAATATAGATGATATCTACATCCGCATCCAAAAACATATCATCGATCGTATCATATACTTTGGAAACACCATATTTTTCAGCAAATGCAACCGCCTTCTCATGCGTCCGGTTTCCAACTGCATATAACGATTTTCCCATCTTCTGCAATGCCTGTGCCATCTCATTTGCGATCACGCCGGTACCAAGCACTGCCCAATTCAACGTATCCTGCATCCACTTTACTCCTCATCTTTCACTAATATGTTTCAATACCATTAAAATAATCTTTTACCATCTTCACCACGACACCCGACAACAGGAATACCGCAATCAGGTTCGGGATTACCATCAAACCATTAAATGTCTCCGCGATGCTCCAGAGGAGCCCGAGATTCATCGTTGCACCAACGATTGCAACCAGGGAATACACAAGCATGAACGGTTTATTTACCCGTGTACCAAACAGAAATTCAATACATCGGACACCGTAAAGTCCCCAGCCGATGATTGTTGAAAATGCAAAACAACACATTGCAATCGCTGTGAAGATGGATACCCAGCCACCATAAGTCGCAGTGAATCCACTGATTGTAAGCTCTGCGCCTGCCGCCTCTCCATATCCAATCGGAACTTTACTGCATAAGATTACAAGTGCGGTCAATGTACAGATCACTATCGTATCAACAAATACTTCGAAGATTCCGAAGAATCCCTGCTTTACCGGTTTTCTTGTATCTGCACATGCATGTGCGATTGAACCGGTACCAAGACCAGCCTCGTTCGAGAAGATACCACGGGAAACACCTTTCTTCATACTCATGAAGAAGCTTCCAACGACGCCACCAGTCACAGATGCCGGGTTAAATGCGCCTTCAAAGATGGATGCAAATACCGTTGGCACGTTCTTGACATTCAGCAGCACAACTCCGATTGCAAGCACAATATACATTACTGCCATAAACGGTACCAGTTTCTCTGTTACCTGTCCGATCCGCTTAATTCCGCCGAGCAGAATGAGCGCAATCAGGATTGCAAGCACAATTCCGATAATGAGATTCAGGGTAGAAACCTGATTCTCGGAAATTACATTATAATTAAACAATGCTGAGTCAATCGCCGTTGTGATCGTATTGACCTGCGTTGCATTTCCCGTACCAAATACCGTCAATACGCCAAATGCAGAGAACAGATATGCCAGCCATTGCCAGTGCTTCTTCAATCCATTCTTAATATAATACATCGGTCCACCGACATAATCGCCATCTTTATTTTTCTCGCGAAAATGCACCGCAAGTGTAACCTCTGCAAACTTCGTACACATACCGAGCAGTGCAGATATCCACATCCAGAAAATCGCACCAGGACCTCCGATGGCGATAGCTCCGGCTACTCCGGCTACATTTCCGGTTCCAACCGTTGCCGCAAGTGCCGTACAGACTGCCTGAAACGGTGTGAGCGCACCGTCGCCCGCTTCCTTCTTCTTGAACATTCGTCCGAATGTCACCTTCATGGCATACGGAAACTTCCGTATCTGTAAAAACCGGGTACGAAAGCTCAAATATAACCCAACACCGATAATACAGATCATCGCCGGGACGCCCCAGATAAAATTATTGATCACACTATTGACTGCGTCTACTTTTTCTAACATTGATAAACTCCTATTCTAAAAGCCTTCCTTCTTTCGCTGTTTCCGAAGCTCGCTGCGTTTCTTTCCGGCCTCCCATTCCGCTTCTTCCACAACTGTCTCTAATTTCAATCTTGGTACCCGCCGCGGCTTATTATCCTCATCCAATGCAACCAGTGTCAGATATGCACGGTTCACCGGATAACGCATCCCATCTATCTTCTCTAAATAGGAATCCACGCGGATTTCCATCGACGAATTTCCGACATAGGTTACGCGTCCGATCAATACGACAATATCATGCTGACGAAGGCTACGCAGAAAAGTCAGATTATCTACCGATGCTGTGAGCACATGTCCCTCAGAATGCCGCATAGCCGTAAGACCTGCCACCTCGTCAATCCAGCCCATCAGTATTCCACCAAACATCACATCTGCGCCATTTAAATGTTCCGGACGAATCTCATGAAACTGTTCTGTCAGAGAATCCGCAACCCGTTTTTCTTTTATTTGCTCTTCCATGCTGTCATTCCTTTCCTGCTCTCATCCGATCAACTCATACTGTAGAAATTCATACTTTAATTTCGAGCCTTCCCCAATATTCTCCGGCAACAACGCTCTTGCAACCAGTTTCAGATCATCGGACTCAATATCCGTCCGTTTGAGATTTGCATAATCTCCATCTATGCTTACTACTTCATAATACCATGTTTCCATACGATAGCTCCTTATATCATCTTAATCCATAATGCTTATTGTATCATACTTCATCACACACCGACGTGATGACCTGTGCATATCAGCGTGCTTCATTATATCATGTCACCGGATTATTTTCATCTTTTAATTCCATTTTTCTACAATTTTATGTCATGATACATACGCCCCGCAGTTGCCTTTTTTCCTTCAAAATGCTAAGATATTTCCAGTTAAAAAACACATATATAAGAAAGGAATGTCCCATGCCTGTAAATAAAAATAACGGTTACCATACATTATCCAAAGATTTATCAGAACGTATCGAACAGGATCGCGCAAATCATTTGGTCAATCCATATGCCTGTCCGGATTCTGCGATCATACGCCGTTTTTGCGACCATGACAAGCCACATCTCTGGCGTCCTGCTTTCGTTATGGATGTCGAGAAAATCCTGCACAACAATTATTATAACCGTTATTCGGATAAAACACAGGTTATCTCCTGCTATAAAAATGACGATATCTCCAGGCGTGCCTTACATGTGCAGCTCGTCTCCCGTATCGCACGTACTATCGGCATGACACTTGGCTTAAACCTGGATCTGATTGAAGCGATTTCCCTTGGTCATGATATCGGCCACACTCCGTTCGGACATGCCGGGGAGCGTTTCTTAAATGCGCTTTATAACGGACATACCGGACGATTGTTCAATCATAATATTCACAGTGCACGTGTCCTGGATCATCTGATTTTCCGGAATGTGAGCCTGCAGGTACTAGACGGTGTTATCTGCCATAATGGCGAACTTGAACAGCAGGAATATAAGCCAAAGCGCTTTTCTGCCACGGATCCATGGGTTGAATTTGATGCCAATCTCGAAGACTGCTACGCCGATCCTTCTGCGAACAAACGACAGATTCCCGGCACACTGGAGGGCTGTATCATGCGGATCAGTGACATTATTGCATATCTTGGCAAGGACCGGCAGGACGCATTAAAGATTGGTCTGATTGAAAATAATAACCACTTTACTTCCGGTACGCTTGGCACAACCAATGCACAGATTATCAATAATATGACAGTCAGCATCATAGAGCACAGCTACGGAAAACCTTATATCAGTATGGATAAAGATGTATACGAAACTTTTTCAAAGGCGAAAACAGAAAACTATCAGACAATATATAACAATCCGCAGTTAAATGATATGTACAACAACAATATCCGTCCGATGTTCCACGATATGTATGAAGCACTTCTCACACAGGCAAAAAGGATGGACCAATCATCCATCCTTTACAAACATCATATTAATTATATCCGAAGTGCCAACCAATTCAGTCATTATTTTGATATTGATAAATACATGGAGCACTACCTGAGTCAGGATCCGAATGAAATTGTCGTTGATTTCATGGCAAGCATGACCGATGATTATTTTATTGATCTGTACAACTACCTGTTTCCAAACGGATCCTACAAGGTTGACTATATCGGGTATTTCGACTAATGCATCAACGAGGACGTATACAATCATTTCATAATTGTATACGTCTTATTTTTTTCCGGAATTCATCGAATTGATATGGTTTCTTACGAAACCACAAGGATGTCTTCTAATCCGGAATAATCTCTATATACACCTGATCATATTTGTGCTTTAATTCCTGCTTGATCTCATCCCGTACCTGATGCAGGATGCTGATATGTATCACATCTGTCTGGTTGCCAATATAGACTTCCACCCAGATCTTCCGTCCCGTCTGGATTACATCAAGGAATGTCACTTCGTATGGATAATCCTTCATATGCTTATCTACGATGGAGCGGATCTGGCTCAACACCTCTTCCTCCGGTGCAAACAAAACCAGATTCTTGATACTCTGAAAGATCACAACGACCGGCTCCCGGATCAGCAAAATCGCCATCACTGCCGCTACTGCCGGATCAATATATGGTGTCAGGAAATGAAGCTTCGTATGAAGCAACAACACCTGTACAACAAACGCAACCGATACACCCAGACTGCTCACAACATCCAGCTTCCACATATAGAGCTCCGCTTTGATCGTCTCCGACTCATATTTCTTACTATAATGATTCAGTATGAGATACATTACCGCACATCCTATGCAGACAAGGAACTCAAACACCGCAATCTTCCCAGCATTTACCTCATGTCCGCCATGCACGAGCAGCTTTACGTTCTCCACCAACAGATTACAAGTGAGTGCCAGCAGGACGCTGTACTTTACAAGCAGGAATAACGATTCTACCTGTGAATATCCATATGGGTGTTTCTCCGTAACTGGCTTATACAGAAGTGGCACCAACACAAGAAACGGTCCGATCATAACAAGATCTGCCGCATCAAACAAACAGTCCGTAAGCAGCGAATGGGAATGTGTGATCCACGCCATAACTCCTTCCGCTATAATAAATAAAAGGCTCCCCAGAAAAGATAACCGTAATATCTTTTTCTCTATCTTCAACTTATCTTTCTTCATATATCTAAATCAAATTCTCTTTCTGTAAATTTCCTCTTTCTATTCTAGTCCTCATCCGGATTCACAATAGCACCAATCTTAAACTGTTTTCCCTCTTTCTGCCACTGACAATACTCTGCAGTTGCCGCAAACAATACATCCCCGGAAGAATTGATTGCTGTCTCCAGCGAATCCTGTACCACGCCAATGATCATACCTACAGCTACTGCCTGCATCGAGATATCCTGTGGAATCCCGAACAGCGAGCATGCCATCGGAATTAACAGCAAAGAGCCTCCCGCGACACCCGATGCACCACAGGCACCAAGTGTTGCCATCAGACTTAACATAAACGCCGTTGGAATATCAACTGCAACACCCATGGTATTTGCCACAGAGAGTGCCATAATCGTGATTGTAATTGCGGCACCATCCATATTGATCGTTGCGCCAAGTGGAATCGATACCGAATAAATGTCCGGATCTAATCCAAGCCGCTTGCAAAGAGACATATTAACCGGAATATTTGCAGCCGAACTCCGTGTGAAGAACGCTGTGACACCGGACTCCCGCAGGCAACGGAACGCCAGTGGATATGCATTTTTCTTGAGAAACAGGCTTGCCAGCAATGGATCTACAATAAGCGCAACCGTTAACATCGCTCCAACTAACACCAATAACAGCTTTCCATATTCTTTGAATATCGATAGTCCACTCTCGGAAACGGTTGTAAACACCAGTCCCATAATACCAAATGGTGCACAGCCGATGATCCAGCGAACTACACGCGAAACAGCATCTGAAATCGAAACAAGCGATGCTTTTACTCCCTTGCCAGCACTGCGCATGGCAAGCCCAAACAGTACTGCCCATGCTAAGATACAGATATAATTAGCATCAAGCATAGCCCGAAGCGGATTATCCGTAATATTCATCAGTATATTCTGCAGCACTTCCACGATGCCCGAAGGAACAACCTCCGACTGATAGGACTCAATATCAAGCGTCATAGTTACCGGGAATAAAAAGTTGGCACTCACAGCGACCACGGCTGCAAGCATCGTACTCAAAATATACATAAATGTAATCATGCGGAACTGCCTGCCATTTCCTTTCCCCGCATTTGCAATCGAACTGATTACGAGCACAAACACCAGAATTGGTGCAATTGCTTTCAATGCCCGCACAAACATCGTTCCGATCAGACCAATACCGGTCGCCTTTGGCACTAAAATTCCAAGCCCTGCTCCTATCACAATTCCGATTGCAATCTTCGCAATCAGGGATACACGATTCCACACATTTACTATGTTCTTCATTTGTTACTTATCTCCCATATCATTATTCACAGTATGTCAGCTTCTACAAAGTAAGCCAACGCAATGCTCATTGTAACATAGAAAAACTGCTTCGTATATACAAACCGTTGGGAATTTTGCAATATATAAACTTATTATTGATCTGATAGAATAATGTAAAAACATACTTGACAACATTAAATCTTACAGATATTATAATATTGAAATGAGTTTTACGACCGTACAGCTATTGCTCAAGCAGCTTACTCATTTCTTTTTTTATTCTCAATATATCATATAAATACAATTTATTATCTTCATCATGTCTTACGATCAATCCTGCCTTAAATATATTATAACCTTCAAGTTCATTATCTGTATTGTACTTTGGTAATGCAAATCTTGTGGCATATCTATACCATCCAAATTTTGCGTTCTTCTTATGTTTAATTGCATAGTTCTCAGCAAATGATCTATTTGTTGCAATCCTTATCATCTCCTTGATCGCTATAGAGTTATTTGCCTTTGCATACAAATTTGCTCCTTTTAAGGTTTTAGTATCTTTAGAATGTACAAATTCATCCGGAAAATCTTTTCCAATATAGATCATGTCGTCTGTATCAATTATTTCTTCACATTCTCCTATGTATTCTTTTAGATATTCTTCTACCATATTCCAGTCAACATTTTTTCTACCCTTAAATCTAAGATCATTAATAAATAAGTACAATCTTATTACCATCGCAATCAAAAATTATTCGTACGTGATGTTCCTTATTCGAACTATGATATTGTAATCTCACCTTATAGTTTATCAACCGTAGCAAATAGTCTGACATCTTCCTTCGCCCTGATTCCCAATCTTCCCAAGTTCTAAGCGGGATTCCTAAAGATTCTGCCATCATTCGTTGATTTAAGCCTGTTATTTTTCGTAAATCTTTTAAGATTTCCACTTGATTATCGAAAAATGTCTACATCCTTGCGGTTTCCCTTGCACAACTTCTGGTAGCATCACGCATTTTACTAAAAATCCCTGCAGCCACCACCAGATAGCCACAGGGATCTCTTCATTCATTTTACAATGAAACTTGATCTCTCCATAATATAATATTCTTAACTTATTTCCTATAATTCTTCGAATTATCATATTAAAAAATATCTTCAATTTTCATTTAACCTAAATATTATAATGAATCAGTTCTATCAATCTACTTTTTTCTATTCAATGTTTTCACATATCTATATATACTTATAAGTTCTTTGTTTCCTTTAAAAAACGCTTTATATTTTTTATCTCCAAAAAATATTTTTTCTGGTGAAAAAGATCCCTTTACCTCCTCATTCCATTTATTCATTTTATTTAATTTCTCATTATTTGTATTTCTATCATAGTCCCAAAAGAATTCTATTTCTGGATAATTGGTTAGCAAATCATTATATCCCTTTAATACTTTTTTATTTGAACAATACGGACAACCTCTGCCGGATATTTTCTTATTAATGTCTATATAATAACTATGATTATTCTGACAAATAAACCATGCTTTTTTCTTACCACCATCTGAAATAACATTTTCTGGCTTAATAGTATTATTTTTAAAATCCCATTCTTTCATCAACTCTGGATGCCTAGTTCTTAAGTCATTATACCCTATTAAAATTTTTTTTGGCGGTTCCGAACAATATGGACAACCATACCCTCTTACTCTTGCATCTATAGACATATAATAACTATGCGGAAATGATTCACATTTACATTTCCACCATACAAACTTTCCTGAACATCGAGAATATTCTGAAGGTTTATTTTGATTTAATTTATAATCCCAATCTGATGCCAAATCTGGATGCACTGATGCAAAATCATTATCCCCAATAACTATTCTTTTTCCTGAACAAAATGGACAACCTCTAGGATGATTTTTCGTCGTTCTATCACAAATTTTTGCTTGATAAGAATGTCCTTCATCACATATCCACCATACTTTATTTATTGCCCCTGACAAATAATCATTTGGTTTCTTACTATTCTTTTTATAGTCCCATTGACGAGCAATGCTGGGAAATACAGTTTGCAAATCATTAAATCCCTGTAATAATATTCTATTTGAACATATCGGGCACCCTTTATCTGAAGTTCTACTATTTATTGCCGCTTTCCATTCATGTCCTTCTCTACATTTCCACCAAACAATTTCTTTGGAACCGCTTGTAAACATTTCTGGACGCAAATTTATATTTTTATCATAATTCCACTCATAACATAAATCATTATTCGTATTTATTAATGAATGTTCTAATTCTGTATTATACATTACATTAAGAATTTCAATATCGTCTCGTTTTATATCTATTGATACATTTATATTCAAAACATTAAACAACCTTTTTAACGCTGCTTCAAACTCTATGTAACTATTTTTCTCATTTAACAATACCGTGACAATAGAGCTATTGAAAACCTCTGTTTTATATTTTTCCAACTCATTCCATTCTATATTATACGAATTATCCAATATAGGTAATCCCCTATATCTAAAGTTATATAATTTTATACCATTTTTTTTGCATATTTCATTTTTTCTTTTATCACGATCTATATTATTTTTATGATATAAAACCCCATCATACTCAAATCCAATTTTTCTAGACATAACATATACATCTATTTCGAATCTCCCAATCTCTTTATTTTTGTAAGAATGATAAACATCTTTCTTCCCGTAATATTTTGATAAATAGTATTCTATAATATACTCATATTTGGAAGTTTTTTTCCTTTTATGGCATTCTGGACAACCACTTCCCATATGTGTTCTACTTATAATAGGTGCTTTGTAATTATGTCCAAACTTACATTGCCACACAACTTCATATTCGCTTCCCTTTGTGATGTTTTCAGGCGCAAATACACCTCTTTTATTAATGTCCCACCCCCTTGGAGTATTTGTAAGTTCTTTATTCCATTCTTCAGCAATTTGAGGAAATTCCTCTTTTAAGCTCTTTCTACCATTAACCATACTTTCTCCTTTGTCTCATAAATAAAGAAGCTAATTTAAACCATCTCTATACTAGCATACATTTTTTTAATTCACCTAAATTCAGTAACTTTATAATTTTGAATCCACCCCGTCCTTTCCTGACCATTTTCATCCTCCCAGCTTATTTTAATCCATTTTCTATACTTATCTAATACTTTAACAAGTTGTCCTTTTTTCAAATGAGCTACAACTTTAGAAGAGCAATCAGAACTAGTTCGTGGCATTACATTATTTTGATTAATAATTCTATATGATAACATATTAAGAAAATCCGCATCTATTTCCAATTCATTAACATAATAATTATTGACATTAACTATATTATTCTCCTCTTGAATTTGCTTTGTTCTTATAGTAGAAAAAATTGATATTAATACACTTAAAAAAGCTAAAGTAAGTGAAATCCACTCTCTAATTTCTTTTATTTTTTCTTTTTTATCCTCTCCAACTACACTTTTTGTTATTTGATCTTTTTGAATACAATCTTGAGAATTATCATACATTGTTTCTGCTAGATCCTCAATATTAATATCTTCCTCCTCTTTATCCTCTACAATAGATTGATGAATTATTTCAACTAATTTTGTAAAATCATATTTAGTACTAACACCAAAAACCGAACAATATAACTGTTGTACATTTTTGTTAACTCCAGAATATAATCCTAATATCTCTGATGAGGTAAATCCTTTAATATTATTTAAACCACTATTTTTTACTATCTTCACATATGTATTTAATGCTTCCTCCGCACCTAAACAAATATTATTGGGGTTAATTACATCTATTTTCATTATTTTTTTCATTATTTCCATTTGTCCGTCCAATGATATATTCTTCAAATACTTAATTCCTATTTGATCATTCAGTTCTTTTAAATTATATAAATTATTATTTTCCATATTTTCTCCTTATATATTTATCATTAATAATGATGTATTTATTTTATCTAAACTCAACTGCAATTATTTTAATGTATCTATATATTCTGGTGGTAACTTTTCAAAGAATTCTTTATTCTTGCTCCAATATTCTGTCATTTTACTTTGTTGAGTCTCCCATTCTAAAATGGATTTTTTATCAAAAACAATCTCATACGAATCAATATTTTTCAATCCATATGCATAAATTAATATATTCATTCTTGTAATTATATTATTTAATTCTTCTCTTGAATAAGATTCAAAAAAATCTGCACACGTTTCCGATGCAATGTCTGCCCCAATTAATAACATGGTTATTTTATTTAATTCCTTTTCAAAATTGTAATCCTTCAATAATTTATAAATTGCCAAATCTACAAATTGAATTCCTGATGACATTACTATTTTATTATAATCTTCAATAGCTCGTTTTGCTGTTGATTTAATTTCATCAAGATTACCTTTAGATATATAATCGTAAACTTTACTTTTATAATAAAAATCATCTAATTTTATATTGGTAATTGTGCCATCTGATGTTGTTTCCGCTATATAATCCCACATAAACAAAAAACGCATAACCTGATTAATAAAATTGTATGCATCTAATGCCGTCATAGAAAGAAATTTCTTAGTTTTTTCTCTCTCCGGATAATAGATCTGGAAAATATAAAATAAATAAGCGGCTATGTAACTGATTGCTATATTATAAAACGTCTTATCTCCATTAACATCACTACAAAAAATCCATATCATTAGTTTATTCTTCCAAATTATTGGATATGAGCATCCTCTTATTATAAAGAATACAGCAATGATACATCCAATAGATAGTTTTTCCCATAGTATTTCATAATCACATATTGAAATATGCCGTTTTATCTTATACAAAAACATTGATTTCATTTCTCTCCTTACTACGCATCTATATGTTAATAATAAAACAGATGTATAGTTTCACCCCGTTGCTTCTAAAATAATATATTTTTATAGTAAAAATCCCCTACACTCCATTATGAAGTATAGGGGATTCCTTTATTTGATTACCAAATCAAAATGTCTACCATATGCGGTGTATTACTTATTAGCGATTGCAGCCTGAGCAGCAGCAAGTCTAGCAATAGGTACACGGAATGGTGAACATGATACATAATCAAGACCAATCTTGTGGCAGAACTCAACGGATGAAGGATCTCCACCGTGCTCACCACAGATACCGATATGAAGCTTTGGATTTACTGGCTTACCAAGCTTAACTGCCATATCCATGAGCTTACCAACACCTGTCTGGTCAAGCTTAGCAAATGGATCGTTCTCGAAGATCTTAGCATCATAGTAAGCATTGAGGAACTTACCAGCATCATCTCTTGAGAAACCGAATGTCATCTGAGTCAGATCGTTTGTACCGAAGCAGAAGAAGTCAGCTTCCTTAGCGATGTCATCAGCTGTAAGAGCAGCTCTAGGGATCTCGATCATTGTACCAACTTCGTACTTCAGATCTACGCCTGCAGCAGCGATCTCAGCATCAGCAGTCTCAACAACTGTCTTCTTAACATACTTAAGCTCCTTAACCTCACATACAAGTGGGATCATGATCTCTGGCTCAACATTCCAATCCGGATGTGCCTTCTGAACTTCGATAGCTGCACGGATAACTGCCTTTGTCTGCATCTTAGCGATTTCCGGATAAGTAACAGCAAGACGGCATCCTCTGTGACCCATCATAGGGTTGAACTCATGAAGTGAGTTGCAAAGAGCCTTGATCTCATCAACTGTCTTATTCTTAGCCTTAGCAAGCTTCTCGATATCAGCATCCTCTGTAGGAACGAACTCATGAAGAGGTGGATCCAGGAATCTGATTGTAACAGGATTTCCTTCAAGTGCCTCATAGAGTGCCTTGAAGTCATTCTGCTGATATGGAAGGATCTTGTCCAGAGCTTCTTCTCTCTCTTCTACTGTATCAGAGCAGATCATCTCACGGAATGCTGCGATTCTCTCTGGATCAAAGAACATATGCTCTGTACGGCAAAGACCGATACCTTCTGCACCAAGCTCACGAGCCTTCTTAGCATCTGCCGGTGTATCAGCATTTGTTCTAACCTTCAATGTTCTATACTTATCAGCCCATGCCATTACTCTACCGAATGTACCTGCGATAGAAGCATCAACTGTCTTGATAACTCCATCATAGATGTTACCTGTTGTACCATCGATTGAGATGAAGTCACCTTCCTTAAATGTCTTACCTGCAAGTGTAAACTGCTTGTTTTCCTCATCCATGATGATGTCACCACAACCAGATACACAACATGTACCCATACCACGAGCAACTACGGCTGCGTGAGATGTCATACCACCACGAACTG
>ENA-OWPL01001405-OWPL01001405.1-human-gut-metagenome-genome-assembly--contig:-NODE-1405-length-14132-cov-4.799105_pt1 | contig 14132 bp, 16 predicted proteins | sample MGYA00248263_ERZ651844 | MGnify/ENA primary metagenome ERZ651844 (study PRJEB26924, sample SAMEA4378256) | human gut metagenome | biome: human gut; feature: human-associated habitat; material: faeces...
CCAGAAGCCTATTTTTTATGAAACGATACAAAAACGTACTGCCCATGTAGGGGCCGATGCCCACATCGGCCCAGCAGATCGCACCGTTTTTACGGAAATCCGCAGCGAATTTGCAACTTCCTAATGGGCCGATGTGGGCATCGGCCCCTACAACCAAACCAGAGAAATTGCAGCATACGCAAAACCAGCCTCCGCCGCAGCGGGGGCTGGTTTTATATATGCGTCTTATTTCAGCGTCTTGACCCACTCGCGCAGGGTATCGGCGTTTGTGCTGCTGCGGAAGACCTTGCCTTCGAGCAGACGTGCGCCCGTGCAGCTCGGTGCGAGCGCCTTGTTTGTGCCGCCCATGCCGCTGCCGCCGGAGGTGGCAAAGGGGATGACGGTCTTGCCCGAAAAGTCGTAGCTTTCGAGGAACGTCTCGATGATGCGCGGGGCCTGATACCACCAGATGGGAAAGCCCACGAACACCGTGTCGTACTGCGCCATATCCGCGACCTTGCCCGCGATGGCGGGGCGGCTCTTGGGGTCCTTCATCTCGATGGTGCTGCGGCTCTTTTTATCCATCCAGTCCAAATCGGCGCCGGTGTAGGCCGTCTCGGGCGCGATCTCGAAGAGGTCGCCGCCGGTCACACCGGCAAGGGTCTTGGCAAGCTTCGCGGTCTGGCCGCTGGCGGAAAAATAGGCAACTAAGGTTTTCATTCTACTGCACTCCTATCTGTTGAAATTTCTCACTGTTTCGCTTCCGGAAGGACCTCGTTGATGCAGGAAAGCGCGTTGAGCGTGCGCGGGAAGCCGATATACGGCAGGCACACCGTGAGCGCCGCGAGCAGGACCTCCTTCCCGTTGCCGACGGTGGCGTTCCCGCCGACGTGGGCCTTGACCTGCCCTTCGCAGCCGCCCTGAGAAGCGAGGATCGAGAACGTCAGCAGCTCGCGCTCGTGGATGGGCAAAAACTTTCTCGTATAAAAATCGCCGAAGCAGTAGGCGGAGAGATCGTCCTGAATGTTCTTCTGGTTCTCCGGCGCGGCGGCGCGCATCGCGTCGATGTGGTCGCCGAAGATCGACTTCTGCGCCGCGATGCCATCTAAAAGGCGGCTCTCCTCCGTCACGGTCTGACCGCTCGTGAGCGGCAGGACGATGCCCTTTTCGGCGAACACGGCGTTCACCGCGGGGGAACCGCGCAAAAAAGGAGCATTCTTTCGAATGCTCCTTTTTTACATAAGGTTGGCAAAAATCGACGCGCCGACGACCGTAAGAAGGCCCGCCACGACGATGGACAAGCTGCTCATCGCGCCCTCGACCTCGCCGATCTCGAGCGCCTTGGCCGTGCCCAGCGCGTGCGCGGCCGAGCCAATGCTCACGCCCTTGGCGATGGGGTCGGTGATGCGGAAAAGCCTGCACACCGAAACTGCGATCACGTTGCCGAAAATGCCGGTGATGATGATCATGGCGACCGTCAGCGTCACGTAGCCGCCGAGCTCTTCGGAAATGCCCATGCCGATGGCCGTCGTGATGGACTTAGGCAGAAGCGTCACGTATTCCTCGTGTGTAAGATGAAAGAGCCTGCTCATCACAAACACGCTGCAAAGCGTCGTGATGACGCCGGAGAGAATACCGGCGAAGATGGCCTTCCAGTTGCTCTTCAGAAGCGATAGCTTTTCATAAAGCGGCACGGCGAGGCACACGGTCGCGGGCGTGAGCAGGTAGCTCAAATACTTCGCGCCCTCGTAGAACGTGTCGTAGCTGATGTGCGCCGTCAAAAGCACCGCAATGGTCAGCACCACCGAGATGAGCAGCGGGTTGAAGAGTGCGAACTTGAACTTTTTTTGCAGCAGCACGCCGATGCCGTAGGCAGCAAGACTGACAGAGACGCCGAAAAAGACGGACTGTTCAAAAAATGTCATTTCTTCTCCGCCCCCTTCTTGCCCTTTTTGAGTACCGCCTGCGTCACAAGGCCGGACACGGCCATAACGACGATCGTTGTCACCGCGGCAATGATGAGATAGGCGACAAGATTCGCCTGAATGACGTCCCACGAAGCCATCAGCCCCACGGCGGGCGGAATGAACATGATGGGCATGATCTCAATGAGAAAGCAGGCCGTGTCGTGCACATCACTGAGCTTGATGATGCCGAGCATCAGGCAGAGAAACATCAGCGCAAGGCCGTAGATGCTCGCCGGAACGGGCAGAGGCAGAAAATAATTCAGCAGCTCCCCAACAAGCGAGACGATGAGGATGATGCCGAACTCCTTGACATATTTCATGATTTTTCCTCTCTTTGTGTGTTGATTTTCATTGTACGGCGCGCACTTTCCCCTGTCAATCGACGAACGGGCGGGATTCCGCCCCGCTGCGCGGCTTTTTCTTAACAAGGTGTATAAAGGCGGCGCAAACGCCGCGCTTTCGCCGCCCGTGTGCAAAATCCCATCTTCTGCAAAAAATCGTCGTCCGCTTTGCACAGAACAGCCCGCGCGGATTTAGTCGAAGCGCCGAACTTGCAGTTTTTTCTCCAAAAGGCGAGAAAATGCGCGCTTTTTTTACGTCTAATGAGATAAAAGCCGATGCTTCGCCGCCGCTCTCTGCCGGGGCGGCGAAGCGCCGAGTGGAAAATTCATACAGGGAGAATAACACCATGCAGATATCCGCACAGTCGCGCAAAAGACTTTTGTTCGCCGCGCTCTGCCTCGCAATTCTCGTCCCTCTTTTCTTCACCCTCGAAATCCGCGCGCAGCTGCCGCTCCTCGGTTTCGAGGGCGGCTCGCCCCTGATCGACTGGGTACATCAGAATACGGCTGGCAGCGGTTTCTTGCGGAAAGTGACCGGGGACGCCACCTTTTACAGCCTTGTGCTCCTTGCGAAGGACTCTCGCCTCGGGGCGCTGCTGTTTTTCCAGAGCATCGTCTGTGCTGCGATCACGCTCGTTCTGCTCTGGCTGACGCTGTACTGCAAAAGGTCCTATCTTGCGCCGTTTACGGTCGCCTACACGATTTTGTCCGCGCTCATTTTCCTGGCCACCATGGGCGACTACGCCATCAATTCGCAGGCGGAGGAATACTGCGTCCTGATGCTCTGGGGCTCTTATCTGCGGGAGGGGCGCGGCCTCGGCTCGGTACTCGTCTATCTGACTGTCGTAGGCTGCTATTTTGTCAGCCTCGCGCGCAGCCGCAAGGCGGCGTGAGACGTTTCCCGACTTTTCCACAGCAAAGAAAAACGGCGCGGTCTCCCGCGCCGTTTTTTGCTTTTCCGTTTTCACATCAGCGTCATATAGCTGACGCCGTCGAGCGCTTCAAGCGCCTGGATCTCCTCGTCCAGCGTCGTTTTGCCGTTCACCCAGAGGGTGAACGTGCCGCACACGGGGCCGCCGCTCTTCTCCTGCGTCTCGCTGAAGAGGTTCAGGTCCCAAACGTAGTGTCCGTGGCCCTTTACCTGGCGGATGATCTGGCCGACCGTGCTCTTTTTCTCCATCTCGAAATACACAGTGGAGACGCGCTGCGTCTTGCGGATGCGAAGGTCCACGCGCCGCAGCACTTGCATCGCAAGGAAGATGAACGCATAGCAGATGATGCCGCCCGCGTAAAAACCCGCGCCGAACGCCGTGCCGATGATGGCGACCGCCCACAGGCCCGCCGCGGTCGTCAGGCCGCGCACCTCCTGATTGCGCGTCACTAAGATCGTGCCCGCGCCGAGAAAGCCCAGCCCCGTGATGACCGAGGCCGACATGCGCACAAGGTCCGTCTCGCCGATGCCGGCAACAAAGATATTCGTCATCATCACGAGCGCCGAAGCATCGCTCACGATGATATACGTGCGGAAGCCCGCCGCCTGATTGTGCCGCTCGCGCTCAAAGCCGAGCGTGCCCGCGCAGAACGTGGAGAGCAGGATGCGCACCACGATCGAGAGCACCGTGATATCTGCGAGCTGCTGAGAGATCGCTGCCATAGGATCTATTCCTCACTTTTTGCAAAAAACTGGAAATACCCGCACAGCAAACTATGCCTGCCGCGCAGGAAAGATACCTTTCCGCCGCAGCCTCAGTCGCTCGCCTTTTTGAGCTCGACGTTTTTCTCGTAGGCCACGGTCACGGCGTCTAACACCGCCGCGCGCATGCCGCGCTCTTCGAGCGTGCGCACACCCTGGATCGTCGAGCCCGCGGGTGAGCAAACGCTGTCCTTGAGCACGCCGGGGTGCCGGCCCGTCTCGAGCACCATCTTGGCCGTGCCGAGCATCATCTGCGCGGCATACTGGATCGCCGACGCGCGCGGCAGGCCGCATGCGACGCCGCCGTCGGCCATCGACTCTAAGAAGATCGCGGCAAAGGCCGGGCCGCAGCCCGCGACCGCCGAGCCCGCGGCATGCAGCTCCTCCGCCAGCGGGAAGAGCTTGCCCGCGGGCGCCATGTAGCGCAAAAACGCCTCCTGCTGCGCCTTGTCGCAGTTGCCGCTGCACGCATAGAAGATCACGCCCTCGCCCACGGCGGCGGGCATGTTCGGCATGATGCGGATGACGGGATAGTCCCCGCCCGCAAGCTCCTGAATGCGCGCGATGTCCGGTCCCGTGACCATGCTGATGAGCACCGGCGCGCTCTTGCGCTCCTTGAGCGCCGGGGCGATGCCCTTGAGCACGTCCACGATCATCTGCGGCTTCACGCCGAGGAAGATGTGGTCCGCCTCGCGCGCGATGATCTCGTTACTGCTCACAACGGCCCCGATGCGCTCTGCGAGCGTCTCCGCCTTTGCCTTCGTGCGGTTGGCGAGCAGCACCTCCACCTCGCCGCTTCTGGCCGCCGCGCTCGCCAGCGCGCCGCCCATATTTCCTGTGCCGATAAAGCCGATCTTCATCATCTGCCGTGTCCTTTCTACACCCATCAGGAGCCCAAGCGCAGCCCTGTACCGCGCCCCGCCCCTGTTTTTATTATCAGTAAAGGATATATCAACCCTCGCCGCCTTGTCAAGCGCCGCGCCCGTCAATCACCCGTTCCGCGAAAATTTTATGTAATATCCATTGCACTGAGTACCGTTCTTTGGTATACTGATGCGGCCTGCCAAACCAAATATGACTTTACGAGTCCTGTCACAGGGGATATCACCTTGTATGCCAAGTGGAACAAGAATTCCGGCGGTGGCGGCGGCTCCACCACCACCTACTTCTATTTTGCCATTGAAAAGGTGGACACGCAGGACGGCCACGCCCTGAACGCCGCGACGGTTCGGAACTACCGCGGCTCCACACCTGAGCTGCTGAACGGCGAAGACCACTTTGCCTATATCGTCGGTCACAATGATGGCAATGTTTACCCAAATGGACTGATCTCCCGTGCGGAGACCGCCACCGTTTTCTTCCGGCTTTTGAAAGATGAGGTGCGTGACGGCAATCTTCTGACCAGCAATACCTATTCCGATGTTCCGGATGACTATTGGGCAAATACCGCCATCTCCACCATGACGGGTCTGGGCATCGTGCAGGGTCATAGCGGTACTACCTTTGATCCCGAGGCCCCCATCACGCGGGCTCAGTTTGCCGCCATTTGCGCCCGGTTTGATACCGGTGCCGGCGGCACCACCCAGACCTTCTCCGACATCAGCGGACACTGGGCCGAGGAGTATATCCGGCGAGTTGCCGGGTTGGGCTGGATCAAGGGCTTCGAGGACGGCACCTTCCGCCCGGATGCCTACATCACCCGTGCCCAGGCTATGACCATGATCAACCGGGTGCTGAACCGCATCTCCAAGGAGAACAGCGACCTGCCGGCAGGCATGAACACCTGGCCGGACTGCAACCCCGGCGACTGGTTCTCCCCGGCGGTCCAGGAGGCCACCAACTCCCACGCGTTCAAGCACAAGACTGGAAACTATGAGACCTGGACCGGCATGAACAAAAAACCCGACTGGACCCGGTATGAGCACTGATATTGGGCAAAATTTCAGAAATACACATATCGGTTGCTGCTCCTAAATAAAAGCACAAGCGGCGCACCAAATCTGGTGCGTCGCTTGTGCTTTTGCCTTGCTCTAAACGATTCTTTTAAATGTTGCCCTTATGCGAGGGTGGCTATGGGCCAGCCTCTCTTTTTTGAAGTCATAATAGCATCGTGACCCCATTATCTTCGATCCCGATCTCCACGAGCGGCGCGCCGGGGTCGTACTCGCCGTCGAGCGTCCAGGGAATGTCCTCGGCCGTCTCCGCCGTCACGTGCTTGACATGGCGGAAGATGAGCCCCTCGGAGTCGTAGTAGTCCTTGTTGATGAGCGCTAAAATGAGCGCCTGCATCGCAGCCGGCGTTCTCGGCACGGGCACGAGCAGCAGTTCGAACTTGCCGTCGTCGAACGACACCTCGTCGGGCGAGAGCTTCATCAGCCCCGCGATCGACGTCGAATTGCTGATCGCACCGAAGAGATATTCCCCGTCGAAGACCTCGCCGTCCGCCGTGATCTTCATGCGGTACGGGCAGAGCGTGTCGAGATTCTTGACGCCCTCGAGTAAGTAGGCAAAGTGCCCGAACATATTCTTGATATCCTGCTGGACGGTGTAGGTCGTTTTTGTGAACGCGCCGAACGACGCGACATAGACGAAGTTCCGCTCGCCGAATTTGCCCACATCGAGAGATCTCGGCTTCATGCGCATGGCGGAGGCCGCCGCCTCGGCGGGATTCGACGAGATATTCAGGCTCGCGGCAAAGTCGTTCGTGCTGCCGCCGGGCAGATAGCTCACGAGCGGGCGGTATTCTCGCGGAATGCGCATCACCCCGTTCACCGTTTCGTTGAGCGTGCCGTCGCCGCCGTGGCAGACGACGACGTCGAATTCCGGCCCGAGCGATTCGGCGAGCTCCGTCGCTTCTCCGCGATGCGTGGTCTTGCGCACGGAGACGAGATAGCCCGCCTCGGAATAGATCGCGGCGGCGTCAAACAGCGGCGCGAGGGATTTGGTCTTTCCCGCGCGGGGATTGACGATAAAGAGCAGCTTTTTGTCGTCCATGGGTTCCTCCTCGTTTGCTCTTCACAGCATCAGACCGGCAAAGCACCCTGCGCCCTGTCGGTCAAAATCACCCTCTGCCAAAAAAGTCAAGTTCTGTTCATCTTCATTAACAGAGAGTAAAGATTATCATAACACACGAAATGAGCGGTTGCAATTCCCAGCAAAAAATAGTAAGCTGTTTTTGGTATCTTTTTAGCAGTCATTTAACGCATTTTACCCAAAAAAAGGGGGAGCCCATGAAGCAGAACAAAACCTATCTTCACCTCGGCGTAACGCTGATCGTCTCGGCCTGCGCGGTGCTGATGTTTTACGACACGTTTTTCCAGTCCCGCGTGCTGCTGGACTTTTTCGACAAGCTGATGAGCGTGCTCTCGCCGGTCATCTACGGCCTTGTGTTCGCGTACCTTCTCGCCCCCATCGTCGACTTTTTCGACCGGTATATCCAAAAGGGGCTGCCGAAGGTCAAGTCCTCGCTCGTCCGGGGGCTGAGCATCCTCGTCACGTGGATCTGCGTCATCGCCCTCATCTACCTGATGTTCAGCATCCTCATCCCCGAGCTGGTCGACAGCACGAAGACACTGGCCGACAACTTTGAAAGCTATTATAAAACCGTCTACAACTGGGTCAACAGCCTTGTGGAGAATCAGGCGATCTTCTCCGACGACATCTACTCCGACCAGCTGCTCTCCGCACTCAACGGCTACTACGATAAGCTCGTCAAGTGGGTCACCGACACGGTCATCCCGCAGGCGCAGGTCGCGATCGTCGCCGTGACCGGCGGCATCTGGAGCGTCGTCATCTTCCTCAAGAACCTTCTCATCGGCATGATGATCTCGGTCTATCTGCTCGCGCGCAAGGAGAGCTTTGCCAAGCAGTCGAAGAAGATCCTCTACGCCATTCTGCCCGAAACGCCGTACCGCCGCACGCTGCGCGCCGTGGCCGAGGCTGACCGTATCTTCAGCGGCTTCGTGCGCGGAAAGCTCCTCGACTCGCTCATCATCGGCATCCTCTGCTTCATCTGCTGCTCGATCTTCAAGTTCCCGTATACGCCAATTATTTCGGTCTTCGTGGGCGTGACGAACATCATTCCGATCTTCGGCCCGTTCCTCGGCGCCATTCCGAGCGCATTCCTCATCCTGCTCGTCAGCCCCAAGCAGTGCCTTTATTTCATTCTCTTCATCATCGCATTGCAGCAGTTTGACGGCAATATTCTGGGGCCGAAGATCCTCGGCAAATCCACCGGCATTTCGAGCTTCTGGGTCATCGTGGCCATCGTGGTCGGCGGCGGCTTCGGCGGGGTGCTCGGCATGTTCCTCGGCGTTCCGATCTTCGCGTGCATCAGCTCGCTTGTGAACTGGTTCACGAACCGCAGCCTCACGAAAAAGGGCGTGACGGACGACGCGATGTTCGCCCCCGCGCCGCTCGCCTCTCCGGATGAAAAAAAGGACTGATCTCCCCATGAAAACCCTGTACCGTGACAACAAAGGACTGCACCGCTGGCTTTTCGCCTGCGGCGCAGTCCTTGTGCTTTTCTATCTTTTCCGCGGAAACCGCGCGGCCGTCAATTTCTGGGTCTATTCGGTCACGCTGCCCTTCGAGCAATTCTTAGGCCGCGCGTGCGCGGCGCTGCCGTTTTCGGTCGCGGAGCTTCTGTATGTGCTCGCGGCGGTCACGGCGGTCGTGCTGCTCGTGCTGATGGTACGCTATCTTATAAAGTCGCGCCAAAAAGGGCGCGCCGCGTACCGCTGCGCGCTCTTCGTGCTCGATTTGTTTCTCACGGTCTGCGCCGCGTTCTCGCTTCTCTGGGGCGCGAACTATTACGCGGACGACTTCTGCGACAGAAGCGGCCTTTCGCCCGAGCCCGTCGCGTATGAAGACTTAGTGCGCGTCACGCAGTATTTCGCGGACCATCTCGCCGAGGCGTCGATGCACATCGCGCGCGACGAAAACGGCCTCTTCACCGCCGACCGGCAGGAGATTCTTAACTACGCCGACACGGTGTACGACTGCCTGTACGACGAATTTCCGTTCCTCGACATGCCGGACCAGAAGCCCAAGGGCATTTTCTTTTCGAAGATCATGAGCGCGATGAACTTCACGGGCTTCTACTTTCCGTTCACGGGCGAGTCAAACGTGAACATGGACTCGCCCGCGATGCTGCTGGCCTCGACCTGCGCGCACGAGCTCTCGCACCAGCGCGGCATCACGTCCGAGCAGCAGAGCAACTTTCTTGCGGTCCTCGCCTGCACGCGCTGCGACGACGCAAACTACAACTATGCGGGCTGGGTGCTCGGCTACATTCACCTCGGCAACGCGCTGTACCGCGTCGACCCCGACGCATGGCAGCAGATTCGCGACAGCTTACCCGACGAGATCGTGCTCGATCTGCGCTACAACAGCGCCTACTGGGCGCAGTACAAGGGCCTCACGGCCACCGTCACCCAGTCGCTCAACGATAAGATGATCAAATCCTACGGCGATGAACTCGGCACACAGAGCTACGGCGCGGTCGTCGACCTGCTCGTGAATTACTACGCCTGAGCGCTGCTCGTCTCGCGGTAAGACTGCAAGAATTCCTTGGTCCGCTCCTGCTGCGGGTTTTCGAAGACCTGCTCGGGGCTGCCCTGCTCCACGATGACGCCGCCGTCTAAAAACACGACGCGGTCGCTCACGGCGCGGGCAAAGGGCATCTCGTGCGTCACGATGACCATGGTCATGTGCTCGTCGGCAAGAGAGCGGATGACGCGCAGCACCTCGCCGGTCAAAAGCGGATCGAGCGCGGAGGTCGGCTCGTCGAAAAAGAGAATTTCCGGCTTCATCGCGAGCGCGCGGGCGATGGCCACGCGCTGCTGCTGCCCGCCCGAGAGCTGATAGGGGTAGGCGTTTTCCTTGCCTTTTAGTCCCATTTTGTCGAGCAGCGCCATCGCCTCGGCCTCGACCTCGGCTTTATCACGCTTCTGCACCGAGACCGGCGCGTCGCAGACGTTTTTCAGCACTGTGTAGTGCGGGAAGAGGTCAAACTGCTGGAACACCAGCCCGAACTGCCGCCGCACCTGCGCGAGCGCGGCTTTTCCGGCGTAGACGCTTTTGCCGTTTTCCTCGCGCGCGGCGACGTTTTCGCCATACGCGAGCGTGCCGGAATCCATCGTTTCAAGCAGCGTCGCGCAGCGCAGCATCGTCGACTTGCCGCCGCCCGAGGGACCGATGATCGACACGACCTCGCCCTTTTCCACCTTGAGCGACACGCCCTTTAAGACCTCGAGCGCGCCGAACGCCTTTTTAGCGTTCTGCATTTCAAAAACTGCCATTGCTCTCCCCTCCCTTTAGCGGTAATAGCGCAGCGCCTGCTCCCATTTTTCCATGGCGAAGGCGACCACATAGTTGAAGACATAGTAGAAGACACCCGCCGCCACCAGCGCCAGCATGCCCGGCGTATTCGGCGAGGCAACGATCTGCTTGGCGCGCGTGAACATCTCCACCGTGCCGATGACGGACGCGAGCGACGTGTCCTTCACCAGCGTGATGACCTCGTTCGTCACCGCAGGGATGACGCGCTTGGCCATCTGCGGCAGGATGATCTTGAAAAACGTCTGTGCCTTGGTGTAGCCGAGCACCTGCGCGGCCTCATACTGCCCGCGCGGGATGGACTCGATGCCGCCGCGGTAGATCTCGGCAAAATACGCCGCATAGTTGATGACGAACGCGACGATGACCGCCGTGAAGCGCCAGTTGCCCGGCACCGTGACGCCAAGCAGGAGCTTCGGCCCGTAGAAGACGACCATCAGCTGCAGCATCAGCGGCGTTCCGCGCATGATGGAGATATACGCCTTGATGAAGCCGCGCAGCGGCGTCAATCTGCTGCGGCGGCCAAACATCACCGCAAGGCCCAGCGGCATCGAGAATAGCAGCGTCAGCACGAAGATCAAAAGCGATGTGACAAAGCCCTCGGATAATAGCGAAAGCATCGTGGATACAGTCATGGAATGATTCTCCCTTATTCGGTCATAAGCGGGAAAAAGCGGGGGCTTTCGCCCCCGCTCCCTCCCTGAGAAGAGGATGGGCGCCTATGAGTTATAATTGGCTTTTACAGTCGCCCGAGGTAAACGTTTTTACTTGTTGATAAGGCACAGGCTGTCGAGCACGAGACCCTGATCGACGTACTTCTGCGCGATCTCCAGCATGGTGCCGTCCTCGGCCATCTTGAGAAGCTCGGCGTTCACCGCGTCGCGCAGCTCGGTGTTGCCCTTGAGGAAGCCGATGGCGTACTGCTCGGTGGAGAGGGGCTCGTCGAGGATGACATAGTCGCCGTCGTTGTTCGCGATCTGATACTGCGCAACGCCGAGGTCAGCGGCCACGGCGTCCACCGTGCCCTGGGCTAAGTCCATAAAGCCCATGTTGTAGTCGCCCAGCTCCACGACCTCCTTGAGCGACGCCTTGAAGTCCTCGTTTTCGTTGATCGCGTCGACCGCGGAGGACGCGGCCTGCGCCATCACGCTCTTACCGGCGAGGTCCGCGAGCGAGGTGATGCCGCTGTCGGCCTTCACGACCATCACGATGGAGTTATCCACATAGGGGTCGGAGAACGTGTAGTCATTTTCGCGGCCGGTGTAGGTAAAGCCGTTCCAGATGCAGTTGATCGTGCCGCTCGAAAGCTCGGCGTCCTTGCTGTTCCAGTCGATGGCCACGGCCTCGTACTCCCAGCCGAGGCGCGCGCACAGCTCCTTCGCCATCGCGAGGTCAAAGCCGTCGTACGTGCCGTCGGCGGCGATGAAGCCGAACGGCGGGAACTCGGCATCAAAGCCGACGATCAGCTTTTGCGTCTCGCCGCCCTGCGCGTCCTGCGTATCACCGGTATCGTCGGCGGTGTCGTTCTTGCTGCCGCAGGCGGCAAGGGCCAGTACCATCACGGCGGCAAGCGCCATGGCTAAGAATTTTTTCATCGTTTCTTCCTCCTGTAAGTTCCGGCGCTCGGCCGTTCGATTTAGTGTGGTAACACGATAACACAATAACGTGCGACAGTAAATACACGTACTTTACAAAGATGGAGCGATAAAGCGAATCGTTTTTTGCCGCTTTCCACAGTTTTCACGGTTTCTGGACGGCAGCGCGGTGTTTGCCTCCCGTTTTTCCCCGCTTTGCGCTTGTTTCTTTTTTTGCCGTGTGCTACAATGCAAGCAAGAATTTTTGATCGCAGGAGGCTATTTTTATGCTGTCTATTGATATCTCCCATGCCGCATCGTTTCTCTCGTTGCCGTATGAAGCGGCGCTGCGCCCGCGTCTCGAGCGCGCGGCGGGCTGGCTGCAAAACGGCGGCGGAAAGGGCTCTGATTTCATCGGCTGGGTCACGCTCCCGCGCGACTATGACAAGGATGAGTACGCCCGCATCCTCGCCGCGGCGAAGAAGATTCAGGGCGATTCCAAGGCGCTCGTCGTCATCGGCATCGGCGGCAGCTATCTCGGCGCGCGCGGCGTCATCGAATGCCTCTGCTCCCCGAACTATAACTTAAAGAAGAAGTCCACGCCGAACATCTACTTTATCGGCAACGGCCTCTCCTCCGACGCGCTGCGCGAGGTGACGGAGCTCATCGGCGACGACGATTTCTCCGTCAACGTCATCTCGAAGTCCGGCACGACGACCGAGCCCGCCGTCGCGTTCCGCTTCTTCCGCGAAAAGCTCGAAAAGAAATACGGCAAGGCCGAAGCCGCGAAGCGCATCTACGCCACGACCGACGCGCACAAAGGCGCGCTCAAGTCCCTCGCCGATCAGGAGGGATACGAGGAATTCGTCGTGCCCGACAACATCGGCGGACGCTACAGCGTGCTCACCGCCGTGGGCCTTCTCCCCATCGCCGTCGCCGGCGTTGATCTGGATGAACTCATGGGCGGTGCGCAGGAGATGATGTCGCTCTGCGCGAAAAACGATTACAGCAATCCCGCCTGGCAGTACGCCGCCATGCGCCACGAGCTCTACCGTCAGGGCAAAAAGGTGGAGCTTCTCGCGTGCTTCGAGCCCGCGTTCCGCTTCATGGCCGAGTGGTGGAAGCAGCTCTACGGCGAGAGCGAGGGCAAGGAGGAAAAGGGCCTCTTCCCCGCGAGCGTCGACTTCACCGCAGACCTCCACTCGATGGGCCAGTACATCCAGCAGGGCGAGCGTATGCTGATGGAGACCGTTGTGCGCTTTGCGCCCGCGGAGCAGCAGATGGTCGTCCCCTTTGACGAAGCGAATGGCGACGGGCTCAACTTCCTTGCGGGAAAGACGATGGACTTCATCAACCGTCAGGCCATGGACGGGACGCTGCTCGCCCATGTCGAGGGCGGCGTGCCGAACATCATTTTGAACCTCGATGAGAACAACGCCCGCACGATGGGCCAGCTCATTTACTTCTTTGAATACGCCTGCGGGCTGAGCGGCTATCTGCTCGGCGTCAATCCCTTCGACCAGCCGGGCGTGGAGGCCTATAAAAAGAACATGTTCGCGCTGCTCGGCAAGCCCGGATACGAGGAAATGGGCGAGGAGCTGCGTAAGCGCCTGCGCTGAATTTTTTGAATAAACCTGAAACTTTCCATTCAGCATTGCAAATTTGTTTCATTTATGCTATGCTGATGCCATCAGAAAGACCATCCCCCGCAAAAGAGGCGGGGAGCTATTGAAAGGAGTGATTTCTATGGTCAGACTCATCATGGGTGAAAAGGGCACCGGTAAGACCAAGAAGCTGATCGAAATGATCAATACCACTGCGCAGGAGGATAACGGCAGCGTCGTCTGCGTCGAAGCAAAGTCTACCATGACCTTTGACCTGCACTATCACGTTCGTCTGATCTCTGCCTACGAGTACGACCTGTCCAACTACGAGGCCCTGCGCGGCTTCCTGTTCGGCCTGTACGCGGGCAATTATGATATTTCCCACATCTTCATCGACAACCTGTTCAAGATCACCGGCGGCGAGTGCAACCAGGCGGCCGACGATTTCCTGAACGAGCTCGAGCGCTTCAGCAACGCCACCGGCGTCAAGTTCACCATCTCCGTCTCCGGCGACCCCGCCCTCGCCACCGACGGCATGCAGAAGTATCTGTAAATTATTTGTCCTTACAGGACAAGCGGTGATAAAAGGGGACCTTCTCTCACGTGAGAGAAGGTCCCCTTTTAAACCCCTAAGA
>ENA-OWPL01001408-OWPL01001408.1-human-gut-metagenome-genome-assembly--contig:-NODE-1408-length-14120-cov-3.411802_pt1 | contig 14120 bp, 11 predicted proteins | sample MGYA00248263_ERZ651844 | MGnify/ENA primary metagenome ERZ651844 (study PRJEB26924, sample SAMEA4378256) | human gut metagenome | biome: human gut; feature: human-associated habitat; material: faeces...
TACCCTGAAGCAGTACAGAGAACAGCACAATAAAGAACACAATATGGAACACATCGTTTTGCATCACCGCCGGGTGCATGGTTGCCATAATGGCGAATACGATGGACGCCGCGCCACGCAGACCGGACCAACTCACCAGCAGCTGCTGGCGAAGAGGCGCACGAAACGGCGTAAGCAGCAGCGCCACCACTGTCGGGCGGGCTACAAAGGTCAGAAACAAGGCAATCAGCAGCGACCGGGGCGCAATGCGCGGCAGCTGGGACGGAAATGCCAGCAGCCCCAGCAGGAAGAACAGTACCATTTGCATCAGTGCCGTGGCAGCGTCAAAAAAGTGTACCAGCCCGGACTTGTTGGGGATCCGGCTGTTGCCCAGAATCATGCCGGTCAGATATACGCTGAGATAACCGTTACCACCCAGCATTTCCGGCAGCACATAGGACAGCAGCGCCACCGCCACGGCAAACACCGCGTCAAACCCGGCAGAGAAGCGAAAGCGACCCAGCACCCATCGAGCCGCCAGTGCCAACACCACGCCAAACAGCACACCATAGCCAATCTGCGCCGCCAGCAAGGCCGCGAATTGACCGCCGCTGCTTCCACCGTGCATCACAGACAGCACAATGGTGGTGAGCATATACGAAAACGGATCGTTACTGCCGCTCTCCACCTCTAACAGCGATGCGGTATGATATTTCAAATTCAAGTGCCGACTGCGCAGCACGGAAAACACGGACGCCGCGTCGGTGGAGCTGATGACCGCACCGATAAGAAAGCTCTCTTTTATATCAAATCCTATCAGGAAATGACAGCCTGCCGTAGTAATAAGCGCCGTAACTATCGTACCGAGCGAGGATAAAAGTCCCGCACGCAAAGCAACAGGTTTTGCCGCTTTCCAGTTGGCAGAAAAACCGCCGCAGAACATTATAAATATAAGACATACCGTACACACCTGCTCGCTGAGCTGATAGTTGTCAAACGGTATCTTCAGAATACCGTCCGAGCCGCATATCATACCAAGTGCCAGAAATATAAGCAGGCTCGGTACGCCTATCCTTGCCGACAGCTTATTGCCTACAATGCAGACAATGATGATTGCCGAAAAAAAGAGCATTACAAATTCCATCGTTCACCGTTCCTTCTGTTCAAATATTTTCTCTGTTTAACTGTTTTCAAAAAATAAGCTGCCAATGTGATTTGAAAGTCACCATTGACAGCCGATTTTTTACTATTCTTAAAGGCGTCAGCCGCTGAATGCGACGTCTTTATTTGCCTGCAAGCTTAGCGATTATTTCAGCCGCCTCATCAATACCGCATGTAGCCGTATTGATGCACAGATCGTAATTCAGCGATTCGCCCCAGTTACGTTCCGTATAATACTTGTAGTGTCTGCGCCTTGCCTTATCCTTCTGTCTGATAATCGAAAGCGCCTCGTCCTTGCTTATATTGTCATGCTCACAGATACGTCCGCATCTGAAATCATCCGTAGAATGCACGAAAACATCAAATGTACTGTACTGCTCCCTCAGCACATAGTCCGCACAGCGACCGACTATAACGCACGGACCTTTATCCGCAAGAGCCTTGATAACTCTGCACTCCGCCGAGAAAAGCTGGTCGGTAAGCGGCTGTGTGTACATACCGTTTATCGCAAGATTGTAAAGAAAACTGGTCGTTGTTGTCTGCTCCGCACGTTCTATGTATTTGGGATCAAATCCGCTTTCCTTTGCGGTAACATCAATTATCGTCCTGTCGTAATACGGGATTGAAAGTGCTTTTGCGACCTTTCTGCCGATCTCGCTTCCTCCGCTTCCGTACTGTCTTGAAATAGTGATTATTTTTCCCATAATCATTCCTCCGTTTGTGCTTTATTCTTATGCCTGCTGTACCTGTGCCGAGGATTCATCCTGTTTGTCATACATTTTCAATATGACATTCTTATAGATCCTGCGCATAAGGAGTATCGCAACAATAAGTCCTAATAAATCGCTTACAGGGAGCGACCACCATATACAGTCAACCCCTCCGATAATGCCGAACAGCCACGCAAAAGGCAGTGTCGGCACAATAAGCCTTACTATAAATACTATCATGCTGTAAAAGCCGTTTCCGAGCGCCTGGAAGCCCGAGCTTAACACTATCGACACTCCGGCAAATACAAACGATACGCTGAATATTCTGAGCGCCGTTTCACCGAGCCTTATCATATCGTCCGTCGGAGCGAACATTCCCAGTAACTGCACCGGTATAAGCTGGAACAGCAGCAGTCCGACTATCATTATCACAACCGAGCAGATAACACCGAGCTTCAGCGTATCCGTTATACGCTTCGGCTTTCCTGCCCCGTAGTTATAGGCTATGATAGGAACTATTCCGTTATTCATACCGAACACAGGCATATACACGAAGCTCTGCAGCTTGAAGTATACGCCGAATACCGTAGCCGCCGCAGGCTCATACGCTTTCAGTATTATATTCATACCGAACGTCAGCACCGAAACCAGCGCACTCATTATAATAGAAGGTATTCCGACGGCATATATCGTCTTTATCGTACCAGGATTCAGTCTGAATTTTCTGAATACAAGCCTTAATTCTTTATTGTGGAAGTGGTGCAGTAAAAATCCTACCGCCGCCGCTATTATCTGACCTGTTACAGTGGCGATTGCCGCACCCGTAACGCCCATTGCGGGTATTCCGAGAAAATCAACACCGAAAATAAACACAGGATCAAGCACTATGTTTATAACCGCACCGAGTATCTGCGACACCATCGAAAGCAGTGTCTTGCCCGTTGCCTGCAATATACGCTCGCCGTATATCTGGAAGAATAATCCGAGCGAGCCGCAGCATACGATTGACAGATATTCAACACCGTATCCAGCTATGATTTCAGAATGTGTCTGTATCGAAAAAAATGCAGGTATCGCCGTAAGCCCTACTATTAAAAATATAACATAGTTCAAAGCGGTAAGAATAAGCGCATGAGTTGCCGCAAGACCCGCCTCATAAGGCTTCTTCTGTCCGAGATAGCGTGATACAAGCGCATTCATTCCGACGCCAAGCCCTGTCTGAAACGCTATCATAAGGCTCTGCATCGGAAACGCCATGCCTACAGCGGTCAGTGCGTCCGGGTTTATCTGTGCCACAAATACGCTGTCAACAAGGTTATACATTGCCTGGATAAGCATTGATATAACTATAGGCAGTGACATTGTAACAAGCAACTTGTTTACAGGCATTACGCCCATCTTGTTTTCTTTTGTCTGTTCCAATTTTCTTTTCTTTCCTTTATTCTTCACTGTATTTCTTTTAATTCAGTATACCATAAATCCACGCATTTTGCAAGCAGCATACACAAAAATCGTCCTTAAAATCTTATTGACCCCACCGCCTTATTGTGATACAATAGCAATATATAGAAACTCAGAAAGGAGAAGAATATGAACGATATAAAAGCCGTGCTGTTCGACCTTGACGGTACTCTGCTGGACTCGATGTACGTCTGGCAGTACGTTGACGAGGAATTTCTGCGCAGACGAGGCATCACTCCGCCTGATGATTACGGCAGGCAATGCAGCCACCGCTCTTTTTACGAAACAGCATTGTACACAATAGATCTTTTCAAACTTCCCGAAACGCCCGAACAGCTTATGCAGGAATGGACAGATCTCGCCATAGACGAATACCGCCACAACGTAAAATTAAAGCCCTTCGCTCGTGAAACGGTTGAGCTTGCTCTGAAAAGCGGCTACAAGACCGCCATATGCACCTCACAGACACCCGAGCTTTACACCCCAGTGCTTCATCACACAGGACTGTGGGGAATGTTTGAAACGATCAGCTCCGCCGCCGTTTTCGGCAAAGGCAAACAGTACCCCGACATATATCTCGATACCGCAAAAACGCTCGGCGTACCGCCCGAAAACTGCATTATGCTCGATGACGTATCCGCTTCTCTCAAAGCCGCAAGGCAGGCAGGTATGATGACAATCGGCATAATCGAGCCTCTCAGCTCACAAAGCCCCGAAGAAATGGAGCTTTACAGCGATAAGCTTGTGAAAGAGCTTGATAAAGATATATTCACATTCTGACGGAGGCAAAAATGAACACAAACATTATCAGAAAGCACTTTTTCTTCAAAGGCAGAGTTCAGGGTGTCGGCTTTCGCTACCGGGCGCAGAATGCCGCCTCGCTCTACAGCGTAACAGGCTGGGTAAAAAATCTCTACGACGGCTCGGTCGAAATGGAGGCGCAAGGCACTGAGGAAGACATTGACAAAGTAGTACAGACCCTTCAGGACAGCCGCTACATCGTGATAAACGATATGTACGTTGCCGACCGTCAACCCGACCCTCACGAAACCTCCTTCCGCATAAAAGACGAATACTGACAAAACGATCCCTCCTGCGTGATAATGCAGGAGGGATCAGTTATATATTGTTGCCTGTTTTAAGAAATTCAGTTTTCGTCATCGTCCGGGTCATCATCCGCATATTCGGGTTCTTCCCCGTTATCGGCGTTTTCCTCTTCCTCAGACGGTTCTTCGTCCTCCGTCACTTCTTCACGAGTAACAAGCTCCTCGTCGATCGTAAAGCCGGATACCATCTCGTCAAGCAGATTTGCCTGTACCGAAAGTTCCTGTGCAGAAGCCGCACATTCCTCGCTTGTGGCAGAGTTTGTCTGTACTACCGAAGAAATCTGATCAACGCCGGCATTGATCTGCTCTATAGCCTCAGCCTGCTCTGCGCAAGCCGTTGAGATTTCGCCTACCAGCTTTGTTGTGGCAGTTGTCGTATTGACGATTTCTGTCAGCGTCTGTGCCGTCTTGTTTGCAATCATCGTTCCGTTTTCAACAGCCTTCATCGAGTTCTTGATAAGTTCTGTCGTTGTGCTTGCCGCCTCAGCAACCTTGCCCGCAAGATTTCTTACCTCGTCCGCAACAACAGCAAATCCCTTTCCTGCGTCACCCGCTCTTGCCGCCTCTACCGCCGCATTAAGCGCAAGTATATTCGTCTGGAACGAAATATCGTCAATCGCTCTTATTATCTTTTCGATTTCGCCGGATGTTTCTCCGATTTCCTGCATAGCCCCAAGCAGACCGTTCATCTGTTCGTTGCCCGATTCAACAAGCTTTGTAGCCTGAGCCGAATTCTCAGCGGCGTTTTCCGCTCTCGCTGCGTTACGGTTGACCTTTTCCGCAACCTCGGTAAGCGATGCCGAAAGCTCCTCGACCGATGCCGCCTGCTTAGCCGCACCGCCCGAAAGACTGCCTGCCGCAGATGCCACCTGCTCAGAGCCTGTAGCAACACGCTGACCTGCCTTGCTTATTTTGTCCATCGTCTTATTAAGCGAGATCATTATAGATTCGTATGACTGCCTGATAGGCGCAAAGTCACCGAGATAAACATCAGCCGGCTTATATGTAAGATCGCCGTTTCCGAGCGTTCTGAGCATAGTGTCGATGTCGGATATGATTTCGTTTATATTCTTGCTGATAAGGTTCGTGCTTTCGCTCAGCTGAGATATTTCCTTGTCAATTTTCTTGCCGAAGTCAAGTTCCTGCTGGTGAAGATCGCCGTGCGATAACGTAACGATTCTGTCCGAACACTGCTTTACGGGCGAAATTATCTTTTTCACTATCGTTATTATAAGCAGTACCGACAGCGCAAAGCATACGACCGCTACAATCATGCCGATAACAACAGAATTATAAATGCTCTGCGTATGCTCAAACGGTGTCGCAACCATTATACAGCTCCAGCCCTCCGCATTGCTTATAGGCGCATAGCTGACATATTTTGAGACGCCGTCAAGCGTAACCTCTCCGAATCCCGATTCACCCGCAATTGCCGATGAAACGCAATCAGCCATAGCCTGATATGAGCCGTCCTGCGAAGCAAGACTGATATAATTCATCTGCTGCGGTATCAGTTCCGAGTCCGGATGTGCGATTATATTTCCCTTAGCGTCAACCACCATCGCATAGCCGGTATCGCCGATTGAAATCTGACCGATAACATTCGAGAATACATTCACGTCAACTGTTATACGAAGCACTGCTCTCAGCAGCCTATTTATATCGTTTGAAATTATAGGCACGGTAACGTCCATAACGACCTTACCCGTCTTTTCGTAGAAATAAGGCTCACCGACAACCGCTTTATTGGTTTCTATTACCTCACGATATGCAGGATCATCCGACCAGTTGAGAGAGTCGTCGTTAAGTCCCTTACCGTCCCTGTCCGTCATATCGACCTTGACATACATAGAATTATCTCTTGCAACAGAAATACACTTCGAGCGTATCGCAGATACATCTGCAACGTCAGAAAAATCGGCGTCGGCAGAAATCTGCGTTATTGCGTTTACAACAGATTCCAGCTGATTTGAAATAGTATTCGATGCGGTATGCACTACCTCGTCCATCTCATTCACAAGCGCCTGCTTAAGATATGTATAGCTCAGCAGTATATTGATTATGCAGACAAGCATAAGCGAACCGCCGACAGCAAGACACATCCACCTGAATATTCTGCCGGTAAGAGATTTCCCTTTCTTATGTGTATTTTCAACGTTCTCCGGAACCATTTCAGCCCCGTCATATACATTCTTGTTCTTCTTCATTCCGCTACCTCACACAAAGGATAAACAATACGGTTTTTGACCGTCTTTATATAGGTTTATCTTATCACATTGTGTAACTAAAGTCAAATTTAAATCACGTTTTCACATCATTTTCAACAAAACCGCCAAATAATTATCGGTTTTTTTGTGGAAATTAATAAATACAAAGCAAATATATATGCCGATTTTACGATATTATCGTTTCCCCGTCCCACCACCCACAGCCCTCTCAAAAGCACCGCCGCCCTTGCGCCCGACCACTTTTCTCATTTTTAACAGCTAACAGCAAAAACTCCGCCCTTGATAAACAGGTGGCACGGAAGCTCTGCTTGCAGCTCCTTTTGCATTTCCTGCAAAACTCGTTGTATTTCTTCCTGCCACGCTCATCAAGAAAGAACGCCCACTCTCTCTTGAGGTATTTCGGCATACGGGGCATAGCGGACACCTCTTTTGTGCTACCTAATTGCCGATTTGCTCCCGAAATGCAGAAACGCCCAAAACCTGACCCCGTTGTATGTTTTCGGGGCGATTTTGGGCGTTTTCTTTCGATATGAGCGGCTTCATATTGGTGGCGTATCTTTACCGTCCGTCATTTCAAACGCCGCTGTTTGTCGCTTCCAGGTAACAAAAAAGCGCCGTATTGCTACGACGCTTTTGTCTTGCTCGGAAAGACATTTGACTTACATTGTGAATTGAACTTGATGTTCTTCAAGTGAATTTAGCAAACCAATCTGTCCAGATTCTATCATTTTTGTTCCATATTTTTCTCGCACCTCTTGCATAAAATCTTCGACAGCATCAGGATGGTTTTTCAAAAACCACTCGATGTGATTGCGAATATACTCTTCACGAATGTGTGCATCGTTTAAGTCGTTTGGCACACGCTTCATTCTTTCATCTATACTGTCAAATCCAACAAATTGCTCTGCAAGGCGTTCCTCAGTCATTTTTATATACTCATGGTTTATATCGATGCCTATACCTTTTCTACCAGTTTGTTGACACACTCTTAAAGCCGTTCCACTTCCAACGAATGGGTCAAGCACTATATCGCCTTGATTTGACGAAGCCAAAACCATTCTTTCAAATAACCCCTCTGGTTTTTGAGTAGGATGTTTTTTTCTATTCTTATTGCAATAGTGCATATGCGAGAACTCCCAAACATTTCCCGGATTTGCCCCACGCATATTATTCACAGACCGGTAAAACTTCTGCGGTACTCTTATATCATCTAAATGAAACACAAATTTCTTGGGATCTTTTGTAAACATCAGAATATCATCATGCCTTGGAGAAAAACCTTTTGTTTTGCCGATGCCCTGTGTATAGAACCAAGTAATCCACGAATTAAAAGTCATACCAAGTTCCTGTTCTAAAATATTATAGATATAGGAGATATAACGCATTCCCATAAAAACGTAAATTGTTCCATCATCAGTTAAAACACGTGCAGCCTCTCTCAGCCACTGCCTTGAAAAATCAAGATACTCGTCAAACTCCAATTTGTCTTGATTATTTCCGTAGTTCTTATTCAGATTATATGGCGGGTCGGTCACTATCAAGCGTACACTGCTATCAGGCAACTTCTTCATTTCTTCAATGGCATCGCCACATATAGCTTTTAGCTCTTTATCCATTGTTTTTTCGTCGCCTCCCTATAAAAATCATCAAAAGTTCTACGAGAACTATGCAAGTATTTTTGGTCAAGCAATCGGCACATTTCCCAAGTTGTTCTGTACTGATATGTAACATAGTGAATGTCCTTTATCTGTATTTGACCTGTACCAAGAGCAGGGTTATAGTTTATATCTGCATCGCTAATAAACTTCAAATCGTATGCATTATAATCGACAACTTCCATAATACCATCTACAAGCCCCGTGCTCTTATTTCGTTCTGAATAAACACGGTGTTTAATAGACAAAATAATAAACATAAAATCTGGGTCTTTCACATACGCAGTTCGTATTCTTGAAAAAGAAGTAATATTTGGTCCTTTACCGCTGTTAGGTATATCATTGGCAGTTGCTTTTACATCAACATTACCTGTTAATACTGCCTCACCTTTTCTGAATTGCAGGATGATGTCAGCCATTCCAAGACGTTCCTGCGCTTCTACATTAATAAGGTGATACTCATTGTCGGTTTCATCTCTAATACCCGCAAACACTTCGCCAGCCCACGCTTCAATCATCGGACCCGCTATCTTATTTATATTTTCAAGCGGAAGCCCCATCCGTAAATTTGTATTAATTATGATTTTATTATCATTCGCTTTTTTTCTTGCGTCCAAAATCGATGTAATTTGCCGAATAACAAACGCAGAATCCTCCCTATAAGTAGATGACTCCTGCGGAATCTTAAAAACCAAATCTTCATATTTCATGGCAATCAATCCTTTCAATTACACTTTATTTCAACAATATCATCAAGTCCACATTTCAAGGCAGTAGAAATTTTCGCAAGACTTTCCATTGAAATAGGCTCGTTTTTCCCCATTTTAGCAATTATATTCGTACTAACACCTGCTACGCTTTTTAACTCCGTTTTGGTTAGTCCCCGGTCTATCAGTAACTTCCATAGTCGATTATAATTGTAAACCAAAAAAGCACCTCCTCTACAACGACATCAAAGCAATAAATATTATAGCACATCTTGTCAGAATAATCAAGATAATCTTGATAAGTCGTGATAATTGCTTTTGACTTTTATGGTTGCAACTATCTTCTTCCATTACTCACGGAACTTTATGACTTCTTGAATACTACCCGAAAAGGAAAAGCCGCCGTCTGTTGACAGCGACTTTTCTATTTAGCGGGTAAACCGTATCAGCTATTCGTTTAAGGCATCCACCGCACCGTGTCTTTCCTCCTGTATCTCTCGGTTTCGCCACTCAATAAGGCACTGACGAGTGACTTTTATTTCTATCGGCTCAAAGGGAATTTTCTTCTTCCGTCCCTGCTTCATAACTTCTGCAATGTCACACAGGTGGAGGGCGAAGAAGAACGGTTCATTAACCAGAGAATTTTTAAAGTATGAAATCTTTGAAGATTTTGAAGACGCAAAAATAAAGCTTGACAAATACCGTAATTTCTACAACACAAAAAATCCGCCATTTGCAATAAACAGCGGATTCTTTATATTCAATTTTCGGTACTCATCAAAATGGTGTTCGTAGTAAAGCAATAATGTTTTAACAGCACCCACAGCATATCACTGTAACCGCTTTTATTGATTATTGCTTTGTGTAACTCCCGCCGTTTTGCCACGCTCAGCCAACCTCTAACATTTCCAAAGGCGGAACTTGAAGCGGCACATTGCCGCCTTACTTCAAGATAGGTGCAAATCTGATACGGATATTCGGCATCTTCGTGATAGTCGAATAAGTGTTCAGCATCCAATCCTCGCTGCCGTCGTTTATGTTCTCACCGCTTGCAGGAGGCGCAAATATCTTGAGCGTCATATCAGCTTCACCGTCAAGAGGCTTTTCAAAGAACGCCGACATGAAATCTATCGTCTTTGCGTGAGGTGCCTTGTAGAACCACTTGCCGTTTATCTCCATCATAAGATTAAGATCTGCGTCCTCGTCCTCAAATGTGATTTCGCAGAATGTGGGGTTCTTTTCAAAGTGCAGAGGTATCTCGATACCCTCAGCGTCCTCAGAACCGCCCCAACGTAATTTTACAGGGAACTGTGCGTCACCCTCGCTTTTCATTTCGGGATAGAAATACTCATCTTGAATAATTTCCTTGTAGGTCTGCATTACCGGCTGCTCAATACCGCAGTCAGCATTGTTCGGATCCTCAATTTCAAGTCCCAGTCTGCCTCTGTCACGGAACTGATAGAATGTAAAGCCGTTGAACCAGCCCTGATCCTTGTCGTTCTTGAGCATATCGCAGAATTCCTTTACCATTTCAGCCTGCTCGTAAGGTCCCGTTACATCGCCGTCAGCGTTGAATTCGCTCATTACCATAGGCTTCTTTACTCCGCCGCAAAGCTCTCTGTAGCGCTTTTCCGACAGCTTAGTAAGATTATATGTATCCGCTACCTTGCTTCTGCCGAAAGAGTTTCCGCCCTCGTCCGCTACGTCAAAAGGCCAGCCCCAGTGAAGAGCCATGTACTTGTCAACAGACCATATATCCGTTGCTCTTACAGCGTCGGCAAATTCCTTCTCCATCTCGATTTCTCCGCCCTTTTCAGGATGCTCCACACCGCCGATACAGAGAATAGTCTGTACGTTGGGTGCAAACTTCTTTATTACTTCACGGGCATGAATATAGAAATCAGCCACCTGCTGATATGTTGCACGCTTTGTAAACGAGAACCAGTTACCTGTAGCCTCGTGGTTGATTCTCAGCTGCATACGGCCGAATGTCGAAAGCTCCTTGCCTATCTGTTCAAGATGCTCGTCCGTAACATTCGGATCTATAGTCATTGTAAGTATAACGTCCTGTCCGTGACGTCTTACATCACGCATACAGGTGAAAGGTTCATCGTCGGTTGTTCCGCCGATACCGCCCTTATATGTAAAATAGTCGTCATAGGGATAATCCCACTGGAATGTGATCTCCTTGTCCTTGAAAGCGTTTCTCGCTCTTGCAGGCCATGTTTCGTCAAGCGGATAATAGCAATACATAAGGCTTACCGCTCTGTGAGGTCTGCCCAGCTTGTTCAGGATATAATCCTGGTTTACATACTCTCCTCTTTCACTTCCGTCGCCAAGGTCAACCGCACATTTAGCAGGACCCATGTGGATCTTCTTGATCTCGCTCATGTTAATAAACTCCTTACACAACTTTTTTCAGAAATACTGATTTTTAAGACTTATCCGTCCTTTCCGGTAATTCGTTCGTCTGCCGCTATGCACCGCTCACAGACAGCTTACCGGAATAATTTTGTGAAAACCTGCGTTTTCACCGAATAATTTGAGTATATCATAAAATGAAAACGATTTCAAGGCTTTACAAAAAAATTTTTTTGGTATATAATAAAGCAGTATTGCAAAATTGAAAGGAACGGTAACCTATGTTAGAATATGATGAACTCAAAGTTGAGTTCGAGGGCTATGAGCCTGAGCTTAAAGAGCTTGCCGGCGCACTTGACCTTGATAATCTCAAAGCAGAAATAGTAAAGCTCGAAGAACAGAGCGCACAGCCTGATTTCTGGAACGATGTAGAAAATTCTCAGAAAATTTCTCAGAAAATAGGCGAAGATAAGAATATAGTACAGAGCTACGAAAAGCTCCGTGAAAGCTATGACGATGTAATGACAATGCTCGAGCTTGCTCAGGAAGAAGATGACGAATCTATGCTTCCCGAGATACAGGAGCTTGCAAAGCATTTCAGAACAGAGCTTGAATCGCAGAAGCTCGCTACCCTTCTCTCAGGCGAATTTGACCATAATAATGCGATTCTCACATTCCACGCAGGTGCAGGCGGTACAGAGGCTCAGGACTGGGTCGAGATGCTTTACCGTATGTACAATCACTGGGCAGAACAGCACGGTATGAAGGTAACCGTACTCGACTACCTTGACGGTGAAGAAGCAGGCATAAAGAGCGCCAGCATACTGGTTGAGGGCAGAAACGCTTACGGCTATCTGAAGAGCGAAAACGGCGTACACAGACTTGTCCGTGTATCTCCCTTTGACAGCTCCGGACGCCGCCACACCAGCTTTGCTTCCGTTGAAGTAATGCCTGAAATCAATGAAGATATTGACATTGAGATAAGCGAAGACGAGATTAAGATGGACGTTTACCGTGCAAGCGGTGCAGGCGGTCAGAAGGTCAACAAGACATCCTCCGCTGTTCGTATCACGCATATCCCCACAGGCATCGTGTGCGCCTGCCAGACAGAGCGTTCACAGCATCAGAACAGAGAATACGCTATGCGTATGCTGAAGTCAAAGCTGCTTGAGATCAAGGAAAGAGAACACCTCGACAAGATTTCCGACATCAAGGGCGAACAGCTTCAGATCGCATGGGGCGCACAGATACGCTCCTATGTATTCATGCCCTACACAATGGTAAAGGATCACCGCACAGGCTACGAAATGGGCAACATCGGCGCAGTTATGGACGGCGACCTTGACGGCTTTATAAACGCTTATTTAAAGGCACTCAGCTTAGGACAGATATAATGAAAAAGAACGACATCGTTGAAATTGAGATAACGGCTCTTTCAAGCGAATGTTCCGGTATAGGCAAGAAGGACGGCATGGTTATTTTCGTGCCGTTTTCTGCTATAGGGGACAAGCTTAAAGTAAAGATACTGAAAGTAAACAAAACCTACTGCTACGGCAAGATAGAGAGGATCATCACGCCCTCTCCCGACAGGGTCACTCCCGACTGCCCCGTTTACACTAAGTGCGGCGGATGTTCTCTGCGGCATATTAGCTACGAGGCTCAACTCAGAGCCAAAGAGCAGTTCGTAAAGGACGCTTTTACCAGAATAGGCGGTCTTTCGCCCGAATTTTTGCCGATAATCCGCAACACCAATATAAACGGCTACCGCAACAAGCTACAGATACCCATAGGCACCGATAAGGACGGAAATCTTATCGCAGGCTTCTATGCCTTCCACTCGCACAGAATCGTTCCTTGTGAAAAGTGCCTTTTACAGCCCGACATTTTTTCGAAAATCACCGCCGACTTTCTGAAAATTTCAACCGGGCTTAATCTGACCGCTTACGATGAAACTACGCACAAAGGTATATTGCGTCATTTATATTTAAGGAAAGGTTATTACAGCGGAGAAATATGTCTTTGTATAGTAGTAGCAAAAAATGTTCCGGAAATTAAAATTCTCTCGGACAAACTTCTTGAAAAATACCCCGAGATAGTAAGTTCTGTAATCAATGTAAATAACAGGGATACTAACGTAATTTTAGGCGATGAAGAGATAGTATTGACATCAAAAAACTACATTTGTGACATCATGTGCAAAAACGCCGTAAACATAGCTCCGAAGGCGTTTTATCAGGTTAATACACCCTGTGCGGAACAGCTTTATTCATCAGCCTGTGATTTTGCGGAGCCGAAGGGCAAAACGGTGCTTGATTTGTACTGCGGAGCAGGCACGATCGGGCTTTCAATGGCACGCACGGCAAAGAAGATAATCGGCGTCGAGATCGTCCCCGAGGCAATCGAAAACGCAAAGCAGAACGCCCTCGCAAACGACATAACAAACTGCGAGTTCATCTGTGCCGATGCCGCCGAAGCCGCACGGATACTGCATTCACGCAGCCTCCGCCCCGACGTGATAATGGTCGACCCTCCCCGCAAAGGCTGCGGCAGGGACGCCTGCGAGCAGATAGCCGCCTTCTCCGCCCCCCGCATCGTCATGGTTTCCTGCAACGCCGCCACCGCCGCCCGTGACTGCGCCTGTTTCGCCGAGCTCGGCTACTCCACCGACAAGTGCGTTGCAGTGGATATGTTCAGTGGTACGAACCATGTTGAGACGGTAGTACTGCTTTCCCACAAAAAGCCAGACGGACAT
>ENA-OWPL01001413-OWPL01001413.1-human-gut-metagenome-genome-assembly--contig:-NODE-1413-length-14094-cov-7.416554_pt1 | contig 14094 bp, 15 predicted proteins | sample MGYA00248263_ERZ651844 | MGnify/ENA primary metagenome ERZ651844 (study PRJEB26924, sample SAMEA4378256) | human gut metagenome | biome: human gut; feature: human-associated habitat; material: faeces...
ATAGCATTATCTGAATTTTTGAGAGGAGATTTTGCCCCATGCAATTTCTGACTACCACGTCCGAAGGCTATATCAGCCTGTTCTTCACGCTGGCACTGATGCTGGTCCTGCTGTACTTCATGATCTACCGTCCCCAGAAGAAGCAGGAAAAGAAGGATGCCGCTATGCGCAGCAGTCTGGAGATCGGCGATCAGGTCACTACCATCGGCGGTGTCATTGGCCGCGTTGTCGCCATCAAGGACGACACCTTTGTTCTGGAGACCGGCGCTGACCGCGTGAAGATCCGCTTCACCAAGTCTGCTATCTCTTCGGTCGAAAAGCTGAACATGGACAAGGCTCCTGCCGATAAGAAGTAAGCACTTAACCGTGCATACATGAACCGTCTCCCTGCATAGACTATGTGCAGGGAGGCGGTTTTGTTATGTCTGAGTCTCGAGGTTTCCCGGCGGAGCTTCTTTCGTTTGCGCTTTTCGGGGCGCTGGGGGTGGCCGTAACAGCGGCGGCGCTGGCTAGTTTTGCGCATCTGATGGTCGGGCACGGCTGCTCCGGCAGTGTCGTGCCGGTACTTGCCACAGCAGCCGTGTGCATGGGTAGTTCGCTGTGTGCACTGGCGGCAGCGTTCCGTAAAAAGGTGCGCGGTCTGCTGACCGGACTGCTCCAAAGTACATTTCTGGCAGTGCCGCTGGCGCTTTCTGCTGTATGGAACGGCACCGCTGCCGCGCCGACTGTAGTGTGCCGTATTCTGGCGGTGCTGCTCTGCGGCTGTATCGGAGGGCTGCTTGGGGTCACCCTGCGCAGCCGCAGGCACACGCTTCGTTGATCGATCCGGCAAATCGAATCCATCAGAGGGAGAAAACAGCGTATGTGGATCTATGAACAGACCAAACCGGAGGAAAACCTGTCCTTGCTGCCACAGACGGTCAGTCTGCCGGTGCAGAAAGCAGAGCCTGATCTGCCGACTGTACCGGAAACTGCACCGGAGCCCGTAGAGCAATTGCCATCAAAAGAGCCCTGCATCCCGGCAAAGCGGCACGCCACCCGGGATTGCTGGCTGCTGGCTGCGGCCTTTCTGCTGGGGAGTTCGGCAGCCGGTGTATTGCAGGCCGTATGCGATGCCCGGCAGGCAGAACTGCTGCGGTATTATCTGGAAGCGTGGCAAGGGCTGTTTGCACCGGGCAGTATGCAAGGGACGGTACAGCTTTTCGGCATGGAATATCTGGCTCTCGGCCTTGTGGTCAGCCTGTTTCTGGTATTGGGACTGTCTGCCCTTGGCCCAGTGATGATCTTTGGCAGCATGATGCTGTACGGTTTGGGCAGCGGGTTGCTTATGGTACAGCTTTGCACGGCAGGCGGGTGGAAAACAGTGCTTCTGGCGCTGCTGTGGACAGGCTTACCGGCGGCAGCAGCAAGCGGCTGTCTGTGTTTTTTTGGGGCCTGCGCTTTGCAGGTCAGCAGCCGGATCCACGCCTATTCCTTCCGCAAGCATTCCGGTGGACAAGCCCGCCCCGGGGTGCAGGCACTGCTGGGGCAGTATCTGCTGACCATGGTGGTACTGCTGCCGCTTTGCGGCGCAGCGGCAGGGCTTTCGTATCTGGGCAGCCGCCTGTGAACAGCATCCTTTTCTTGCGGGTTTTGGTACAGTGTGTTACAATAACAAAAGACCATAAATAAATGAGGGACAGACATGAAACTGAAATCCGTGTATGTATGCTCCAATTGCGGAGAGACAAGCCCCCGCTGGATGGGGCGCTGCCCCAGCTGCGGCAGCTGGAATACTATGAACGAGGACGTTGTTGCCGAAGCTCCAAAGGCAGGGACTCCTGCTGCCCGGCAGGCTGCTGCGGCTCGTCAGGAGGGCGTGACCACCCTGACCGCCCGGCGGCTGTCAGAGATCAGCACGACTGAGGAAAAAAGCCGTATCCTGACCGGTATCTCGGAGCTGGACCGTGTATTGGGCGGCGGTATCGTGCTGGGCGGCGTGGTGCTTTTGAGCGGTGAGCCGGGCGTTGGTAAATCTACTATGCTGCTACAGCTGTGCGGTGCCATCTCTAACCAGCACAGCGTGCTGTATATCACCGGAGAGGAATCTGTCCGGCAGGTCAAACTGCGCGCCGCACGGCTGAAGGTACCGCAGGACAACATCTTTCTGGCGGCAGAAAACGACGTGGATGAGATCTGCGGCCTGATTGAAAAGGAAAAGCCGGATCTTGTGGTCATTGACTCCATCCAGACCATGCGCTGCATGGATATCTCGTCCTCGTCCGGTACAGTCAGTCAGGTGAAGGAGAGCGCCGCGCGGCTGCTGGCGGTAGCCAAAAAGCAGGAGATCCCCATGTTCATCGTGGGTCATGTGAACAAGGATGGCGCGATCGCAGGTCCCAAGGTCATGGAGCATATCGTGGATACGGTGCTTTACTTTGAGGGTGACAAGATGCTGCCGTACCGCATTCTGCGGGCAGCAAAAAACCGCTATGGCTCCACCAATGAGCTGGGAATGTTCGACATGACCGGCACAGGGCTTGCCGAGATCGAAAACCCCTCCCAGATGCTGCTGGAGGGGCGTCCGCTGGGGGTCTCCGGCAACTGTGTAGCCTGCACCATGGAGGGCAGCCGTCCCATCCTGAGCGAGATTCAGGCGCTTGCCACCAAGACAAATTTCCCGGCACCCCGCCGCGCCTGCAGCGGATACGACTATAACCGTATGAACCTTTTGATCGCTGTGCTGGAAAAGCGGGCAGGGTACTTCTTTGGCAATCTGGATGTCTACGTTAACATCGTAGGCGGCATTGCGTTGCGGGATACCGCCTGCGACCTTGCAGTCTGCCTGAGCATGGTCTCCTCGCTGCTGGACCGCCCGGTCAGCGATAAGCTTATCGCCATCGGAGAGGTAGGTCTGGGCGGGGAAGTGCGCAGTGTGCCCAATCTGGAACAGCGCCTGCACGAGGCAGAGCGTATCGGCTTTGAGCGGGCAGTTATCCCTAAGCACAGTCTTGCGCATCTGAATGCCGCAGATTATCCCGGCATGAAGCTGGTTGGCGCAGCTTATATTGCAGATGCCATCAATGCGCTGAAAAACGACCGCCTGTGATGAAACGAGGAACCTATGTCGATCTATCTGGACGAAAGAAACCCCGGTAAGCACGCGCCCTTTGAGGATGCCGCCCCGGATATTGTAGAATATGTGCGGTATCTTGAGGTGATCGCCGGTAAAAGTGCCAACACGGCTTTCAATTATTACTGTGACCTGCGCTCTTTCAGCCGCTTTATGAAGCGCCGCCGCGGTCTTGTGCCAACAGATGCAGAATTTAAAGAAATTGACCCCAAGGGGCTGGACACAGCCTTCTGGGGCAGCATAACAAAAGAGGACATCTACGAGTATCTTTATTTTCTGAACCGGGAATGCGGCAACAAAAAATCCTCTACCGCCCGGCGGCTGGCCAGCCTGCACGGCTTTTATGATTATCTGGTCAATCAGGTCAACCGCTTAACCGAGGACCCTACGGCGGCTATCCGCCCGCCCAAGCAGGATAAAGTATTGCCCAAATATCTGACAGCAGAGCAGTCCATCTCGCTTTTGGAGAGCACCCAGACCCAGAGCGATTTCCCGGAGCGGGACTACTGCATGGTGGTGCTGTTCCTCAACTGCGGTATGCGTCTTGCGGAGCTGGTAGGCATGGATCTTGGAGACATCGATTTAGAGCAGCGGCAGATACGCCTGTTTGGCAAAGGCCATAAGGAACGCATGGTCTATCTGAATGATGCCTGTGTGGAGGCACTACAGCTGTATCTGCATAAACGCAACACCATGGAAGGGCTTTCACCCAAGGAAAAAGCGGTATTTATCACCCGTATGCGCAAGGAACGTATCTCGAACCGCAGGGTAGAACAGCTGATCTCCGGCGCAATGAAGGCTGCCGGACTGAATGGCTTTTCCACCCATAAGCTGCGCCACACCGCTGCAACCCTGATGTATCAGACCGGCAATGTGGATATCCTCACCCTCAAGCAGCTTCTGGGTCACAGCAGCGTTGGGACAACGCAAATTTATACGCACCTGCAAGAATTTCAGGTGCGCTCTGCCATTGAAGAAAACCCGTTGGGCAAGGTACTGCCCATAAAAGCCGCAAAAGCGACCTTGGATACAACAGAAATGGCAGGGGAGATGCCACCTGAAAATGCCCCGGCGGGAGAGGACGATTCTGAGCCGTCCGGCCCTATGGCGGCCTTTGAGGGCGCTGCACAGGATGGCTTCCGAGCAGATATCTCGGCAATGTCTGCCGAAGAAACCGACGACTCATCGAACGATACTTAAACCACTAAGATCTTATAACCTGAATAGCGCTTGAAACGATGCAAAGGCCTATGACACGATCCGGCTTGACCGGATTAAAGTCATAGGCCTTTATAATTTACATTATAAGCAGTCAGCATCCATACATAAGAAACGATCTGGTCGAAACACGCAAAGTAATGTCTACACAAAAGCAACTGAACAACCACAGCCGTAACATGAAATGTTATAAAGCAAGCGCATAGAGATGCTTGCCGGAATAAAATTGCTGGAGCAAAATGAATTACTAACGAACCGATGCGGCAGCGTATAACGCAGAAACAAGCGGAACACCCGAACCGCGCCTAAAAATGAGCCCGCTGGGACTGAAGCGCCAAAAATCCGGGAAATGGGTATTTTTCACTTCCCTAAGTTTCGCATAACGTGCATTATACGAAACGGCTATAATCAAAAAACAGAAGCTGCCCTTCTCTCTTTCTGTCAGATTTCCGGCAGCTTCTGTGGATGCGTTTCAGTTTGCATACGCCTGCATCTACACCGCTGGACGTATTACCAGTACGTTCAAGTGTTTGACTTCTGCCTGCGATGGCTGTTCTGGTGCGTTACCAGTCATGTTATATAAGCAGTATCGCTTCTTCTGCTTTGGTGATGCGATGCTCATTTCAATGGCAGCGGTTCTGTGCCAAAGTACGCACAGATGGCTTCGTAATAAATACGCGCCACAGTCTTGCAGCCCTCCTCGCTGCCAAATCGCTCTACATCCTCGACGTTTGTCACAAAGCACTGTTCTGACAATACTGCCGGACAATCCACATCTTCCAGCAGCGTAAAACTGCGTTCGTTCCGCACCTGTGTGTAGGTGTTTTCCACCAGCTGCTTCTGGTCGTTTTCCAGATAATAAATGTAACGCACTCCCCCACGTCCGCGCAGCTTTGCGCCGATGCTTTGCATTCCTCCGGCCAGCAGCCGGGCAAAATAAAAGCTTTCCTGATGCCATGTGCGCCCGGGCACTGCCGGATAGCACTCAAAGCCGGATGCCGTAGAGCCGTTGGCTGCGGAGTTGCCGTGGATGGACAGCAGCAGCTGCGGGTTTTGGGCGCTAGCGGCGGCTGCACGTTGGGCAGGCGTAGCGGTTACTTCAAAGCTTTCCCGGATCTGCAAAGGGATGTAATTCGGATCCTGCTCTAGCCACTGAAGCAGCGCAGCAGCCGTTGCTGCGGTGATCTGTTTTTCTTCAACTACTCCCCTTGCGCCCGGGTCGCTGCCGCCATGCCCTGCGTCTATTGCCACTCGGTACGGTGGGTCGCCCACCACAGGACGAAAATCATCCTCTGATGCTGAGACTGCGGGTTCTGCGGGTGTATTCAGTTCCAGCGCCGCCTTCCATAAAAATAGGCCAAAGCCGAGCATCAGCACCGCAAAAACAAACAGCATACCGCGTAAAAGCTGGTGCTGTGTTTTGCGGCGGCGTGTTTTATGTTTGCTATGTTTATTTGCAGGTCTGCGATGACTGGTTGGCATAAAGTTTTACTTCCTGTTCGTTTTACATTTATAATACGAGTATACTCGCCTTTTCCCTGCGCTGCAACAAAAAAAGACTGCCAATTTTTCAAAAGGCAGTCCTTACTGGGTTATTTCAGTTCTACAACCGTCACGCCGCTTTCGCCTTCGCCGTAACGACCAAGACGGAAGCTTTTTACCATGCGGTTACCGCGCAGATGCTTATGGATGGCGGTGCGCAGCGCACCGGTGCCGTTGCCATGGATCAGATAGACCACCGTCTGTCCGTTCAAGATGGCGCGGTCGATAAAAGAGTCCACCTCCGACAGCGCCTCGTCAACCGTAAGTCCCAGCAGGTTGCACTCCATTTTAGCGGTGCGCTGTACGCGCTCTACCCTGCCGTTGGGATGGTTGGTATCGCCGGTCAGGCGGGAATACCGCTGCTGCGCCTTTGTCTTAGGCGCAGTGGGTTCTTTCACCAGCTTTTCCGGCTGCTTCAGGCCCTTGAGTGGTACCTTGGTCTTGATGATACCGGCACGCACCATAACATCGCCGTTTTTGTCCGGCAGCGCCAGAACGGTGGCCAGCTGGTTCAGCTCTGCAATGCAGACCTCCTGCCCTACCTTTACCTCCTTCAACGGCACAAACTCCTTAACGGGGTTATGCACCACCTCTGTACCGGCAAACAGCTTCTCGGTCTCCTTTTTGGCAATTTCGCGGGCGCGCTGTGCCTTCTGCTGGGCGCTCATGCGCTCGTCCTTTTGCAGCTGGCGCAGTTCGTCGGTCAGCGCGTAGGCCTGTGTTTCCACCTGCTGTGCCAGTGTACGTGCCTTGGCACGGGCGGCTTCCAATTCGTTTTCGCCCTGCTGGATCAGCTCATCCCGCTTTTTGCGGGCGGCTTCCAGCTGATGAGAAGCTTCGTTGCGCAGCTGCTCCACTTCGTTCTGACTTTCCTTCAGCTGCAGCTTCAGATCGTCCAGCTGACCCAGAACCGCATCCAGACGCTTGTCCTCGGCAGACAGATGCTGCTGGGCAGCCTCGATAACACGGCTGGGTATCCCCAGCTTTTCGCTGATCAGGAATGCGTTGGACTTGCCCGGTACGCCCACACTCAGCTTATAGGTGGGGCGCAGGGTCTCCAGATCAAACTCGCAGCTGGCGTTGACCACGCCCTTAGTCTCCAGCGCAAAAACCTTCAGTTCCGCATAGTGGGTGGTAGCCATCAGCAGCACACCACGGCGGCGCAGCTCCTCAATGATGGCAACAGCCAGTGCGGCACCCTCGGCAGGGTCGGTGCCGGCGCCCAGCTCGTCCAGCAGCACAAGGGTGTGCGGCATGGCAAGCTCCAGAATGCCGGTGATCTTTTTCATGTGACCGGAGAAGGTGGACAGGCTCTGCTCAATGCTCTGTTCATCGCCGATATCTACCAGAAATTCGTCAAACACACAGATCTCACTGCGCTCGTCTGCCGGGATCAAAAAGCCGCACTGTGCCATAGCACACAGCAGACCGGCAGTTTTCAGGGTGACCGTTTTACCGCCGGTGTTCGGACCTGTGATGATAAGGGAATCGTATTCCCCGCCCAGTGCAATATCCACAGGAACGCACTTTTGCGGGTCGATCAGCGGGTGGCGGGCGCGGATCAGATTAAAGGAAGAATCCATCCGCACAGCGGGCTTAAAGGCCTTCAACTCCAGTGCAAGCCGCGCCTTTGCCAGCAGGATGTCGATCTCCAGCATGGCCTTGTAGCTGTACTGAAACTGCGGCTCAATGGCAGCCACCTGTGCGGTAAAGGCCACCAGAATGCGCTCGATCTCCTGCGCTTCCTGTGCGCGGTACTGCAGGATGCGGGCATTGGCTTCCACCACAGCCTGCGGCTCCACAAACACCGTAGCGCCCGTAGAGGATACATCGTGGATGATACCGCTCACCTCGCCGCGGTACTCGCTCTTGACCGGCACAACATACCGGCCGTTGCGCATGGAAACCACGCTCTCCTGCAGGTATTTGGAGGTATCCATGTTGCGCACCATGCTTTCCAGCCGGTCGCGGATGCTGTTTTCAGTGGCGCGGATCTTCTTGCGCAGCTCTGCCAGCGTGCGGGAGGCAGTATCTGCCATGGCATCCGGTGCCAGAATGGCACTGGAGATCTGCTGCTCAAGACCCGGTTCCGGTGCCAGCGCGTAAAACAGATCATCGGTCGGCAGAGCATCGTGCTCAGAGGAGCCGTACCAGCTGGTCAGGTGCTGAAAATTACGCAGCGCACCGGCCACCATCAGCAGCTCGCCCATAGAAAGCACACCGCCCTTTACGGCACGGGCGGCAAGCTGGCTGACCCCCTCTACCCCGCCAAAGCGCGGTGAGCCGTTTTTGATCAGCAGAGTGTTGATGGCGTCCGTCTGTTCCAGTGCGTAGTGCACCTCGTCCGGGTCGCACTGCGGCTCAATGGCCAGCAGCATAGCACGGGCTTCCTTGCACACGCAGCCCTCCGCTGCTCGGGCAATGATCTTATCCAATTCTAATGTTTTTAAGTAGCTTGTTTCCATACTGTTCCTTTTTGGTCAGGGCAGCACGCTTTTCAAAAAGGCATAACTCTTCAGCGGCTTATCCAGATGCGTCAGGGCATAGTTTTCAGCCACTGCGGAAAGCTTTGCCAGACTGCCCACAGAGATCTTGAATGCAAATATTTTTTTGTCCTCTACCAAGCAGATGTGACGCAGTGCAAACAGCGCAGCCTTGTCCAGATTGCAGCTCTTGCCTGCCTTTGCGGCGCAGGCTGCACAGAGCAGATGCCCTTCCTGTGCGTCCAGATAAAAGGCATCTCCTTCATCGTAGGTGCCACAGTCCCGGCAGCAGACAATCTGCGGCATAAAGCCGCACTCACTCATGGTGCGCAGCTCAAATACCGCCTTGATCACCCGCAGGTCGGTGCGGTGCTCGCTGATCATATATAGGCTGTTCAGCACAAGCCGCAGCTCCCGGGCTGCTTCCTCTCCAGTAGGCGAAAGCGCAGCAGCCATCTCGGTAAGATACATAGCAAGGCTTACCCCTTCAATGGAGGAAGAAACGCCATGGAAGATGTTCTGCACCTCGGCTTCCCGCACGGTATACATATTGCGTCCGGGCACCAGTGTAAACTCTGAATAGCAGAACAGCCCGCAGGCGCTGAACAGCTTGCTTTTCAGCCGCAGACTGTTTGCAGCCATTGCCGTGATAACGCCCAGCTTCGGGGTTAGGATCGTCAGAATACGGTCTGCTTCTCTATAACGGGTCTCCTTTAGTACCAGACCCATGGTCACAAATGGTTCCATCATCCGTTTCTCCTGCCGGATGCTCGGCGGGCAGCTGCACCAGTTGTTTATAATCGAGATAACGGAGAATATTCCCCGTGCAGGCAAATGCCTGCCAGCTTGCGGCAGCATCCATCTTCAGCACTCCTTCCCTTTCCTGTGCAAAGGCAACGCTTATTTATAGTGTCAGCCTGATTCTAGCACAGCATACAAGGGAAAACTGTCCTGCTTTGGCAGCGCTCAGCGGTTGGAGGGATTCTGCTTAAAGCCGAAATTGTTCAGCAAAAACTCGTTGTCCCGCCAGTCGGATTTTACCTTGACCCAGCACTGCAGGTTGACCCGGCAGCCCAGAAATTCTTCGCAGTCGGCGCGGGCAGCACTGGCGATCTTTTTGAGCATCGCACCGCCCTTGCCGATGACCATGCCCTTGTGGCTCTCCCGCTCGCAGTAGATGTTCACATCAATGTCAATCAGGTCTGTGCCCGGGCGCTCCTTGAAGCGCTCCACCACCACTGCAATGCCGTGCGGGATCTCGTCCCGCATGAAGAGCAATGCTTTTTCGCGGATGACCTCAGCCACCAGCTCTTTTTCCGGCATATCGGTGTAGGCGTCATCATCAAAGTAATGGGGACCTTCCACGGCGTAACGGCTCAGAGCATCAAACAGCTCCTCGCTGCCTTCTTTGTTGCGCACGCTGATGGTGTAGATTGCATCAAACACACCCAGTGCCTTCAGCTCTGCCTTGCGGGCTTCCAAATCGGAAGGGTCTTTCACAAGGTCAGTCTTGTTGATGACCGCAATGGCTGGGCCGCTGCGGTGCAGCGCTTCCACCAGCGCCATCTCAGATTCGTTCAGCGCACCGTAGGGCTCGAACAGCATCATGGAAACATCCACATCCGCAATGGAATCGCTGGCGGTCTTATCCATGCGCTTGCCCAGCTTGTTATGCGCCTTGTGCACACCGGGAGTATCCAGCAGCACATACTGCAGCGGCCCCCGGGTGATCACGCCGGTAATGCGGGTGCGGGTGGTCTGGGGCTTAGAGGTGACGATGGCCACTTTCTCGCCGACCAAGAGGTTCGTCAGGCTGGATTTGCCCACGTTCGGCCGTCCGATGACAGCAACGAATACAGAGGAGGTGTCGTAATGCTCCTGAACGGGTGTTGTAGTACTCAAAGCGAACTCCTGTCTTGTTTTTATGTTCTGTTGCAAAGGGATATCATTCCGTGTAGCTGACCGTGCGGGGCAGACCCAGCTGCAGCAGCACAGCCTCTTCTTTTTCGCGCATACGCATAGCTTCCAGACCGCCATTTTCGTGGTCGTAACCCAGCAGATGCAGCATGGAGTGAACAGTCAGAAAAGCCACCTCCCGCTGCAGCGGATGCCCATACAGATTGGCCTGCTCCATGGCGCGCTCCATGCTGATGACGATATCGCCCAGCATCATGCAGCCGTTGTTCTCGTCGATATCATACTTGCCGTCCTCACCCAGAGGAAAGCTCAGCACATCGGTGGGCATGGGCTTGTTGCGATACTGATTGTTCAGCTCGGCAATGGCAGCGTTGTCCACAAAGGTAACGCTGATCTCTGCGGGACGGTCAAAATGCTCATACTCCAACACAGCGTTGCAGGCGCGGCGGATGAGGATGCGAAGCCCGGAGGGCACCTTGACAGCTTTCTGGGAGTTGGTGATCAAAACTTTGTTGGACATATCGGTCCACTCCTTTCAAAGGGTTATTTAAAATTCTTTTTGTTTTCTTTATTTTCCGCTTCGGCAGCCGGATGGGCGGCACGCTCGTAAGCCTTAACGATTTCCTGCACCAGCCGGTGGCGCACAACGTCCTTATCGGTAAAGTAGCACTGTGCAATGCCGTTCACATCCTTCAGCACCTTCAGCGCGTCCACCAGACCGCTGCGGGTGCTGCCCGGCAGATCGATCTGGGTCACATCACCGGTAACGACCACTTTGGAGCCTACGCCCATACGGGTAAGAAACATTTTCATCTGCTCCGGGGTGGTGTTCTGCGCTTCGTCCAGAATGATAAAGGAATCATCCAGTGTGCGACCGCGCATATAGGCCAGCGGGGCGACCTCGATGATCTGCTTTTCCACCAGACGCTCGTAGGTCTCTGCGCCCAGCATATCAAACAGGCCATCATACAGCGGCCGCAGATAGGGGTCTACCTTCTGCTGCAGATCACCGGGCAAAAAGCCCAGCTTCTCACCCGCTTCCACCGCCGGGCGGGTCAGGATAATGCGGGAGACCTCTTTGGCCTTGAAGGCCTTTACCGCCATGGCAACGGCCAGATAGGTCTTGCCGGTACCCGCCGGGCCGACACCGAAGGTAATGGCATTGGAGCGGATGGCATTAAGGTATTCCTTCTGTCCCAGTGTTTTGGGGCGGATCGGGCGTCCCTTGACCGTGACGGTGACAAAGTCCTCGGTTAGCTCCTTTACCCGCTTCTCCGCGCCATCGTGCGCCAGACTGATGCAGTAGTGCACAGTCTGATCCTCCAGCGGGGTGCGGTTCTCGATCAGAAGAAGCATTCCCTCCACGGCTCGGTTCGCTGCCGCCACATTGGCAGGCTCGCCGGAAATGCGCAGCTGTGTGCCACGGCAGACGGCGGTGACAGAAAACTCTTTTTCCAATAAGCGAATATTCCGGTCGCAGTTGCCAAAAACAGCCGCTGCAATCTCTACACTATCCAGTTCAATACACTTTTCCGCCATGGAGCTCCTCCCGAATTGCAGAATTTGATGACTATATTGTACCACCAAAATCTTCAGAAGAAAACTATGAAAAGTGCACAAAATATTTTCCTGCATTCCATCGGTTTTTCCATACGAACTGTGTCTTAAAGCTTTTTGATGACTTTTTTCTGAAAACACTTGACAAAGTATATCGTGAGACGATATACTATAAGTACGATATATCGGTTGACGACATAAAGACGTCCGATAGAATCCATGGAGTATTTCAGTATGGAAAACCTTGCATTGACAGAATCGACCTATTATATCCTGTTGTCTCTTTACCATCCGCAACACGGCTATGGCATCATGCAGCAGACGGAGCAGCTTTCCGGGGGCAGAGTCCATCTTGCCGCCGGGACACTGTATGGTGCCTTGACCTCTCTGTGCGAAAAAGGCTGGATCCGTCCCCTGCCCGCTGAGAGCGGCAGCCGCAAAAAGGAATACCAGCTTACCGCAGAGGGCGTACAGATCTTAAAGCACGAGCTTGCCCGCTTGCAGCAGCTTGTGGCCAATGGTGAGAGCATCCTGAAGGAGGAAGCCTTATGAAGGAAAAGAAAACCGTTTTCAAGCTTTTCTTTGTGTGGGATTTTGAAAAAGAAGAGCGCTGGCTGAACGAGATGGCACAGGAGGGCTGGGTACTGGATAACACCGGGTTTTCCTTTTATACCTTTGTGCGCTGCGAACCGGGCGAGTATATCATCCGCTTGGAGATGAACCCCAGCAGTGATTACCGCGCCTTTGTAAAGGAGCTGGGTGCAGAGTATATCGGCAGCTGTGTCAACTGGGTGTACTTCCGTCGGAAAGCGGAGCTTGGCAGCTTTGAGCTGCTTTCGGATATCGACTCCCGCCTGACACACCTGAGCCGCATTGACCGTATGCTTTCCCTGCTCTGTCTGGCTAATTTGATCATGGGCGTGACAAACTCTCTGAATCAGTTCCGTTACGGTTGGCTGAACCTGTTGTGCGCCGCGCTGCTCTCCTACGCATTGGGGCGTATCCACGGCATGAAAGCAGCGCTGGAAAAGGAACGCAGTTTGCACGAATGATTTGTCAAGCCCTTCTTTGACACAACCGCAGAGAAAAAGCTGGCGTATCTTTGGATAAAAAGACAATGGCAAACCGATCTCCATCGTGATACAATAGCAAGCGTTGTGTGTCGCCACCCAACGGCCGTTTATACTGCTTGAAAACAAAGGAGAAGGAACCATGGAACAGCTTTTTCTGATGCCCGGTGAAGAACGATACGAGCGCTTCAAGGATGGCAACGGTGTTCCTAAGGTGCACTACTCCTACTGCTCTATGCGCGGTGTCTTCTTTGACTGCGAGAGCCGCAGCTTGGAGGAAGCCCAGCGCCTGTGCGAAAACTGGCTTGTGGGGCAGGATCGCTGCTACCGCAACTAACATAGAACCTTAAAACCCCTGCCGTATTTGCAGACCTTTCCGCAAAACGGCAGGGGTTATTTTTATATGGGTTTTACTGCCACACCTGCGCACAGACAAGCTCCAGTACACTGCCGGCAATACAGCGGGATTTATCCGAGATCAGGAAGCAGTTGGAAAGCTCTTCCCGCCGGGGGTCGATATCCGCGATTTTAAAACCCGGTGTGACCGGATAGCCGCTGCGCAGCAGTCCGCGCAGGATACCGGAAATTTGTGCGGTGACCGGGATATCTGTCCCCTCCTGAGTTCGGATAGTGGCAATGGTCTCACACTTCTCCACAAGATCACCGATTTTACGCACATTCATAAAAACACCGGCGGCCTGTGCATGGATCACCCGCTCTGCACCGTACCCGCCGATGACGCCGGGGATGCCGGTATTGGGGATTGCACTCCCTTCCCGGATAATCCTACCCAGCCGGTGGCCGCGCTTGGTCTCCACCACGACGTCTACGTCCTGCCCGGCCACAAAGCCGGGACCAAGGGCAATGGTCAGCGGTGCCATATCCCGATGGGTGCCAAGGTTGCGCTTGGCCAGAATGGCGTCCACTACGACCTCCGGCTTTGCCCGGGCAATACAGGCTCCCTCCGGGTCAACGAGCACCGGAACAGCACCCTGCGCCCAGACGGACAGTGCCTGCTCTAAAGCTTCAATGCGGACGGCACGCAGTTCTTCGACCGTGGCTTCGCCTTCATACACTGCTTCACACAGGGCAACCTGACGGCGAATGGCTGCGGGTTTTGTAGTTTCCAATACCAGCACCCGCAGCCCGGCGCTCCACAACCGGTGGATGGTACCGGTGGCAAGGTCGCCGCCGC
>ENA-OWPL01001419-OWPL01001419.1-human-gut-metagenome-genome-assembly--contig:-NODE-1419-length-14047-cov-3.173456_pt1 | contig 14047 bp, 10 predicted proteins | sample MGYA00248263_ERZ651844 | MGnify/ENA primary metagenome ERZ651844 (study PRJEB26924, sample SAMEA4378256) | human gut metagenome | biome: human gut; feature: human-associated habitat; material: faeces...
AGCGAACATTCAACATGCCGCGACGAAAGTCACAAATAGGGATTATTTATCTTCTATAAGGCGTCTATTCTATCAGAGCACAAGTATTTTTACTCCTCTACTTCCTGACGGATCTCTTTTGTACGAATTTCTTCGCAGATTGCAGAGATAAAATCTTTTAAGTCTTTCTGACCTTCATCTCCTGCGAAACGGCTTCTCACAGATACCTTACCTGTTTCCTGTTCCTGCGCGCCTACTACTAACATATATGGAAGCTTCTGAAGACGTGCTTCACGAATCTTGTAGCCGATTTTTTCGGAACGGTTATCTACAGTACTTAAAATACCATTTCTCTTAAGTTCTTTGTTTACTTCTTCTGCGTAGTCAGCGAACTTCTCAGAAATTGGCAGCACACGCACCTGTTCTGGGCAAAGCCATGTAGGGAACTTACCTGCATATTTCTCGATGAGCCATGCAAGTGTTCTCTCGTAGCATCCCATAGATGTTCTGTGAATAACGTATGGACGCTGTTTTTCACCATTCTGGTCAATGTAGTACATATCAAAGTTCTCAGCGATAGCACAGTCAAGCTGAATAGTAATCATTGTGTCTTCTTTACCGTATACATTCTTAGCCTGAATATCAATCTTTGGTCCGTAGAATGCAGCTTCTCCTTCTGCCTCAACAAAAGGTACACCCTGATCTACTAAAATATTACGGATAGCATCCTGTGTTGTCTCCCAATATTCATCATCCCCTAAATATTTTTCTTTATTATTAGGATCCCATTTAGAAAGACGGTATGTTACGTCATCCTGCACACCGAGTACTCCAAGACAGTACTGTGCTAAATGAAGGCATCCTTTTAACTCATCATTTGTCTGGTCTGGACGGATAATTAAATGTCCTTCTGAAATAGTGAACTGACGTACACGAGTTAATCCATGCATTTCTCCGGAATCTTCGTTACGGAAAAGTGTAGATGTCTCACTCATTCTATAAGGAAGATCACGGTAAGATTTCTGTGTGTTCTTGTAGCAGTAATACTGGAATGGACATGTCATTGGACGAAGTGCTAATACTTCTTTATCATTTTCCTCGTCACCAAGTACGAACATTCCTTCTTTGTAATGATCCCAATGTCCGGAAATCTTGTAAAGATCACTCTTTGCCATTAATGGAGTCTTTGTTCTTACATAACCCCATTCGTTATCCTCTAAATCCTCAATCCATCTCTGTAATGTCTGGATAATCTTTGCTCCCTTTGGAAGAAGAAGTGGAAGGCCCTGTCCGATAACGTCAACTGTTGTAAATAATTCCATTTCACGTCCAAGACGGTTATGGTCACGAAGCTTGATCTCTTCTAAATATTTCAGACGTTCTTCTAAGTCTGCCTTCTTTGTGTAAGCTGTTCCGTAAATACGAGTGAGCATCTTGTTGTTCTCATTACCTCGCCAGTAAGCTCCTGAAGAAGCAGTAAGCTTAAATGCTTTGATTGGCTTTACACTCATTAAATGAGGTCCTGCACAAAGATCTGTGAAATCACCCTGTTTATAAAAGCTGATTGTAGCATCTTCCGGTAAATCTTCGATAAGCTCTACTTTATAAGGCTCGTCTTTTTCTTTCATGAAAGCGATAGCTTCCTCTCTTGGAAGTTCATATCTCTCAATCGGAGGATTCTCCTTAATTACCTTCTTCATCTCTTTTTCGATGGCCTTTGCTGATTTCTGACGGATAGAAGTGAGTAGGGCAGCTTGCTTTTCTGCCTTGACAAGGAGTGCTGCAACTTCTTTTTCCTTCTCTTCGATGTCTTCATCGCCATTATCGATATGCGAAAGCTGTTCTGCTATGCGGTCACGGGTAGCAATGAGTTCAGTCACCGTTTCCACATGGAACTTCTGCTGCAGGGTGTAGAGTTTGTCCAGACGGGTATTGATGGCATCCAGTCGGTTAGGATCGAATTCCACGTGATCTACACTACTGCTGATTTCCTGCGCGATGTCCTTCAGTTCGATATAGCTGCTCTGCATTCTGCCAGCCACATCAGCCATGCTTGGATAGACATCACAGATGTTTTCCAAGTGATGAGTGGCGTTCTTCAGTTTGTCAAGTATGCTGTCGTCGTCTCCCGAAAGCGCACTGTCTGCCTCGTAGAGAGCGGTCTTGATATCCTCCGAATGGCTGAGGGTTTCTGCTTCCTGTTCCAGCTGTTCCAATTCGCCTTCCTGCAGATTTGCATCCTCCAGTTCCTTATGCTGGAAACGCATAAACTCTTCGTTCTCACGGTTCTTGGCAATCTCGGCTTTCAGCTCTTCCAGAAGTTCCTTGGCTTTGTGATAGGCATAATACTCCTTTTGGTAAACCTTGAGCTGGTCGGCATCCTGAGCGATGATATCCACCACATTCAACTGGAAGTCTTCTTTCTGCAGAAGAAGATTCTGATGCTGCGAATGGATATCCACGAGTTGCTCTCCCAATTCTCTCATACGGGTGAGAGGCACCGGGGTGTCATTGATGAAGGCACGGCTCTTGCCGGCTGCAGTCAACTCTCTTCGGATGATTGTATCATCGGCATCATAGTCGATGTCGTTATCATCGAAGAATTTCTGCATACCATATCTAGAGAGATCGAAGTGAGCCTCTATCACGCATCGGTCTCTTCCAGCCTTGATCGCCTTGCTGTCGGCACGGTTACCCAGAAGCAGACCGATGGCACCGAGGATGATACTCTTTCCTGCTCCTGTCTCACCCGTGATGACGGAGAAGCCAGGATAGAGAGAGATGTTCAGCTCGTCGATGAGCGTGAAGTTCTTGATATATAATTGCTTGAGCATATTTTATTCTACTTTTTGATAAAGATATAAAGGGAAAGCTGATTCTGATTTTCAGAAGCTTCCGTTCTGGAAGATGATCTCATGAAGATTCCAACCTGAAAAATCTATCCAGACAGATGATTCCTGAAAGATTATTCCTTGACCTGATCCCAATATTTTTTCTGTGAAGGATTGATGGAGAAGAGGAGTTCATAGATGCTCTCCTTTTCCTTTTGGGTTCCCTTGCCGCGATAGATGTTGGCAAGTTCATCCTTCTTGAAGTCGGTCCATATCTGTGGCAACAAACTGAGTGGGCGATTTTCCTTCGCCTTCTTCAGTCCTGTTTCCAGGGCGGCGGTTATCTCGGTACGACCTCTTTCCGCATTATTTGCCATCTCGTCGAGTCCCTTCCGATAGTAGTCATACTGCAACTGTCTGAAGGGTTCCAACGCTCCATCCAGATAGTCTGAGATGATGGCATATCGGTTGCGGTCATCAGCGAAAGCCTTCCATCCGGGATAATCCAGATTCTGGGCATTGTTTGTCAGATTCATGCAGCGCTGCAGAATGTCTTCACCACCTTTGGGTGCAAAACTATCCAGATCGATGCCGATGATAAGATATGCATAATAGGCAAAGAGAGCTGTAAGCTGATTGTCTATCTGCTGCTCATTGAACTCCAACTGGTCGTATTCGGCAAAACGAAACGTGAAGTTATCGTCCACATTATTATATAAGGTGGAGGTGTATGCCGAATTGAAGACAGGGCGGTTGGCCTGTATCAGCGCCTTGCAGGTAAAGAGATTCTGGTCTCTGTCATACTTGGTGACGGTGATATTGAAGTTGCAGATGATGCGTTCGTTCTTCTGAAACTGAAGATGAGTCCATTGGCGATTGTTGACGAATTGCTGCAAGGTCTGTTGCAGATTGTCGAATACGCCTTTTTCCGTACCCGAAATCTGGGCATGGTTGATGGTAATCTTAGCCTGCAGCTCCTGTGCTGAAATCGTAGAAGGACTGCAGCACAGGAGGCCACCAGCTAAAGATACCGGACTAAAACAGGAGAGCCAGCTCGTCAATGATGTCGCGAGCCACCTCAGTCTTCGGTTTCTTTTCATATTCTTTCTTTCCCTTTTCAGAGATGATGGTAATCTGATTGTCGTCAGTGCGGAAAGTAGTGCCCGGATTACGGGTAGAGTTGAGCACGATGAAGTCAGCGTTTTTCTTCACTCTCTTCTTCTGTGCATTACTCTCTTCATCGTTGGTTTCCAGGGCGAAAGCTACGATTCGCTGATTCTTTTGTTTCATCTGTCCCAAAGCTGCTGCGATGTCATGGGTAGGCACCAGTGTCAGCTCCAGGTCATCCTTTTCGCGCTTGATTTTCTTATCAGCTACATTGGCTGGACGGAAGTCTGCTACGGCTGCACAGAGAATGGCTGCATCAGAAGAAGCAAAGGCTGCTGTGGCTGCCTGATACATCTCCTCACAGCTCTCCACATTGATGCGGTGGATAGCAGGACTACAGTCTAATGAAACAGGACCGGCCACCAAAGTAACATCCGCACCACGGCGGAGACATTCTTCGGCAAGTGCGAATCCCATTTTTCCTGAAGAATAATTGCCGATGAAACGCACAGGGTCTATCTTCTCATAGGTTGGTCCAGCAGTAATCATCACCTTCTTACCGCAGAGATCTTTCTCTGCATTCTTCTGGTTCTCTGATTCTACATCAGCAACCTCATCGGTACTCTCCATCATATTGAAGTATCTGTCTAGGTAATTCACGATGACATCCGGTTCCTCCATGCGTCCCTTTCCCTCTAATCCAGAAGCAAGGAATCCCACTTCCGGTTCGATGATATGGTTACCATAGCCGAGAAGGGTTTTCATGTTAGCCTGGGTAGAAGGATGCTTGTACATATCAAGGTCCATGGCAGGAGCAATGAAGACTGGTGCCTTCATGGAGAGATAGGTGGTGATGAGCATGTTGTCTGCAATGCCATGCGCCATCTTGCCCATGGTAGATGCCGTACATGGTGCAATGACCATCGCATCCGCCCAGAGACCGAGATCCACGTGCGAATTCCAGGTACCATCACGCTGTGAGAAGAACTCGCTTACCACGGGCTTGTGGGTCAGCGCAGAGAGGGTGATAGGGGTAATGAACTCCTTACCGGCAGGCGTAATGACCACCTGCACCTCAGCTCCCTTCTTGATGAGACCACGGATGATAAGGCATGACTTGTAGGCTGCAATGGAACCCGTAATGCCCAATACGATTTTCTTTCCTTTTAACATATTATTTTCCCATTCTCTTGTTGAACTCGCGCAGACGGATACGGGTGAGTACCTGCTTGGTATTGTTGGTGAAATCGCTTCCCAATACCCAGGTGAAGTAACCAGGATCCTTGGTCAGGATCTCTGCCACATCCCATCCTTTGTACTTGCCGAAGTTGAATACCTCGTGCTTGCGAGGATTGCCCTTTTCGTCGAGTATCACATTGCCGTCAGCATCCTTCAACTCCTGCCAAACGATGCGGCCGGCAAAATCTACATTGTCGTTGCGCTTGGAGAACTCCGCAAGCTCGTCCATGTCATTGTTGAGCACACGGTCGGCTTCCTCTTGAACACCAGGGGCATAACGGTCCAGCTCGCCTTTCAGCACGCAATAGGTAGCCTCGGTATCCTGGTCGGCACGGTGTGCCTCGAAGTCTTCCTCCATCTTTCTGCCGCAATAGAACTTGTAGGCAGCAGCCAGGTTACGACGCTCCATCTTCATAAAGATGTTCTGAGCATCAATGAGGCGACACTTAGAGAAATCGAAATCGATGCCTGCACGCAGGAATTCCTCTGCAAGCATAGGTACATCGAAATGATTGGAGTTATAGCCAGCGAAATCACAACCGGAGAACTCCTGATTGAAGGTAGCCGCCAACTGCTTGAAGGTTGGTGCATCCTTCACATCATCATTACTGATCCCTGTAAGAGCAACCACCTCTTCAGGGATTGGCTTCCCTGGATTGATAAACTGGTTTTTACGTACCTCTGTTCCATCTGGATACACCTTGATATAGGAGATCTGGATGATTCTGTCTTTTACCATGTCAAGACCGGTAGTCTCTAGGTCGAACACGATCAGAGGCTTAGTAAGATTTAATTTCATTACTTCTAGTATTTATTACTATATATTACTGATAGGGAAGGGGTGTTTAGATGAACCAAGCTCCTTATTCGTTAAGGAGCATTGGCATGATGAGCATGAGGATGTCCTCGTCTTCTGGCTGCTCAGCTGGTACAATGATACCGGCACGGCTAGGATCAGCCAAGTGGAAGACAACCTGATCGCTGTTCAGATTACCCAGGATTTCCATCAAGCTGCTACCCTTGAAACCGATGCTGATGCTGGAACCGCTATATTCGCAAGCCAAAACTTCCTTGGCAGAAGTAGAGAAGTCGATGTCTTCTGAAGAAACCTCGAAACGGCCGCTCTCGATATGGAAACGGATCAGCTGGCTGCTCTCGCTGGCAAATGGCAAAACACGGCGCAATGCACTCTGCAAGCCCTTGCGATCTACGGTTATCTCACATGGGTTGTTGGCTGGAATCACAGAGTTGTAGTTAGGATAGCGACCGTCAATGAGGCGGCATTTCAATACGCCATCGCTAAACTGAATCTCAGCTCTGCGTGCATCAAACTTGATGGTTGCCTCATCATCCTTGCTCAGAATGTTCTTCAGCAATGATGCTGGCTTCTTTGGCAGGTTGAATGAAGAAGGAGTCTCACTTTTGACAGTGAAGTTCTTGCTTCTTACCAACTTATGACCATCACTTGCTACGATGGCAAGCGCTTCTGGAGTAAGGTCGAAATAGATACCATTCATTACTGGGCGCAGCTCATCGCTGGCTGTTGCAAAGAGAGAACGGTTGATATTGTCGATCAGCACCTGTGCTGGCAAGACGAGGGTAGTGCAGGCATCACCCATATCCTGTGTTGGAGGATAGTCTTCAGCATTCAAGCCTGTGAAATTATAGAGACCATTCTGATATACAATCTTAATGGCATAACTATCTGTATCTACATCGAAGCTGAGAGGCTGCTCAGGCAACTCCTTCAATGCATCCAGGATGACGCGGTTAGCAACGCAGAACTCGCCTTCGCCATCGCAGTCAGTGAGAGCGATGGTACTCTTGATGATGTTGTCACTGTCGCTTGCGGTGATGGTCATCTCGCCGTTGGCAACTTGAAACAGGAAATTGTCAAGGATAGGCAGAGAATTCTTGCTGCCAATCACCTTAGCAAGCATATTGAGCTTGCTGTTCAATGCTGAACTTGAAACTGTAAATCTCATGAGTCGTTATTTTATATTATTAATTTTCTATATTACTTATCTCATTTTTCATTGCTGATGCTCCTTACTTGATGGGTAAATTGGAGCATTTGCGCAATTATGAGCACAAAAATACAAAAAATATTGGGGATAGACAAAAATAATCGAAGAAATGTTTTTGTTTTAAAACTATTTTTAGTAATTTCGCAGTCAGAAAGAAAAATAACAGATAGATTCACTCGTTTTTGAGCCTCTTCATACATCTTTTGATTCTAGATGAAAATGGGGCTCGGCAGGCGAAGGATTGAAACAATTTTTAAAATAATAATATGGAATTACAAGGAAAGGTAATTGCCGTTTTACCTGAAAGAAGCGGCGTTTCTGCAAGAGGTGAGTGGAAGGCTCAGTCGTTCGTTATCGAAACTCACGAGCAGTATCCAAAGAAGCTTTGCTTCGATGTTTTCGGAGCAGATCGTCTTGCTCAGTTCAACATCCAGAGTGGTGAGGAACTTTTGGTTTCTTTTGATTTGGATGCACACGAATATAATGGTCGTTGGTTCAACAGTGTCCGCGCTTGGAATGTTCAGCGTGTAGATCCTAATGCTGTTGCTGCCATGCAGGGTGGCATGCAGCCAGTTGGTTCTCCATTCCCTCCAGTAAGTGCGGCTCCTCAGGCAGCTCCAGCTCCTGCTCAGGGTGCAACTGCTCCATTCCCTCCAGCTCAGCCAGCAGCTCCTGCAGCAGGTGGCAGCGCAGACGATCTCCCATTCTAAGAGAGAAAGCATGTAAGAAAATTGCAAAGAGCATTCGAAAGGGTTTATTTCCACAATCCTTACGAATGCTCTTTTTCTTTAATTGGACTTTTATGCCGGTTTAACCAGCTGAAACATTACCCTTAAGGAAAAAAAGATTTATCCTTAAGGAAAAATATAATTTCCCTTAAGGGAAAATATTTCTAGCCTTAAGGGTAAAAGTTTAGCCCTTGATGGAAGCTAAACTTTAACCAGGAAAAAACTTATACTTTTCTATCTCTCTGCTAATCGTTTCGTCTTCTTTTTTCAAAGAATGCCCGGGAGGCAGCAAAGAACAATACCACTGCGGCAGCATTTTCGATCGCTACCATCCAGAAGGCACCACTATAACCGAAATGCTCGGCTACAACACCACCCAGAAGACAACCGATTCCAAATCCTAGGTCCCAACCGGTCAGGATACTGCTGTTAGCCGTACCACGCTGGTCGTGGCGGGCTACATTGATAAACATATTCAGGAAGGCTGGGTACAGGTGACCATTTCCCAATCCTATCAATGCAGCTGAAAGATAGTAGGCTATCGGATGCTTGACGGCTACGAATATCGTAAAACCAACGAGCGATATCAGCATTCCTTCGGCAGCATTCTGGGTCAGCTTACCCTGACTCAAAGCCTTTCTGCCTTGCAATCTACTCAGGAACAATCCCATAGAGAGGATTGCAAAATAGGTACCCGTTCCTCCGGTAATGCCTAATTCCTCCTTGCTGTAAATGGCGAGATAGTTGCTCAATACACCCCAGCAGAAACCAAACATGCAGATGTTGATGGCCAACAGCCAGGCGCGGGTCAGGAAGAAGCGGTCGAGCGAGAGCTTCTCCTTGTTTCTGATGATTTCCTTCTCTGGGAGTTTCACCGTTCCAGCTATCACTACAGAAGCAATGGCAACCACAAAGGCTATCCAGAAAAGTACCATATAGCTACCCACCAGATTGTGCAGATAGATACCTATGGAAGGGGCTATCGCCATGGCGAAGTTGTTGCTCAATCCATAAAGACCGATACCCTCATTGCGCCTGCTGGCAGGCAAGACATCGATGGCACAGGTACTGTTGGCAACAGTTACCGCTCCGAAAGGTCCACCATGCAGGGTTCGGCAGATGGCAAACATCAGGATGGTACTGGCTGCTATGTATCCTGCAAAGAAGATGGCAAAAGCCGTCAGACAGACCATCAGCACTTTCTTACGGGAAAATCCATCCACCACATATCCGCTAAACGGACGGATGATGAGTGCCGCCACCGTATATCCGCTCAGAACAACGCCTATCACATCCTTCGTAGCCCCGAAAGTTTCACTCAGATAGAGTGGAAGGAGTGGGGTGAGGAGATAGAAGGCAAAGTAGAGCAGAAAGTTGGTGGTCATCACCTTGATGTAATTCGCATTCCAAAGTTTTTCTTTCATCTCTTCTGTATTTCTTCATTTCAAGATTCTACCCTATACTTATCATTAGTCCAGGGCGAGTATAGTCTGCTTGTGAAAGCTTATATTCTATCCTCTAGCCAGGCATCAATGAGTTTGCGTGCTATCGACAATTTCTCCGGCAGAATAGGGAGATTGTCCTTGCTGAACCATTTGCCGCGGGAAAGCTCTTCCTTCTGAAGATGAATCTCACCATCTACATATTCGGCTGTATATCCTACCATCAAGCCACTTGGGAACGGCCATGGCTGTGAACCGAAATACTTGAGATTCTTGATGGTCAGACCTGTCTCTTCCATCACCTCACGATGAACAGCTTCCTCCAGACTCTCACCTGTTTCCACAAAACCGGCTACCAGGGAATCGAAGTTACCCTTGAAGTTGCGGGCATGAACCAGCAGAACCTGATCGCCCTTCTTGATAAGAACGATGATGGCTGTAGCGAGAGAGGGCCAGACAGACTTGCCACACTCGGTACACTTCTTACTGATATCTGTTGACATCTTCATAGGTGAACCGCATACACCGCAAAACTGGGTGTTCATATCCCAATAGTTCAGTTCCTGACATTTTCCCGCTTTCTGATACAACTCTGGGGAGAGCTTGTAAAAGCTAGGACGCAAACCGCACATCTCATATTTCGGATTGTCGGTTACGGGCTCTGGAATGGTGAAAGTCTTCACTTCCGTACCGTCATTCATCGGTGTGATGTTGAGGATATGGGTCCAAGGCTTGGTTGTTATCGGACTTTCCTCACTACATGGAATCGTATAGGTTCCGTCTTCTCTCTTCTCTAGCAAGATATCTGTCTTGCAAAATATAAACCAATACTTCATAATCTATTATTTTTTCTTTCCGAAAAGCAACTCATAGTCACGCTGGGCAGCAGGCTTGGTCCATGCTTCCGGCACAAACTTCCAATTGTTGTTTGGCTTGGCTTCTACGGTTCCCATCTTTTCGATGGCCTCCATCAGGTAGTAACGCTGGTCGCGCTCACTGCGATAGATGATTCTGCTATCCAGACTATCCTTTGGAATACCGGCACCACGGGTGAGGAGCTCTCCGCCACCATTGCCGCGATAACTGTTCACAGCCACCTTATACCATTTCTTTTCATCGAAAGGCTGGCCATTGCTCATACGCAGAATCTTCACCTTCTCTCCGTCTGGCTTGGTAACATCAACCTCATAATCAATGCCGGCAGCACTGTCGAAGTTGAAGGAGAGGTTCTTGAAGCCCAGACGCTGCTGGTCGCCCTTGGTCTGGGTATCGAGCAGGAGAAGATGGTCATCAGGACTCTTCATCGTATTCACCCAGAGGTCATAGCTCATCTCCAGATGCTTGCGGATCTCCTCACCTGTAAGGCGCATCACATAGAGCTGGTTCTCATATTTATAGAGATTGAACATGTCACCAACATAGATAGGTCCCGCATTAATGGTGGAATTAAACTGGAGGGGCGCATTGAAGGCAATATCGGCATTCGTGATCTGAAGCTGCAGGTTGAGGATGAAATCATTGAAGGCGCAACTGCCGAAGAAAGACTCGCGGCTGTGAATGGTATTCTTGAAAATTCCGATCTGCTTGCTGACAAACTTGTTGATTTCTGCAATCTGAGGCTCGAATGCCTTCATGAAATCCTCATCAATAGGACATTTTGTCACATCTGGCAGACTGCCAACTATCTTCTTGTCTGTCACAACATACTGTTTTTTGCCATTCACCTTCTTCTTGTCCAGGGTAATGGTCACCTCGGCATCTGCCACATTCAGTGCATTATTGGCAGGGTCGAGACACACCACAGGCTTCCCTTCCACATTCAGGATCGTCTCATTGCAGCGGGTATGGTCATGTCCGAAGAGTACCATATCGAAGCCTGGCACCTCCTTTGCTACCCGCAGGGAGGCATCCTCCTCATATTCAGGAGTGACAATACCGCCATCCTTACCGCTGTGGAAGACGCCAATGACTACGTCCGGCTTCTCCTTCTCCTGGATAATCTTCATCCATTTACGGGCACTGGTCACCATATTCTCAAACTTCATTCCGCTCCAGAGATTCTCTGTCAACCAGTTGGGAATAGCTGGTGTCAACATACCGAGAACGGCTATCTTCACACCCTCACGGTTCAGGATGATATAAGGCTTCACATAAGGCTCACCGGTCTTGGTATCAATGATATTGGCACCCAGCACCGGACAATCTAACTCCTTGATCCACTTATCATAAACCGCATGACCGGTCTCTACATCGTGATTACCGAAAGCCTGGGCATCATACTTCATATAGTTGACGACATCAGCTGCTACATTACGAGCCTGGGTGTTGACATAATTATAGAAATAGCAGGTAGGTTGTCCCTGAAGGATATCGCCATTCTCCAGGAGGATGACATTGTCCTTATAGGTCTTGCGCAGATCGTTTACATAAGAGGATACGCGTGCCAGGGTTCCTGCCTTCGGTTTGCGATTGATGAAATCGTATGGGAAGAAAGAACCATGGACATCACTCGTCTGAATCACTCTGAGTTTGACGGTGCGCGACTGAGCCATTGCCTGCGAATTAAAAGTGAGCGCCAACAAGAGCGCTGCGAATAACTGTTTCATACTTTTTTCTCGAATTTATTTGTTTCAACTGCAAAATTACAAAAAAGTTGGCAATTACGGCATACTTTTTGTTGGATTCTTATAAAAATCATAAAAATAGGAGGTATTATACTATGGCATTTGTAGATTATTACAAGATTCTCGGTGTAGATAAGAACATCCCGCAGAAGGATGTGCGCGCTGCATATCGCAAGCGTGCCAAACAGTTTCATCCGGATTTGCACCCTAACGACCCAAAGGCAAAGGCTAAGTTCCAGGCGCTGAACGAGGCGTATGAGGTGATTTCCGATCCGGACAAGCGTGCTAAGTACGACCAGTACGGTGAACAGTGGAAGAATGTAGGAGGCTTCGGTGGTGGAGGCTATGATGGATCTGCCGGCGGAGGTGCCGCAGGTGGAAATCCATTCGAAGGCTTCGACTTCAGTGGCTTCGGTGGAGGAGGAGGTTTCTCCAGCTTCTTCGAAAATCTCTTCGGCGGAGGTCGTGCCCGTGGTTCACAAGGTGCCGGTTTCGGTGGCTTTGGCGGATTCGGCGGAGCAGGTGCTGGTTTCGGTGCCGGTGCTGAATATGGTACAGGCGGATGTAACGGCGGCTGCGGTGGTCATAGCGCCAGAACGAATACGGGCGAGATGAACATGAATGTGAATATCGACATGTACACCGCACTGCTCGGTGGTGAGGGTATCATCACATTGAGCAATGGTTCAAAGATTAAACTGAAAATCAAACCGGAAACCCAGAACGGTACCAAGGTACGTGTTCGCGGCAAGGGTTATGACAGAGGTGATGGAACCTTCGGTGATCTGATGATTACCTATAACGTGAAGTTGCCTACTGGTCTGAATGAAAAACAGAAGGAATTGCTCCGACAGATGAAGGAAGCAAAGTAAAAGGAAAAAAGAAAGCTCCGGTGGAATCAACAAACCATCGGAGCTTTCTTTTTATATTGTTTTTGAATCTTATGATTCTTTTATGTTGTTTTAGAACTACGAATCTTTTAATCAGAACAATTCTATTGCTGTGGCTCTGAAACCTTGTTCATATTGAAGGCAGAAACCTTGCCATCAGGTGAAACAACTGCAGAAATCTTAAAGAGTTGTTCCTTCTTGGTGCCATCTGTCAAATCTACGTCCTGACGGGCAGAGAACTGTACCTGATACTCATATTCCTCATCGCCAACCTCGCGCTTCTTGATCTGGTAGTCGTTGTTGATGTGCCAGTTCATATTGGCTACATTATCTTTATAGAGCTTGTCCATAAAGGTAACGACATCAGCCTTGGTAGCCGAGTTCTTACCAAGCAGGGAAGAGAGAATATCCTCGCAGGTAGCAGTCAATCCATCCGCATTACGGGAATTGATGCTCTGGAAGAACTGACGGAACAATCCGCTTACCATCTGCTTTTCTTCTGGCTGGAGGTCACGGCTCTTCACCTTCTTCAGGGCATTTTCAGCCTCTTCTATATGAGCACCATCTGTATGAGCATTCAGGTATGCCTGGTAGGCATCAGCTGTATCTGCAGCCTTAGCCACATTCCAGTCGAGGGAATCTATCTTAAGCAAAGCTTCCTGTTTGTGCAAACTGTTAGGATACTTCTGGAGATAATCCTCCAAAGCTTCTTTCGATCCGCTCACTACCGCATTGGTCCAATCCTGGTCGTTCTGCTTCAACAGGTCTAGATGAGCCATGATGGAATCGCGATGTGCTTCATCTGCATCCTTGTAGGTATCGAGATAACTCTGCAGTACCATCGGATCGCTGCTTTGCATCGCATACTCATAAGCTTCCATCTCCTTGTTGCGATTGGCACTGTCGTAGAAGTAATACATAATGCCACACGCCAAGACAGCAAAGATGAATGAGATGATGAAGATAGAGCGGGTGTTCTTTTTCTTCTGTGGTTCCTGAGGAGTATTGCCCTCTCCGCCATCATTTCCGCTCGCTGTAACACCAGGACGACGTACAGGAGGTACTGGTGGGACAGGAGGGGTTGGAGGGACTGTCTGAGAAGTAGAAGATACTACTTGAGAAGTCGAAGGAATCTCTGAAGTTGGAGAAGATACCGGAGACGGAGATGCAACAGGTGTTT
>ENA-OWPL01001431-OWPL01001431.1-human-gut-metagenome-genome-assembly--contig:-NODE-1431-length-13980-cov-3.893573_pt1 | contig 13980 bp, 10 predicted proteins | sample MGYA00248263_ERZ651844 | MGnify/ENA primary metagenome ERZ651844 (study PRJEB26924, sample SAMEA4378256) | human gut metagenome | biome: human gut; feature: human-associated habitat; material: faeces...
GAATGATGTTTGCAAATGCACCGAATGTTGTAAGACCAACGATTGTAGCCTTAACAACTGTTCCCTCGGGATAGTTGTTCTTGAGGATTTCCCACGGATTGTCTTCAGCATTCTTGAAGCCGAGAGAAATCTTCTTTGTTTCCTCATTGATATCCTTTATGTAAACATCAACTGTATCGCCTACATTAACAACCTCTGACGGGTGCTTAATTCTTGACCATGAAAGTTCCGAGATATGTATCATACCGTCGATGCCGCCGAGGTCAACGAATGCTCCGTACGAAGTAAGTGACTTAACCGTACCTGTAATTTTATCGCCTACCTTAAGAGTAGCCCAAAGTGCCTCTTGCTTTTCTTTTCTTTCGGCATCTGCTACAACCTTGATAGAACCTACTGCTCTTCTGCGTGCAGGGTTAATGTCAATAATCTTAAACTTAACTGTTGCTCCCTTAAGAACCGAAAGTTCCTGATTGCGGGGAACACCTGTAAGAGATGCGGGAACGAAAACTCTTGTTCCCTTTGCGGAAACGAGAACGCCGCCACGAATAACGGATGTTACTACACCCTCGAGAACTTCGTCTGCCTCCTTAGCTGCAACGATTTCGTCCCAGCCCTTTTCTGCGTCAAATAAACGCTTTGAAAGCTTAAGCACGCCGTCCTGGTCATTGGTCTTCATAATAACGAGCTGAAGCTCGTCGCCGACCTTAACCTCGTCCTCACACTTTGAGATATTGCCGGATGACAAATCCTCAAATGCTACTACGCCTGTCTGCTTTCTGCCCGGTACATCAACATATACCTCTGTAGGAGTAATTCTCACTACGGTACCTGTTACTACCTTACTGTTGTCATTTTCCTTAAAAGATTCGTTAAGCAATTCTTCAAAGGACGCCTCTCCATCAGCAGATGCTTTGACAGCAGGCTGTGCAGCCTTATCAGCGGTTTCTGCTGTCTCCACAACTTCTTCAGTTACGGCTGAAGTTGTTTCAACTTCCTTTTCTTTAATTTCTTCGGACATGGATTTGAGTACCTCCTTGATTATTACCGAGGGTGTCGAAGCCCCCGCAGTTACACCAATTACACTGTAAGGCTCCAAATCAAGCCCCTCAAGTTCGCTCGCTGTTTCTATAAGAAACGACGGACAATTTACGGAGCAAGTGTCCTTTAGCTTACAGGTATTTGATGAATGACGGCCGCCTACAATCAGCATGGCATCGGATTTCTTGGAGATTTCGTCTGCCTCGTTTTGTCTGTCAGCCGTTGCATTACATATTGTATCAAAAATTTTACAATTTGTACATACCTTTTCAAATATTTTTTTACATTTTTTTAGTTCTTTTAGAGAAAAAGTTGTTTGAGCCACGCAAATCACATCGTTTTTTGACGACAAATCATTTGAATTAATGATTTCGAGCAGTTCTTCCTCATTCTTAAAGACGAATGATTGTCCATTGCAATAGGAACGAATGCCCTTAACCTCGGGATGATTCTTATCCCCCGCTATCAAAACGATTGAGTCATCCGACTGCTTTTTTACTATATTATGAATTTTCATAACAAAGGGGCATGTGGCGTCTACATAGTGAATTTTTATCTCGCTGAGCTCGTCTATAACCTCTTTTTCCACCCCGTGAGTACGAACGACCACGGTATAACCTTTCGGTGCGTCTTCTACCGTATCAATAATTTTGACGCCTTTGCTCTCCAAATCGGAAACAAGTTGGGCGTTATGAATAATAGGTCCTAGGGTGCAAACTTTTTCGCCTTTTTCGACCAAATCGTAAACGAGGTTTACGGCTCTGTCAACTCCGAAACAAAAGCCTGCCGTTTTTGCGAGGATTATTTTTTTGCTCACTTAACCTCAGCCTCCCAAAGTTCGGTGATTTTATCCATTATCATTCCTGCGGCGTTTGCTATATCTCTGCGTGAACACTCCTCTTTGTCAAGTCCCAATTCCTCGGGAGAAAGAAGTTTTCCGTATGAAACGGTGACATGCTTTCCCGCTTTGATTTTTCCTTTACAGCAAATCGCAACCGGAAGAACCGACGCATTGGTGGCTTTTGCAATAATCGCAACGCCTGCCTTAGCCTTTTGCGGAACGCCGTCCTTATCCTTAATTCTCTTGCCCTCGGGGCATATAGCCATTACATGACCTTCGTTAATTATTTTTTCACCGTAATCGATGGCGGAGGTGTCGCCCTTACCTCTTTTAACCGGAAAGGCATACATACGAGTCATAAACCAAGCGGCTATCGGATTCTTAAAGAGTTCAACCTTTGCCATAAAGTGAAGCGGCGGAACATTTTTAGGTGCGGCAACAAAAACAGGGTCAAGCGCACAGGTGTGATTAATGGCGACAATATATTTTGTGCCCTCGTCGGGTACATTTTCCAGTCCTTTATATTTAATATGGTACACCCATTTGATTATCGGCTTAAAGACAGCCTTAATAAAATTATAGGTTTTATAATGAGGGACGGAGGAATAATCAAATTCTTTCATCTTATGTTCTCCTCTATGAGCGAAATAATATAATTTACGGACTCCTCGAGAGATTTGTCCGAAGTATCTGCCATAATAGAAGTCTCACACGGCTTGAGAGGTGCGATTTCTCTGTGTGAGTCCTGATAGTCTCGCTTATTCACATCTGCCAAAACTTCTTCAAAGGTAACGCTTTCGCCTTTTTCCACAAGTTCCTTATAGCGTCTTTCTGCACGACACTCCGGACTTGCAAAAAGGAAAATCTTTACATCGGCATTCGGCAAAACTACGGTGGCAATATCTCTGCCGTCCATAATTACATTATTATTCTTTGCTATATCACGCTGTAAATCAAGAAGAAACGCTCTGACCTCGGGGATAGCCGAAACCTTGCTTGCACCCATGGAAATTTCAGGTGTGCGAATATAAGCGGAGACATCCTCACCGTTTAGGTAAACAGCCTGAACGCCGTTATTGTATTTAAGTTCGATATGAATATTTTTAAGCATTTCTTTTATCTTTGGTTCGCTGTCTATTGCACCGCACTTAACGGCATTGTATGCCACGGCACGATAGAGGGCACCTGTATCGACATAGATAAAATTAAGTTTCTTTGCAGCTGCTTTTGCAATAGTGCTTTTACCTGCTCCTGCAGGTCCGTCAATTGCTACATTAATCATAATTATTCCCCTTTACATATTTTTGCCGCAGAGCATTCCCGTAGAAAAAGCAATTTGAAGATTAAAGCCGCCTGTATAGGCGTCCACATCAATCACCTCTCCGGCAAAATACAAATTATCAACCAGTTTTGAACGCATTGTTTTGGGATTAATTTCCCTGACATCAACACCGCCCGAAGTAACGACAGCCTCATTAATCGGTCGAAAATCGCTGATATTGACCGTCATTCCTTTTAAGAGAGAGACAAAACGCATACGCTGTTCTTTGGTAACTTGGTTAACCTTAAGCGACGGCTCAATACCCGAGAGTTTAACTATAACGGGAATCAACTTATTAGGCAACAACTTTGAGAGTGAATTTATAAAATCTTTATTAGTATTCTCGGCAAAATCTCTTTGAATTCGTTTATCGAGAGTCTGCTCGTCAAGTGCCGGCTTTAGGTCAATTACAATTTTATAGTTATGTTCCCTCGGCTTTGTCATATGACTCGATGTCGAGAGAATGACGGGACCCGTTACGCCGTAGTGGGTAAACATCATCTCGCCGAAATCGGAATAAATCTCTTTTTCTCCATCCAAAAGTTTGACGGAAACATTTTTAAGCGAAAGGCCCTGAAGCCTCGTAACATATCCGTCACTGCAAACAAGCGATACAAGCGACGGTTCCAAGGGCACGATGCGGTGACCCGCCTGCCTTGCAAGTTCATAGCCTATACCGTCAGAACCGGTAGATGCGTAACTCATACCGCCTGTGCAAACGGCAAAAGCATCGCCGTCAACAACACTGCCGTCATCAAGATTAACGGATTTAATAAGTCCGTTTTCAAAATTAAAGGACTTAACGCAGCCCTGAACAATATTTGCGCCGCTTTTCTTTGCGTACTTAACAAGTGCGTCGACTATATCCACCGCTTTGTCCGACTCCGGAAAGACACGGTTTCCACGCTCAATTTTGAGTTTAACACCCATATCCTCCATTAACGCCATGGTATCGTACGGCATAAACGAAGAAAAGGCAGAATACATAAAGCGTGGATTATGCACAACATTTGAAACAAGGTCATCCAAATCAAAGCACGCATTTGTTACATTACATCTGCCCTTACCGGTAATCATAACCTTACGGGCAGGTCTTGCGTTACGCTCGATTACGATAACCGAATTACCGTTTTCGGCGGCGGCACCTGCGGCACAAAGCCCTGCGGCACCTGCTCCTATAATAACTGTTTTTTTCATAATAAATTTTATTATAAATTATTCTTCAAGTTCTGTCAATCTTTCGGAAAGTTCCTCCCACTCGGAATAAAGGATGTCACGGTATTCGTTCTTTCGCTCCAGCTTTGCGGTCAGTTTCATAAGTTCCTCGTAATCGGCTGATTGAAGACTGTTGTTTATATCATCTATTTCAAGTTCGGTTTTTTCTATCTCGGCTTCGCATTTTGAAAGAGCGGTTTTTGTTTTCAAATACAGTGAACGGCGCTCTTTTTTCAGTTGATAGTCGTTTGTCTTTTTTACGGTTTCTTTTTTCTGCGTTACAACTTTAGCGTCGGCATTTTGTTTATGCTCAAGATATTCGTCATACGAGCCGTTATACCTGTTCACTCCGTTTGGTGTAAGTTCCAAAATACCGGTTGCGAGTTTATTGATAAAATATCGGTCATGAGAGACAATAAGCATAGTGCCCGAATAATTGAGCAGAGTGTTTTCAAGTTCTTCACGGGAAAAAGCGTCAAGGTGATTTGTAGGTTCGTCAAGAAGAAGAAAATTATATCCGCCGAGCATAAGTTTTAAGAGAGCCACCCTTGCTCTCTCGCCGCCCGAGCAATCGGAGAGTACCTTATACACATCGTCACCCTTAAAAAGAAAAGACGCAAGTGCACTCCTAACGGAGGTTTCCGTCATTGCGGGAAAAGCTGACCACACCTCATTAAGAGCGGTTTTGCTCAAATCAAGTTTTGCCTGCACCTGGTCGAAGTAGCCGGTCATAACCTGTGAGCCGAACTTAAACGAGCCGTCATCCTGCAAATAGTCATTCATTAAAATTTTTAACAGAGTCGTTTTTCCGCAGCCGTTATCTCCGAGTAAAAAGAGTCTGTCTCCCCTTTTAACCTCAAAAGATGCGTGCTCAAAAATCGTTTTTTCGCCAAAGGATTTTTTAAGATTATTTACGCCGAGAACATCCTCACCGCTTACGCATTTGGGAACAAAATCAAACCTGATGCGTGATACTTTACTGTCGGGTACGACAAGTTGCGCCTTAATTCTTTCGATAACTTTTTCCTTACTTTCGGCGGTTTTGATGTTCTTTTCTCTGTTCCACCTGTGCTGTTGCTCGATAATGCCCTCAAGTCGGGCAATTTCTTTCATATCGTTTTCATACTTTTCGGCAACGGCTTTTTGTTCAGCCTCTTTTTTTACCAAAAAAGCGGAGTAATTTCCGCTGTATGTGCGGCATTTTTTATTTTCTATTTCAACGGTTTTATTCGTAATCTTGTCAAGAAAATATCTGTCGTGAGAAACCACGAGGCAGGCTCCCCTAAAGTTCTTTAAGAAATCCTCGAGCCATTCAACCGCTTTAATATCGAGATGGTTGGTAGGCTCGTCAAGGAGAAGAAAATCAGCCTTTGAGAGCAAAAGTTTTGCCAAAATCAGTTTTGAACGCTGTCCGCCCGAAAGAGACGAAGTCGGCATATCAAAATCGTTCTCGTCAAAGCCCAAGCCAAGGAGTGCGGAGCGTGTCAAACTCTTATATGTCAGGCCTCCGTTTTGGTTATATTCGTTTGTGAGTCTGTCCTGCTCATCTATCAGTTCGCCGGCATTTTTCGGATTATTCAAAAGAAGTGCCGATATTTCATCAAGCCTGTGCTCTGTTTCAATTAAATCGTCAAAGACGGAAACGAGTTCGCCGTAAACGGTTCTGTTTTCACTGCATGTATGCTGCTGCATATAGCCTAGTCTGACATTTTTTGAGATAAAGCAAGCTCCGCTGTCGGGAGTATACTCACCGATTATAATCTTAAAAAGGCTCGTTTTACCGGCACCGTTACAGCCGATTAAGCCAACCTTTTCTTTTTCCTTAATATCAAACGAGACATCTGAAAACAGCGTATTTTCGCCGAAGGACAATGTTAAATTTTGCACATCCAATACCGACATAAGAGCCTCCGAGAATTTATTACACCCTATTTTACAACAAAACACCTTGAAAGGGAAGTATAAATTTGATATTATAGAACAAATGAGAGGTAAAAATTATGGAAATAATAAAATTAAAGCCCATATTTAAGGATTACATCTGGGGCGGATACAGACTTAAAAACGATTACGGCTTTGACACAGGCTACGACAAGACTGCCGAGGGCTGGATGCTGGCCTGCCACAAGGACGGAATGAACACCGTTGACGGCGGTGAATACGACGGCAAGACCCTGCAAGAAGTTGTAGACGAGGTCGGAAAAGAAAAGTTGCTTGGTAAAAGGAGCGACAAGTACCCGTATTTTCCGGTACTGATAAAATTAATTGATGCCTATGACAATCTATCCATTCAGGTGCACCCCGATGACAAATACGCACGTGAAGTTGAAAACGAATACGGAAAAACCGAAATGTGGTATGTTCTCGACGCCGCAGAGGGTGCGACATTAATCTACGGTTTTAAGGAAGAGATAAGTTCGCAAGAGTTCAAAGAAGCGATTGAGAACAATACCCTGCTCGACAAGCTGAATGTGGTCAATGTAAAAAAAGGCGACACATTTTTCATAGAGGCGGGAACGGTACACGCAATCGGCAAGGGCGCTATGATAGCGGAAATTCAGCAGAATTCCAACTGCACATATCGAGTTTACGACTACGGCAGAGTGGGTGCAGACGGAAAGCCGAGAGAACTGCACATAAAAAAAGCGATAGATGTATCAAAAACCGTACCGCCTAAATACGATATAAAACCTATGGGCGAAACAAAATATGTGGATAAAAACGAAGTTCAGCTGATTACAAAATGCGACCTTTTCAGCGTAAACAGATACAAATGCACAAACCGTCTGACGCTTAATGTAAGCGAGAATTCTTTTATGCACATTCTCGTTATCGACGGCAAGGGCACTGTTGACGGCAGAGCGGCAAAAAAGGGCGACAGCTTTTTAATTCCCGCTTCATACGGCGATGTCATTATAGGCGGCAATCTTGAATTTTTAACTACCAAAATTTAACAAAAAGATCATACAAAACATAATTACATTAATGAATAAAACACTCCGTTTAGTCAACAATAGATTAAAAGGAGTGTTTTCAATATGAAGGTAATTGACAGAATTGCATTAATTTTAACAATCATCGGCGGAATAAACTGGGGACTTGTAGGCATATTCAAATTTGATTTGGTGGCTTGGATATGCGGCGGACAAACGGCTGTTTTTGCAAGAATCATTTATACTCTTGTTTGCATAGCCGCTGTATGGTGCATCAGCCTGCTTTTTCGAAACAGCGAAATGCTCGAAGATTAAATCTTAAGTAATGCAAATCAAAACATACAAAAAGCGACTTGAAACAATTATTCAAGCCGCTTTTATGTTATTAAAAACTATACTGAATTAAAGGAGTCCGTCCCAGGTATCGACCTCTTTGGCTTTCATTTCTTCCTCATCAAACCAATGCTGAGTTACGGACTTACTCTCCGTAAAGAAGCGATAAGCGTCCTTACCGAGGCAATGAAGGTCGCCGAAGAACGACTGCTTATGACCGCTGAACGGAATGAAACCTACGGGCACAGGGATACCTACATTAATGCCGACCTGACCGCCGTCTGTATATCTTGCGAATTGACGTGCATAATAACCGCTTTGGGTATAAATAACCGAGCCGTTTGCATACGGATTATTATTCATAAGTTCAAGGCCCTCATCAAAGTCCTTTACCCTCTTAATACAGAGAACAGGACCAAAGACCTCATCTCTGCCGATGGTCATATCTTCTGTTACATTATCAAACACGGTAGGACCGACGAAGTAACCGTTTTTGCATTCTTTGGGAAGTTCGGGATTTCTGCCGTCAACGACGAGAGTTGCGCCCTCATTAATTCCCTTTTCGATATCGGCGAGAACTTCTTTATAATGCTTTTCGTATGTAATGGGGCCGAGTCTCGTAGACTTATCCCAAGCAAGACCGCAGTTTACGGATTTAATCTGCTTTTTAAGTTCGGCAACAAATTTATCTGCAATGCTGTCCTGAACAACACAGCACGAAAGAGCCATACATCTCTGACCGCCGCAGCCGAATGCCGAATTTATAACGCCGGCAACGGTTCTTTCAAGAGCACAGTCCTCAAGAACGAGAGCATGATTTTTAGCCTGGCAAAGAGCTTGGCATCTCTTACCCGAAGCAGCGGCTCTCTGATAAACTTTAAGTCCGACCGGAGTAGAACCGACAAAAGTAACGCCCTTAATATCGGGGTGGTCGAGAATGGTATTAACTTCATTTCTTGAGCAGGTTACGATATTTACAACGCCCTTTGGTACGCCTGCCTCAACATAAAGTTCTGCGATACGCATAGCGGTTCTCGGTGTAAGGGAAGCGGCTTTAAGGACAATGGTATTACCGCAGGCAATACAAACCGGTACCATCCAGCCAAAAGGAATCATAGCCGGAAAATTAACGGGAACAATACCCGCAAAAACGCCCATAGCCTCACGATACTTTACGGTATCGAATCCCGTGGAAGCGTCCATAAGGCTCTCGCCCATCATAAGAGACGGTGCCTGAGTTGCTAGTTCGGTGCCCTCTATTGCCTTACCGACATCACCGGCAGCCTCTGCCCATGTCTTACCGTTTTCCTCACAAACGAGCATGGTAAGTTCATCAAGATGCTCATTCAGAAGATTGCGCACATTATAAAGCACAGCCGCCCTTTTTCTGGCAGGTGTGTTTTTCCACTCGGGATATGCGGCTTTTGCAGCCTTTACAGCCTCGAGCACTTCGTCCTCGGTACAGCACGGAGCCTGTCCCGTTACCTCGCCTGTGGACGGGTTATGCAAATCATACCACACCTCAGCCTTTGAGTCCTTGAATTCGTTATTTACGAAATACTTTAATTTCTCCATAAATTTACCCCTTTAATAAAGAAAATTTTTTTATTTTTCAAAAAATTATTGCTCGGTTAAGCGGTTCAAACCTCGTGAACCTTAAGCATATTTGTTGTGCCGGAAATACCGAGCGGAATGCCTGCGGTTATAACGGCAAGGTCGCCCTGTTTGAGCACGCCTGCGTTCTTTGACACCTGAACGGCGTGGTCGAAAAGTTCATCGGTATTATTCTTAGTTTCGCACATAACAGGCAAAACTCCCCATGAAAGCACAAGCTGACGATACACTCTCTCATCGGTTGTAGCGCCTACGATAAGGGTATGCGGTCTGAATTTAGAAATCATACGGGCGGTTGTGCCGCTCTTTGTTACGGTTACGATAGCCACGGCGTTAAGGTCATGGGCGGTTGTAACGGTCGCATGAGAGATAGCAGAAGTAACATCGTTATTACTCGGGCGCTCATAAAAATAATTAAAGCGTTCTACATAATTAATATCTGCCTCGGTGGTGCATGCGATTCTGTCCATAGTTTCGACCGCCTCAACAGGATGCTTACCCACTGCCGACTCGCCCGAAAGCATAATAGCGGAAGTGCCGTCGTAAATTGCGTTTGCGACATCGGTAATTTCCGCTCTGGTCGGTCTTGGATTTTTTATCATAGACTCGAGCATTTGAGTTGCGGTAACAACGATTTTACCTGCCTTATACACTTTTTCGATAATCTTTTTTTGCACGGACGGAATTTCCTCAAACGGAACTTCTACGCCCAAATCGCCTCTTGCAACCATAATACCGTCGGCAACATCAATAATTTCATCGATATTATCAAGACCCTGGCGGTTTTCTATCTTTGCTATAATTTTAGGAGTTTTCCAGCCGATAGCCTCCAAATAGTTACGCATAATGGTAATATCGGTTGCACTGCGACAAAACGAAGCGGCGATAAAATCGAAGTCCATCTTTTTGCCGAAAGACAAATCGTCCATATCTTTTTTTGACAGATACGGCATATTCAAATTAACATCGGGAACATTAACGCCTTTACGGTCAGTCAAAAGTCCGCCGTCTACAACTGTGCAGTAAATATCTTTGTCAATTACCTTATTAACCTTAAGAGAAATAATGCCGTCATTAATAAGAATTGTGGTGCCGGGGTGCACATCTTTTGGAAGTCCGTCATAATTTACATAGGACTTTTTTGCAGTACCCTTGCACTTTTTTGTTGTGAGAATAAAATCTTCTCCGTCTTTAATCTCAACTCCGTTTTTATCCTCAAAATCGCCGAGTCTTATCTCGGGGCCTTTTGTATCAAGAAGAGTTGCAACGGGCATTTGCAGTTCGTTGCGAATTTTAACAACTTCGTTAAATCTGGCTTCGTGAGTATCGTATTCGCCGTGGCTGAAATTAAGGCGCGCGACATTCATACCCTTTTCAATCATACTGCGAAGAACGTTCTCATCGTCGGTCGCAGGTCCGACAGTACAAATAATTTTCGTTTTTCTCATAACTTACCTCTGTATAATACCGCAATTAGGCACAGAAAAATCATATTCTATGCTCTTTACGTAATTTTATCACAAAATAAAAATAAATCAATATCTATTATATATTATTTAATCAAATCTTTTACGACCTCAGAAGCTATTATAAGGCCGACAACGGACGGAACGAAAGCAGTTGAACCGGGAAGCGTTCTGCGAACACTTAAAGAAAATTCCTCTTTTGCGTCATCGGTTATGATGGGAGTAAGCGGCGGTTCTTTTGAATAAACAACTTTAAGATGATTAACGCCTCTTTTTCGAAGTTGCACCCTCATAACTTTTGCAAGCGGACAAACAGAAGTTTTTGATATATCGGCGACCTCAAAAGCGGTGGGGTCAAGTTTATTTCCGGCACCCATGGAAGATATAACCGGCGTGGAACATTCCTTTGCCCTCATTACAATTTCTATCTTGCCCTTAACGGTATCTATGGCATCAACAACATAATCGTAATCGGTAAAATCAAATTGCTCTGCGGTCTCGGGGAGATAAAAGCATTTATGCGTAGTTACAACGCAGTCGGGATTAATGCTCTTTATTCTCTCCTGCGCCACATCAACCTTATCTCTGCCTACGGTATCGAGCGTTGCGATAATCTGACGATTGATGTTTGTAAGAGAAACGGTATCGTTATCTATCAAATCCAGAGCCCCTACGCCCGAGCGCACAAGAGCCTCAACGGTATAGCCGCCGACACCGCCGACGCCGAAAACGGCAACTCTCGAATTTTTTAATTTTTTCATTGCCGCATCACCGAGTAAAAGCTCGGTACGGGAAAATTGATTAAGCATATTATTTATTTTCTTCCTGTAATTCTTTCATCAGTTCATCATGGCGTTTTGCCTGCTCATCACGAACAACCTTAGACGGAACAAGGCAAAACAGCAGCACTGCTGCGGCGCCGAGGAAAAGTTCCATAGGATAAACTATATTTTCATCCGCTACGCCTGCGTTATGAATATTAATTATAATCTGAGCAACGAGAGGACCTATAATCATAGGGATAAGCACATACATTACTATGCGGCAACCCTGAAAAAGTCCCTCCTTGCCCTTTGGGATATAATCACGGTAAGAGGCGGTAAAAAGTCCCGCCATAACGAGATTAACGCCCATGGCGAGCACGCCGCCGATTATCAAAAGGACAAGTTCTGCGGTATAATTTTTATCAATAAAGAACTTACTGAGCCAAATAATTACACAACCGACAGAGCCTGCTATAATTGTAGGATAATAAAATCTTTTTTTGCCGTACTTATCCATAGCAGAAGAAACGATGACCGAGCCGACTGCGGCAACAACCATAATAATTCCGATAGGAATAATATAGTTCTTTATCCTCATGGTCTGCTCTACGATATTAAAGAGATAGTTAATATAAACCTGATAACTGATTGACGCTACGGTAAAGCCCGAGAGGCAGACATAGAGCATTTTGTTTTCTTTAATTGTGGACGGTTTTAACGAGTATGTAAAATCATTCCAAAAACTGTTATTTCTATTAGGTTTAATGCCCTTCTTATCCCTCATAACGGCGAGACCGATTAAGCCGCCGACAGTCGGCATAATACCCATAATGATGAAAAACTTTTTCCAATCGTCAACGGTTGCGTCGACATTGGTCAAAGAGTCGAAACCGCCGAAAACGACAGCCATGGCAAACAGCGGCATAATGGCTAGAACGGTATCCACCTTTGCTCTGTTTGCGGTGTTTGTAACATCGGTAATCCATGTGTTAAATGACGCATCATTACTGACAGAGCCTATTACAGACATAATACAGTCCATGGCTACGACAAGTATAACCATAGGCAAAACCTTATCTGCCGAGGGTTGCATAGGAACGAGCGAAAAAGCCGCAATGGTAAAGCCCCAAACAACATAACCCCAACATATGAATGCCTTACGTTTACCTGCCCTATCGGACAATGCGCCGCCGATTAATGTCGCAAGAGTTGCAAACAAGGCTGAGAAAGCAACGAGAAGCGTTGTGGCATACGGTGCTTTTGTAATCTCATTTTGCATAAAGCGTGAAAAATACATATTTTCAACGACCCATGCAATCTGACCGACAAGTCCGAAAAGCACAATACTCAGCCAAGTTCTGATCGACAAGGCACCTGCTTTTTTTACATCAGCTGTCATAAAATCACCCTTTTTCCAAAACAGAATCAATCTCATCAAGAGACGAAATTACATAATTGATTTTATATTCGTTTTTATCATACACCAAGGGTTTAGGAGAAAACAGGCAGGTTTTGATGCCCATATTATTTCCGCCCTTAATATCCGAGGTCAGAGAGTCGCCGACTATAAGTATTTCATCAAGCGACACATTATCTATATGCTCTCTTACATAATCAAAGAAAAACGGCGACGGCTTTTCGTAGCCGACCTCATCGGAAATAAACACGCCGTCGAAAATCTTATCAAGACCCGACCTTTTAAGCCTTTCGGTTTGCACGGAATATGCGCCGTTTGTAACGATATATTGTTTATACTTACCTTTGAGCGATGACACGGTATCATACGCACCGTCAATAAAGGCGGTGGTGTCGGCAATACCGTTTTCGTAAACGGAACAAAACTCCCGTGGCGAAACATTCTTTATTCCGAGTTTGTCAAAGAATTTTTCAAAGCGGACAATCAAAGTCTGTTCCTTAGTAAGTTCACCACGCTCAAGCATTTCCCAACAGCTTTGGTTAATGTCGGAATAAACCTTAACCGTATCATCACTGCATTCACCCAGAGAAAATACACGAAAAGCATTTTTTATCGAGCAACTTTCGCTCTTCTTAAAATCAAGCAGAGTGCCGTCTACATCCCAAAGAATCACCTTAATCATAAATCAATATCAAGTTCAACCGGACAATGGTCGCTACCCAAAATTTCCGTATGAATTTTTGCATCTGTAAGTTTATCATCAAGTCTTTTTGATGCAATGAAGTAGTCAATTCTCCATCCTGCGTTCTTTTCTCTCGCCTTAAAGCGATAAGACCACCAAGAATAAATACTTTCCTGCTCCGGATAGAAAAACCTGAAAGTATCGGTAAAGCCTGCGTCGAGCATCAAACTGAGTTTTTCTCTCTCCTCGTCGGTAAAGCCTGCATTATGATGATTTGTCTTTGGATTTTTTAGGTCGATTTCCTTATGAGCGACATTGAGGTCGCCATAAGGAAATCGACCTAAAAAATCCAAAGA
>ENA-OWPL01001433-OWPL01001433.1-human-gut-metagenome-genome-assembly--contig:-NODE-1433-length-13972-cov-4.015018_pt1 | contig 13972 bp, 5 predicted proteins | sample MGYA00248263_ERZ651844 | MGnify/ENA primary metagenome ERZ651844 (study PRJEB26924, sample SAMEA4378256) | human gut metagenome | biome: human gut; feature: human-associated habitat; material: faeces...
ACCTGAACATTGTATATCTTGTCAATGCAGGGACGCTTAACGCTACACGTCCGCATATTAGTACATATATCTCAGGTTAGTGGCGTTTTTTTGAAAGGTCAATGTCAGTGCAGTTGCACAGATACACTCACAAAATTATTAATACCTTGTTGGTACGGAAGCTGTTTTAAGCAGTGTTGGTAATACATTTCATTATACTGTTTTAATAATCGGTTTTTCGACAGTCTGTTTTATATTAAATAAATAACAAAAATGTTTTTTTAGAGATTAAAAAATTTTTGTCGGGAGGTCGGGGATGGCCTTTGTGCATATTGCCAAATGGAAATGATTTTCCAGATGAAAAAACATTCCGGCTTAGACGGAATACTTTACCGCTTAGATGAAAAAATTGTGGCTTAGGTGAAAATTGTCCTGCTCTCAGTGAATTTACAAAAATTTCAAATTGGCGAATATGAAATTTTTGTAGAAAAATTTTTGAGCATAAAGTCAATTGCAAAGCCAAATGAGGTGTGATATAATAAGCCTCACAAGGACAAAAACGTTCTTGAATTTAAAATCTCGAGGAGGTATGGATATGATTATAATCCATAATTCAGCTTTGGCAATTGAAAGGTATATCGCCAATTCAGAAAACGAACAGACAAGCAATGAGCTTGCCGATGTAGTTCACGGTGTGGTTGCGGGAACGGAATCCGCCGACATACTTATGCTGATTCTGATGGTTTTTCTCATCAGGTACGACGATAAGCGTATTGATCAGATGGCTGACATGACAGATAATGCAGAGGCATTCTTTGTCAGAAAGCCGGATGTACCTCGTGCCGATGACGATAACACTGACGGCTGCGAACACGAAAACACGGTAAATCAGCTTGTCGATGTCATGTGTTCGTACATGAGAACATTCACAAGTCAGAATACTATAATGTCGTGCCTGAGAATACTCCGTTTCTGTGGGGTATCGCAGGTAGAACTCTACCGTGTGTTGATGACTGCCGCCGAAAGAGATTACAGTGAGGTTGTCCGTTATATCACTGAGCAGGAAAGCTTCAAGGACGACACCACTGCGGATTACGGTGAGGATACACTGGAGAACCCTCATTATATAAAGAGAGTTTCCGCTTCTCACGCCGCTGTTATCGCCGGTCTTACCTGTAGCAAGAACGTGCTTGATTATATCACTGATTGCGGTGAGGCTTTCACCCGTGAAAAAGACCCGCTCATGCTGAAGGATATTATGGGAGCTGTTCGTTATATCACCCGTGATACCGATGACGGAACGTTTGATATAGCCACCTATAATATAATCCCGACACCTTATACGGCGGATGCAAACAGTATCAGGTATGCCGAGATGGCGATGACGGCAATATACAACATTGCAGGCTATTATGGCATCGACACAAAAATGTTCCTGCTGAGAAACACCGACTTTTTCTCATACGATAATGATTACAGAAATGTCCGTGACGGAAAGATAATCGTTGCACATGACAATTATGCGGCAAGCGACAGTGCGATGCTGAAAGCTATGTGCCTTGAGAGAATGAATCTTCCTTTGAACGATCTTTCCTCAATACTGAAGCTGAGCGATCCGTATAAGTATATAAATGTATACGCAAGAAATGCAGAGCCGTACTCGGTAATCGTATTGTCGGATTGTAATGCACTTCCTTGCAATATGATGCCCGTAAACAGATCAGCCTTCGGCGGTATAAAGATGCTTGATTACATTGCATTCCTGAAGGTGCTTGCGGATGCGGCAAAGGTAAGGCTGTGCCTTGTCCTTGATATGCCGTACTCAAAGTTCAGCAAGAAAATAGAGGAGGAACTGAGCGATTATTACCTGATAAAGTATAACAACGATGCAGAGTTGACTTTCGGAGGTGCGATATGAAATCAAAACCGATAGAAACATCTGAAGCGCTTGACAAGGCGCTTGAAGAAATCAAGAAGTGCGAGGAAAAAGAGCAGATGAACGATGAGATGAATGATAAGATGAACGATGAGATGAATAATGAGGTGAATAATATGGATGAAATGAACGAACAGGAGCTGAATGATTTCTTCGGTGATGATACCGACAGCTTCGCCGATACGCAGACAGGAGAGTTCAAGCCTGACAGAAGATTCTGCGAAGTTGCAGAAAGCAGTCTTTCGAATAGCGGAGGAAAAGCATCGGCTATGGCAAGCATCACATCCGCAGAATTATACGGAGAACGTTTGTCGGCTGAAGGATTACAGCTTCTGATTACAGCGTACCAGCTGGGTATAGCGGACAGCTTGTCGGCCGGAATGACAGCTGAAACAGTGGCAGGACATATAGCCTGCATGCCCGATGATATGATGTTCCGCTCGGATGACGCAGAGGACTCTGTAATCGCTATGATCAAGGCAGGACAGCCTGTGATAGCGGCGGCAATAACAAAGAGGATATGTGCAGTGGAGAGCAGGTCGATTATGCTTATTGCAAATGACGATGAAACGCAGAATTATCCTATAGAGATGTTTGCCGTCACATCCGAAAACAAGGACAGCTATTTCGGCGGATACATAAGAACCGCTCCTTTACGCAGACTTGTAAGGCTTTTCAGCCGTATCATAAAAATCAAGGCATGGGACTATTTTGACATTGTTACCGATTTCGGCAAGAATAAACGCTACTTCATACCGCTTATGTACTGTATGTATGTCAGATATTCAAGAAGCGGAAATCCGGATGAAATGACTGCTTACTACAGAAGATGCAGTGTGTCGTCGGTACTGCTCAGCGATGATGAAATTATTGAGAGCGTGGTATCCTTGCTCGGCGAAAACGCAAGGTATGCAAGGGACGAGGGTAGTTTTGCATCATTCGTTGATTTCTATCACAGCAGGGATAATTCTCCGGATACAGACTTTTTAAGTTTTATCGGACAAGCAGACGGTTTCAGCTATGCTAACGCCGGTAATCACAACTTATTCCGCAGACTGTGCGACATAAGCGACTGATAGCCGGCAGTCTGTCGGTTCTCTGAAGCCGAAAACGTAACCGTCCGACCGACAGAGCATTTGGCCGTTGCCCGATGCTCTGCGGTCAGGGGTTACGGATGATAATATTTTCCATTGACGGAGGCGACTATATGTTTCTGAAAGATAGCTTTCCCTCGCTGAGAGATGCACACATAAACTTTGGCAAGGCTGAGTTTGACAGCCTTGCGAAAGAACTTGAGAGCAGGGATCGTTTTAAAAATGTAAGCTGTTATGCGAACAATATCCGCTGTAATGTAAGGAGCTTTGAACAGACGTATAAGCGTGTGAACCATATCCTTATAAGCGGTTATGATATGATTGATATGCTGGCGTCTGTGACGGTTATTTCAAAGGCACTGTCGGACAATTTTGATATTCCGCTTACACGAAGGATAGAAAATGCTGAGAATGAAGACTATGTTATTCCTGAATCTGTCTTTTTCGGTCTGAACGGTTCTTCAAGGTCTGAAAACAGAGCCGGCGGTGTGTCGGATGATGAATACGATAAGTATTTCGGCGATGAAGACGATGAAGCTGAAGAATACGAAGAAGCCGAAGAATACGAAGAAGCCGAAGAATATTACGATGATGGGTTCGATGACAAATACGGCTTTGAGGATTTTGAATGTTGCCTGCCGGAATATGAGCTGTATGAAAAGCCGGACTGCGAAGAAGTCTGTCAGGCGGATGATGAAGCGGATGACGAAGCAGATATTCACTGTGATGAAAAACTGCCGATTGATATAATGTATTTCGTAATGATGGCCGAAAATGCTTCTTCGGTGAAGAAGAACGTAGACATAATCGATCGGTATGGCAAAAGAATAATATTTGTGCTGGTAAAGAAGGATCCGGACCATATGCGGCAGGATAATATGCAGGCTGATAATTGCAAAGTGACAGCGGAATCTATGTTCTTTGACCATATAGACATTCCCGCAGACAGCACAGAGTATCTGGCAGATGTGATAGAGAAGCAGTTTGAGGAAAACCATCTTTCGTATGCTTCGGTAAAGCCATACATAGAAAAGTATGCCGCCGCTGAAAACGTTTATGATGAATACACCGCATACAAAGCGGCAAGATATGTAATATCAAAGCATTACGAAAATTCGCCGCCGACGGACTGCACGCTTAAAGCGGAGGATTTTCCGAATCTGATAATATACAATAAAACGAATCTTCCGTGCTGCGCATCCGTACAGAAATTAATCGGCGTGAAAAAGCAGCTTGATACAGTGCGCCGTCAGGTAAGATGTATGAAGTACGACAAGATGCGTATGAACAAGATAAGGTTTTCGCCTGTCGGTACTGCGTACAATATGGCTTTTACAGGACCTCCGGGAACGGCCAAGACCACAGTTGCAAGAATGTTTGCGGATATGCTTGCAAAAGAGGGCTTTATTTCGGCAGGCAATTTTACCGAGTGCAGAAAATCGGATATAGTAGGCGGATATGTCGGGCATACCGCACGCAAATGCGATAATCTGTTCAGCGACCTTGCGGAAAAGGGCGGAGGAGTGCTGTTGTTTGATGAAATATATACCCTGTCGGAAAAGGACGCACAGACGCAGTTTGATATAGAGGCTATCAACTGTATAGTTCAGAATATCGAGAATTATCGCTCATCGGTATACTGCATATTTGCGGGATATGAGGACAAGATGGAGGTGTTCTTTGAGTCAAATCCGGGCATGGCATCAAGAATAGGTATCAGGGTAAAATTTGACGGATACGACAACTCAACGCTTTGCGATATATTCGGCAGTTTTCTGGAACAGGAAAAATACGTCCTCAGCGAAAACTGCGATGATATTTTATACGATTGCTTTGATGAAATGAGAAACCGACAGGGATGTAATTTCGGAAACGCAAGAGAGGCGAGAAATCTCTTTGACAATGTGAAGCGTGTTATGGCCGAAAGAGTAGATACGAATGCGGCTCTTGAGGATGATTTTACTTTTGTGTTTCGCAGTGATGTAAAAAAGGCTATAGATATGTCGATAGAAGCGTTATGCACTGCGACACTTCACAATGACAGCGACGGTAATGATGAAAAGGACATTCAGCCCGAAGAAAATTTGCACCGCTGTGGTTTTATATTGTGAATAAATGCAGAAAAATCCCCCGAAGCGAGCGGTTGAACGCTTGCCCCGGGGGGACTTTATATTATGAGGTTATCTGCAAATGCAAAGGTCGGATTATTCGATTGCAATCACGTTATTGCCTTCGACCTGAGGTGCGGCTTTCGGAACGGATACCTTTAAGATACCGTCTTCAAACTTTGCGTTTACGTCCTTTGCCTGTACGCCGTCGCCTACATAGAAGCTTCTGCTGCACTGACCCTCGTAACGCTCACGTCTGATGTACTTGCCGTCCTTCTTCTCCTTTTCGTCCTTTTCAAGACCCTTGGAGGCGCTGATGGTAAGATAGCCGTTGTCGAGCTTCAGCGATACATCTTCTTTCTTAAAGCCCGGCAGGTCAATGTCAAGCTCGTAGCTGTTGTCTGTTTCACGGACATCGGTCTTCATCACGTTCTTTGCGTGCTTGCCGTAAAGGGGATCGTTCTTGCCGAACATTGACGGCATCATAAAATCATCGTCGAAGAAATTGTCAAATAAGTTTTCGTTGAAAATTGCGGGTAACATAAGTCATTTCTCCTTCCGTATATCAAACGGTATCTGCTTTGTCACAGAACCTGTTATTGTCGCCCTGTACCTTCCGGAGACCCTCTCTCTTTCTTTGTACAACTACATTATAACACGATTTTTAGCACTGTCAATAGGAGAGTGCTAAATTTCACAAAATCTTCTTAAAAGTATAACAATTTTGACATTTACGGGCGGTAATACGAAAAATAAGTGCGTTAATGTGGGGGATATTAATATTAAAATGCGAAAAAGCCCTCCCTTAAGCACGTTGCACTTAGGAGAGGGGGCTTTTTTTACAGAATGATAATGTTAATTTTGTTGCATAAGTCTTGACGGCTCGTGATAATCGGGGTCATTGATAAGATGAGAATTTATGGTGGAGTTGTTTATGATACAGCCTTTGTTCATAAAGCCTATATCGAGCGAGTAAATGCCTGAGGATGAGCTTGATTTTATATCGCTGTTCTTTATAAGCAGAGAGCCTTTTCCTTCCGCACTTCCTATGCCTGCGACAGCGTCGCCTTCAACGTGTACGGTGATGTCCGAGTCGGATATAACGGTGTCGCACGCTGTTTTGCGACAGCCTACGGCCGAGCCGCACTGTGCCTTGAGCAAAAGGTCAAGGGTGGAGTTTTTGATATTTATCATTGACGGAGTGCTACCGTCAAGCGCCGCCAGCGAACCTATACAGCCTGCACGTTCTCCGAGTGAGCGGATAAGGAATGTTGAGCCGTCTGCTTTTATATCGGTATATCCGCAAAGAGAGCCGACAGCGAGTGCGTTATCGCCCGAACAGCTTATATCTATCGTAGCGTTGCCGGTTTCTACACCACAGCTTCCGTCATAGGAGCCTGCACCGATGCAATCTTTTCCGGTGCAGGATATTTTGATATTGCCGCCGAGCAGCTTTATGGGTGTTTCGCAGGAGGAAACGCCGCCGCCGATACATATACCGTGGTCGCCGTTTGCTTGCAGTTCAACATTTCCGTTGATATTTATTGTAATCTCGCCGAAGGTATCGTTATAGCTGCTGCCGATACAGCAACCGTCATTACGGTAGGAATCAATGTAGAGATTGCCGTTGCCGGTTATAAGAAGCTTTGATGAGTCGGGAACGGATATTCCGTCATAGCTCAGCGAATCGGTCCCTTTTATTTCGAGCGTGGTGTCAGAATTTTCACCAAGACGTATGCACTGGCGCAGAGCGCCTTTTATGTTGGCATTTTCGAGTATTATGTGCGACTTTGAGCCGTCTGCGGTCTTGATAACAAACGACATAACATCACAGCCGTTTGCGTAAAGGTGTGCAACGGCACTTTCAACTATAACTCCTGTGTATCTGTCTGAAAGCATTTTTTCTATGTCGAGATGCTCCTCGCAACCGTCGTGGACGATGTAATCACGAGCCTTTTTTATTTCGGGGCGGCACATATTGAGCATACGCATCTGCTCGGCGACAGCGTCGGGTATATCGGGAACGATCTCCTTCTGCGGCTTTGCGGTATAGAAGCCCTGAATGTAATCTACACCTCTGCGGATGGTGACGCTCATTTCGTCATAGGTTTCGACACCCTCCGCAAGCACCCTTATATTGTTCAGCCTTGCAAAATCAATGATGCCTGTGAGGAAGTGCTGTTTCTTTACGTTTGTGTTGATGTCGGTTATAAGGGAGCGGTCAACTTTTATGACATCGGGCTGAAGGCTCAGCACAGCGGCAGTGTTGGAGTATCCGCTTCCGTAATCGTCAATGGCTATCATACAGCCCTTCGACTTGAAAAGATGACGCAGGCTTGCTATCTTGTCGCCTGTAAGGTCTGCCTGCTCGGTAAACTCGATAACAAGCTGTGGCATGATATTTCCGTATTTTTCGCAGAGCCTGTTGAAATCGTACTCCGTAATCATACTATCGGGTATTGAGTTTATGAATATCTTCTTTTCGCCGAAACGGGCACGGTTTGCGGAGATTATCTCCAGAACGTTTTCGAATGTGAGCCGTTCGATATCATAAAGCCTGCCGTGTTCTCTTGCTATCCTGAGTATCTCGAGAGGTGACGAATTTTTCGGGCGCATTAGCGCCTCATAAGCGTAAACGGAGCCGTCAACGGTAGACACTATCGGCTGGAAGCAGTAGCTGAAATTGTTTTCGTCGATAAGTCCTGTCAGGAGCTTTGAATCCGAATAGCTGTTGCATTCGGCTACATATTCTTCTGCTGAGAACTCTCTTTTTATACTGCCGAGTGCCTTTGCTCTGAAAAGGGCAAAATCGGCATAGTTTATCATCATATCTATAGTAGCCGCCTGCGAGGGATACCAGCAGTAGCCTGCGGTTATCGTATATGCTTCGCTCCGAGTTTCAATGGTTTCGCCGAATTCATCGGTCAGCTTGCAACGTGCAACGGCATCGTACATCTTTTTCATAATGTCGGAAATTTCCGACTTTGTCATCTGCCTGAAAAATACGAGAAAATCCTTATAGCTTTTTACGCCGATTATAACGTTATCGGAAGCAAAGCGTTTTATCGCATTTGCCGCAGTTGCAACGCACAGTGCGGTTTTATCATAGTTCAGCTCGCTGTCTACACGCTCTATGCCGTTGATGTGTATCGCCGCCATACAGCACTGGGCGGTACCGCTGATCTCTGAGAGCATACTGCGTACACGTTTTATGAAGTAGTCACGGGTATACATACCTGTGAGCATATCATATTCCTTAGCGTTATCCTTGTGTGAACGAGCCTCCATTATCTGTGTTACGTCCTGCACAAAGCCGAGCATATAATCCGTGTCATATACAATCTTGATTTTTATATAGCTTGTTTCGCCGCCGGCGGTATACATATATATGTTCTTATAGCCTTCTATCTGATTTTCGTTAAGGCTGTCAAGCAGTGCGTAGAAGCTGTCCTTGTTCATATTATCGCCTTCTATATGGAGCATAGAGGCAACGTTTTTATCGTAATACGCCTTATTCGAATCGTGCGGCAACTTGAAAACACCTATAGTGGGGAAGTTGTCGAGAAATATATTCCAGTCGTGTCGGCTGTTTCCGTCTTTATCAAAAAAGCTCATATAAAGTCCTCCGAATTACACAGATTACCAAGTTCATTATACAAGTTTTTACCACAAAAGTCAATCTGATTTAAGCAAAATGCACAAAATAGACAAATTATCAGGTCGATTTTGTACATTTTTGAGAAAAGCAAAGCCGCGCGGTTGTTGCAACGGTTTTGCTTTCAGACAGTAAAAATCTTTTTTCTTACAATTTTGCAAGTTAGCGAAATAAGGAAATAATTTGCTGTATAATCATAGTATGAAGAACTGTCGGTTTAACCGCTTATTATGGCGGTTATAGCGGCAATCAGAGGAAGGGTGGTATTTATATGGCATTTATGAAGAAGAAAACAAAGCAACGATGCAAAACCATCCTGTCGTTATTCTTTGCGCTGACGCTGATAATGTCGGCGGTCACCTTTGCGGTATCAGCCGCAGAAGCGGCGGCGCTGTCGGTACAGCTGAAAACCGACAAGGAAGAATATACGGCGGATGAGGATATAGCATTAACGCTTGAGATTAAAAACGGCAGTACGGGCAGGCTTGTTGATATTGCTTATGATATTACGGCACCGGACGGCTATGAGCTTAAAAGCGGAAGTGCAAGCGGCGGTGAAACGGAGCTTCTTGCGGGAGGAACGCTGAAGTATGACAGCGTGTATTCTGTGGTAAAAGCGACTCCGGATAATCCTTCGACAGACGGAAGGATAAACCCGACCGTGCCGCTTATAACGGCGGTAATATGCGCTGCGGCACTTTTTGCACTTAACAGGAAGAAAGCAAAGAAAATGCTCGCCTCGCTGCTGTGCGTATCTTTGCTTTTGACGGCACTGCCGCTTGATGTTGCCGCAGAGGAAATCGGCAAAGCTGCGGCTGATACCGCAGATGTGACGGTTACAAAGGATATTACCGCAGGCGGTGTGAAAAAGACGTTTACCGCACGGGTAACGGCAGGTAAAACCGCCGACAGTGTAACTGTTACATATGATACGATGGGCGGAAATAAGATAGACAGCGTTACGCTTGCCGCCGGAGAAACTATAGGCAGGCTCCCCGAAGCGATAAAGAAAAACGCTGTCAATAACGGCTGGTATCTTGACAAGCAGTGCCTGACACCGTTCTATGAGGACGAGCCGGTAAACAGTGATATAACGCTTTATGCGGGATATGATGAGGATAAGATAAAGCCGGAAACGCCTGAATACAACGAGATAACCATATCGGACGCACCTGAGGACTTTTCGTTCTCGCTTATCTCAACGCAGAGCATAACGGACGGTAATTTGCAGGACGTTATCAGTATCGAAAGTCAGTTCGGCGATATGCCGCAGTTTGAAGTGGAAAATACAGGCAGCGGAGTATACACTGTAAAGCCTGTTATCAACTGGACGGAAGGCGGCGCATATGTGCTGAGCCTTATAGATAACGGGGTGCGGTTTGACGGTATCAATTCCGACATTATGCCTGACGAGAAGATAAGAACCATTACGCTTTTTATCTACAGGGAAGAAACAAACAACGTAAAGCTTAAAGACGGCATAGTTACTATCCCGAAAAGCCGGATAAGAGAAGATGACGACAACGAGCATATCTATATGTCACGCAGTGAATTCGAGGCGCTCTCGATACACGAGGGTACGGTAATATTCGCTGACGATGCCGAAGAGCCAAGCTATCTGAACGTTGTGTCGTATGAGCTTTTCGGCGATGAATACAAGATCCTCACGGTCGGCAGTGATGTTGATGATATATACGAAGAACTTGATATTTACTTCAAGGAAAAGTATGTCGAAAACGATGTGCTTGCCGAGGCGATAGATACCGAAAAGCTGGTAGAACAGCTTTATGAAAGCGAAGGAACACAGCAGCTTACATATATGCTTGCCGCCGCTGTATATGACAGCAAGACGGTAAGGGAGCTTGGCGACGGCAATGCACCGTTTGAGCTTATGTCCAACACATATATGGACGGGGTAAACTGGAACGACAAGCAGATAAAGCTGAATGTAAAGGAGCTTCTCGAAGGGCTTACAATCAGCGCTAAGGTCGGTACGGCGAAGAATACTAATTTCAAATGTATAAACGGTTTCCCGAATGAGCAGGACTGGACGGCGCTCAACATTACATTCAGCTATGAGATGACGCTTAAGAACAAGGTGAAGCTGGAGGCTGAGGTAAGTATCAGCGAATACCTTATCATAGGCGTAGGCGGCACTCTCAGCTTAAAGCGTGACTTCAACGTGAAGTTCCTGCCCTTGTCGCAGACAGATGTAACATTCAAGATACTGGTCTGCTCGGCAGATGAGGAAGAGGACGATAAGCAGCAGGATAACGAAGAAAAGAGAGATGTTTCCGTTGAGATAGAAGCCATAATGAACGGCGAGGATAAGGAAAGCGGAAATATCATAAAAGACGTGCGTGAAATGCTCGAAAACAAGGGCGGAGCCATAAGGCTATGTGAGGTGAACCTTTTCAGCGCAACGTTTATGCCTATACTGCCGCTGTCTATAAAGACGGAGCTTAACTTTGTGGTTAATGTTTCGTTTGCGGCGGGTATCAGTATGGAAGCAACGGTGCTTCAGGCGAAGGGTCTTGGCATAAGAGGAAATATCAAGGAGCCGTCATCTATAAACGTATACAGATTTATAATGGCGGGCGACGACCGTTACATATTCGATATGTACGCTTACGGCTATCTTGGCGTTGAGGCGGGCATCGAGGGTAAGGTATCGGTATCGCTTCTCGGTCTGAATGATCTCGGAAGCGTCGGTGCGGCACTTGAAATAGGCGCTTATGCCGACCTGTACGGTTATCTGCACTATCATTCGCAGGATATGCGACACAATAAATACTACGCTTCTCCGAAGGAACATTACCACGAGCTGCAGGGCGGAATATACTTCGAAATGGGCGTGTATATAAAAATCTCGATATTTGCGGAAAGCAAGCTGTTTAAGAAAAAGGCGGAGCTTGCAAAGCAGTTCAAATTCCCGATATTCAGCGTAGGCGACAAATATATCTATGCGGATAAGCCGACGCTTGAGGGCAATACCGACATAATACTGCGGGAAACAGATACGAATGTCTATGAGATAGACGGACTTATCCCTGCACAAGGCACATATCTTGATATAACAACTGGAGATATTGTAACACGGCAGATGAGCAGCAGTGAGTTCAAGGCTGCCTGCTACAGCAAGTATTTCAAGGTGAGCAAGAGCGATGACGGCAAGATAACGCTCACGGTATCTCCCGACGCTCCGAGCAGATATACAAGCGGCTTACTGAGCTGTATACTGCGCCTTTACTATACGGGCGGACAGAATCTGCTGTTCACGTCCGACACCGAAAATCTGTACTATGACGCAGACAAGGGCGCTTATATCAGCAGAAAGCATATCGGTGACGTTGATGTATACTATTACCGCAAGGGAGTTGACTTCCCTCTTGAAGACAAGGATAAGACCGCAACGCTGAAGTTTGCGGTATCTGCTGACGGCAGAACGGAAATTGTAGATACAATAACCGTACAGAAGGGCGGATATGTAAGCGGATATTCGCTTGCGGTTTCGACCTACTGCGATAAAAACGGCTATATCTATGATAAGTCGCTGTTTGATACAGAGATACAGCCGTACTACTGGCTCAGCAATGATATGACCATCACGCTTAACACATACACCGCACAGAAGCTGTACTCTGTGGAATACTTTGACACAGAAAATGACAGATGGGTAAGCGAGCTGTGGGCGGTAGATTATCTTGACGATATAAAAATGTTCGACAGATATAAAGCGTCTGTGAACAGCGTTACTCATTTTGCAAGCTTCGGTATCGACAGAGCGGACGGTATGAGATACCAGATGTATATGAAGGACGCTCTGACATACAGATACTATGACAGCAGTTACAGCGGAAGTGTACACGGTCTTGATACGACTAAACCGCTTGCGGTGAACTACGGCAGTGAAGAAGATCTGCAGGCATTCAGGGCTGAATATGAAAAGTTGTACCCGACAGCCTACAGCATTATGCTCAAAGCAAACTATCTTGTAAGAAGGTGCATAGTCGATATTTATAACGAGAGCGGTTATGCTGGTGCAAGATATGTTGAATACGGCACTGAGTTCAGAGTGCCTGATACATTTATCGACAATATCAATAGCAGTAAGGAAAACGAGCTTATCGGCTGGGATATTGACGGTGACGGCAAGGCGGATATTGCTCCTAATGAAAAGTTCACCGTTATGGGCGATATGAGGCTGAAGCCTGTAATGAAGCGAAAGCTGTACACGGTAACGGTAAGACTTGCGGATAATACCGAAAGAAAGTTTGACGTTATTTACGGCAAGCCTTTACCGCAGGAGCTGGAACAGCTTATAAACAGCATTCCCGACAGTCCGAAGCCGGACAGCAAGGATTCGTTCTACGAGCCGTCATATGTGCTTATAAAGAGCAATGTTACGGTAGGCGGTTATACGGCAGGCGAAACTGTAAGGTACAACGGCGATATAAGCATAATGCCGGAAAGCAACGTGTACTTTGAAATAGTTCCTGCGAAGCTGTATCACTACATAACGCTTATCGCAAACGATGGCGGCGGATTCAGATATACCGATGAAAACGGTGCTGAAATAGAAACTGACAGGATAAGGACGGTTGTACAGGACGGTTACCGTTTTGCAACGGCGCTTTACGGATATTCCGCATATGCGCCTGAGGACACATATACTACCGAATATCTGCTGTCGTATTTTGTGGACGCAGACGGAAACAGAATCGGCAGTAACGATAATGTGAAGAAGCCCGGTACCTACTATATGAAGTGGAACACCAACGACAGACGCTGTTATATAAACTATGACGTTTATATTTACAACGAGAACGGTGCGGAGGTTTCACACGAGGTAAAGGCTGAGTTTGACGGCTACAGACCCGAATATGATGAGCTTTGTAAAAAGTATGATGCCGAAGTTGAGGCGCTTGCACAGTATGATGACGAGTATTACACATATACTCTTAAGGAAGAGCCGATAAACGAAGAAAACACAACGATTGACGGCAAGACTTACAAGACTGTAATTGTAAGGTGGAACAGAACGCCGAAGGAGTTCGATGTAACGTTTGACTATGACAACGGCACGGAAAACGAAACGGTAAAGGTAAAGTACGGCTATCTGTATCGTGCAACGGCAGGTGCTTTAAAGGATGATAAGTACAACGATTATGAGCTTGTCGGATTTGACCTTGACGGTAAC
>ENA-OWPL01001436-OWPL01001436.1-human-gut-metagenome-genome-assembly--contig:-NODE-1436-length-13962-cov-2.808873_pt1 | contig 13962 bp, 9 predicted proteins | sample MGYA00248263_ERZ651844 | MGnify/ENA primary metagenome ERZ651844 (study PRJEB26924, sample SAMEA4378256) | human gut metagenome | biome: human gut; feature: human-associated habitat; material: faeces...
CCCGCCGTTTTGCTATCCTGCGGATAGCTGTAACTGCTCCAAAGGCGGAATTGTCTGCGGTGATTGTTATATAACTGTAAAGTCTGTTGTATCACCGTTTCCCCGACCGTCCGCCGAACTTCAGCCCCTCACCGACCTTTAAAAAGGTCGGAATTGTCTGCGGCGACTCGCCGCCCGCTTAGAAGAATGAGATCTGTGCGGATTGAGGGAGATCCCCGAATACATTCATATCATACAGCTTGCTGAGAACGGTGCTGTTTATACCTGATTGTGCCTGAATATCCTCAAGGCAGATGAAATCTCCCTTGTCGATAACTTCTTTGAGCTTTATTGCGGCGTTTTCACCACAGCCCTCTACCGCAAGAAACGGCAGACGGAGGTTTCCGTCCTCTATCGCATAAGTTGTCGCCCTCGACTTCTTATAGTCAACAGGCAGGAACGTGATACCTCTGAGCATCATCTCATATATCAGCAGCAGTGCGTCAAGCATACCCTTGTCTTTTGCAGTAGCCTCCGGGTTTGACTGGATAAGCTGTATCTTGTTTCTGACGCTCTCCTTACCGCCGAGAACCGTCTTTACATCAATATTTTCAGTGTGCTTTGTAAGTACCGCAGAATAGAATTCGGACGGATAATAGACCTTGAACCAGCACAGCTTTACAGCACCGGTTACATAAGCGGCGGCGTGCGCCTTAGGGAACATGTACTTTATCTTCTTACAGCTTTCGATATACCACTGCGGTACATTGTTTTCTTCAAATGCCTTGTATATATCCTCGTTGAACAGCTTCTTGGCATTACCCTTACGGGTTATCTCCATTATCTTGAATGCGAGTTTCGGCTCAAGTCCCTTATGCATAAGATAAACCATAATATCGTCACGGCATCCGATAACCTCTGAAATCGTGCATATTCCGTCCGAAATAAGCTCCTGTGCGTTTCCGAGCCATACGTCAGTACCATGCGACAGACCCGAGATCTGTAAAAGGTCGGAGAATTTCTTCGGCTGTGCGTCCTTAAGCATCTGCAAAGTAAACGGCGTACCGAATTCGGGGATACCGTATGTACCGCTTGAAACGCCGAGATCCTCCTCCTTTATGCCGAGCGGCTCTGTCGATGTGAACAGTTCCATGACCTTAGGATCGCTTGTCGGAACATCCGCTATCTTTATGCCCGTCATATCTTCAAGGTGCTTATACAGCGTCGGCACATCGTGTCCGAGTTCGTCGAGCTTAAGTATAGTATCGTGCAGTGCGTGGAAGTCGAAGTGCGTTGTGATCATATCGCTCTCCGTCTTATCCGCCGGGTGCTGAACCGCCGTGAAGTCATAAACCTCATAATCGCTCGGCACTACGACCATTCCGCCGGGGTGCTGTGACGTTGTTCTCTTAACGCCTGTACAGCCTGCCGCAAGACGTGATATTTCGGCGGAATTTGCCGTCATACCCTTCTTTTCAAGCCACTTGCGTACAAAGCCTTCCGCAGTCTTTTCCTGTACAGCTGAAATAGTACCCGCCTTGAAAACGTGATCCTTACCGAACAGTTCTTCGGTATATCTGTGTACCTTTCCCTGTACCTCGCCCGAGAAGTTAAGGTCAATATCAGGCGACTTATCGCCGTCAAATCCGAGGAACGTTTCAAACGGTATATCGTGACCGTCACGGATCATATCTATATCGCAGTTGGGGCACTTTTTCGGCGGCAGGTCAAAGCCCGAGCCGTATGAGCCGTCAAGGATAAATTCGTTGTGTCGGCACTTGGGACATCTGTAGTGCGGAGGCAAGGGGTTTACCTCGGAGATACCTGCCATTATGGCAACTACCGATGAACCTACCGAGCCTCGTGAGCCGACAAGATAACCGTTCTTTTCCGAGAACGCAACCAGCTTCTGCGCTATCATATACAGTACGGCGAATCCGTGCTTTATGATAGAGTCAAGCTCCTTCTTGAGTCGCTTTTCAACTGTTTCCGGCAGATCGTCACCGTACCATGCGTGCGCCCTGTCCCAGCAAAGCTGCTGCAGTTCTTCGTCCGCACCGTCAATATGAGGAGTATATGTGCCTGTGGGAATAGGCCGTACCACCTCAATCATATCGGCGATTCTGTTCGTGTTTGTAATAACGACTTCCTTCGCCTTTTCTTCACCGAGATAAGCGAATTCCTCAAGCATTTCATCGGTAGTCCTGAAATAAAGCGGCGGCTGATTAGCGAAGTCCTCATAGCCCTGTCCTGCCTGCAGTACCTCACGGAATACAGCGTCCTCAGGGTCTTTGAAATGCACGTCACAGGTAGCGACTACCGGCTTTCCGAGCCTGTCGCCAAGCTCAACTATAGCACGGTTGAGATCTCTCAGATCTTCTTCACTGCTTACCTTGCCGTTTCTAAGAAGGAACATATTATTGCCGATAGGCTGTATCTCAAGATAATCATAGAACGATGCGATTTCTTCTATCTTCTCCTGCGATTCCTTTTCAAGTATCGCCCTGAAAAGCTCGCCCGCCTCGCACGCGCTTCCTATGATAAGTCCCTCTCTGTACTGCGACAGCAGGGATTTCGGTATTCTCGGCTTTTTGTAGAAATAATCAAGGTTCGATGCGGAAATAAGTCTGTACAGATTTTTAAGTCCGACCTTGTTCTTTACAAGAATTATCTGGTGATAAGTAGGGAGCTTCTTTATATCCACACTTCCGAATGCCGTGTTGAAGTCGCCTATGTATTCAAGCTTTGCGGTCTTTCTTGTATCGTTTACTATGTGCATATATATCATGCACAGCATTTCTGCGTCCGCAACCGCTCTGTGATGGTCAAAGTCGCCCAGCTTGAAATACTTTGCTATAGTATCAAGCTTATAGTTCTTGATACCCTTGAGTGCCGCCTTTGCAATACTCAGCGTATCGACTACAGGATTATCAAAGCTCTTTCCCATTCTCGTGGCGGCACTTCTGATAAACGACACGTCAAACTTTGCGTTATGTGCGCAGACCGGAGAATTGCCGCAGAAAGCCATAAAGTCGCTGACCGCAACATCTTCGGTCGGAGCGTCGGCTACCATATCGTCCGTGATACCCGTAAGTTCCGTGATATTTGACGGTATCGGCATCATCGGATTTACAAATGTCGAGAATCGGTCAACTATCTCCATATTACGCAGCTTTACCGCACCTATTTCGGTTATACGCTCGTTTGCGGGATGAAGTCCCGTTGTTTCTATGTCAAATACGATTATATCGTCCTCGATTTTTACATTGTCACATCCGTCAACAACTGCGTTTCCGTCATTTACAAAGTATGCCTCAAGACCATAAATCACCTTGAAGTCGGGATCGTCCTTGTTTATCTTCTCAACGGTATTCATAGCCTCAGGATATGCCTGTGCGTTGCCGTGGTCGGTTATAGCTACCGCCTTGTGGCCCCATGCGTGAGCCTGCTTTACAAGCACTGACGGAGCTGTAACTGCGTCCATATCCGACATATTGGTATGCATATGCAGTTCTACTCTCTTTTCGGGAGCATTGTCCTGCTTCGGCTTTACCTCGACAAGCATTACCGACTGCGGATTAAAGCAGTTGCAGTGCAGAAAATCGTCAGCCTTATAACTGCCGTTCGCAAGTATCTTTGCACCATTCTGAATAAAGCTGTAGCTGTCAAGCTTTGTATTATAAACGAACAGCTTCATTATCATAGATGAAGTCCTGTCGCTGAATGCGGCTGTGATTATCGTTGACTTTCCGCTCTTGGTTTCCTTCTTCTCGACATTGAAGATTTCACCCCATACGGTGACATTGTCACGCTCCGTCATTATGCTTGCCATCTCAACGGGAGCGTCATTTATCGGCTTGCCCATTACGAGTTTTGCTTTACTGCCGAAATGCGTGGTTTCAAACATCAGATCCATTTCCTCAGGCTCTGCAAACACGTTTGCCTTTGTCATTGCAGGAGCGGCAGGTGCATTTCCTCCCTGTGAGGAAGCCTTTGGCGCAGGGGTTTTCATAGTGTAATCATCACGCAGTGAAACCTGCATTATATCCGTAGGATTGAACTGCATCTCATTTGCGAATGTGTCAAGCTTATAACTGCCGTGCATAACAAAAACCGCACCGTCTTCAAGAAAATCGTAATCGTCGATAATCTCGGTCTTAGCGAACAGCTTTACAGGTATCCTGCCCGTATCGTCGCAAAGCGATGCTGTAATTATCGTATAAACGCCGTTTCTTGTATCCTTATGCTCAACATCGGTAAGCTCGCCCCATACCGTGACGCTGTCGCTTTCTTCGCCCAGTGACTTCAGCGACTGCGGTGCTTCGGTTATCTCGTTTCCGAGATATAAAAGTCCGTCCGTGTTCAGCTTATCCTCAAGATATGTAAGCGTTATCTTACCCGGACGCTTTCTCGGCTCGGGTCTTGATTTCTTGCCTCTGGAGCTTTTGCTCTCGCTTGCACGCTCTGCCGCTTTTCTGTCGATCTCATCAAAATCCGGAAGCGGCTGTGCCGACAATTCCTCATAATATCTTTCGTCAAGGTCTGCATAACCTACTGTCGCATTTTCGCTGAATTTTACCGTTACGCTCTTTGAGAATACGCCCTTTGTGAACTTCTCTATTTCCTTGTCTATCTTCTCGCTGTACAGAAGGTCAATTCCGCCGTGCATAAGCGTAAACTCAAATGTATCTCCGTCGTCGCTTATCTCGGAATCGTCCATATATCCGTTTATAACACCGTGTGACGGCTTCAATATCTGAATAATGTCATAAAGATATGACGGGCTGAACAGTTCAGGTGCATATTTCGGATAAATCTTTACCGACGGTACACCGAGATACTTTTTTATCGCATTGCCCGTTTCGGCAAGCACGCTGTACGGTATCAGTTCATCCGCTTCAAGCTGAAGTATCATGCTCTTATCCGCTTCGTCACACAGTATCGACAGCAGTCGTGCGTCCGCTGTCTGCTGAGGCATTTCAACCTTATTCAGAAGTTCTTTTAAAATGGCTGCCATTATTTCACTTTCCTTATCAGTTCTCTTTATCGCTTACTAATTTGCCGATTTCACACATAAGCTCGTCAACAAGCTTTTCTTCGGGTACCCTGCGGATAACCTCGCCCTTTTTGAAGATTATACCCTCGCCCTTTGCGCCGGCGATGCCTATATCGGCCTCTCTCGCTTCTCCCGGACCGTTTACGACACAGCCCATTACAGCTATCTTTATATCGGCTGTTATATCTCTTGTACGCTGTTCGACCTGCTTTGCTATAGAAATAAGGTCGATTCCCGTTCTGCCGCAGGTTGGGCAGGAAACTATCCTCACACCGCCGCCTATGCCTACTGCTTTAAGTATATCCTTTGCGGCATATATTTCTTCAACAGGGTCGGCTGTCAGCGATACTCTTATCGTATCCCCGATGCCGTCAAGGAGCAGTGAGCCTATTCCCGCCGCCGACTTGATTATACCCATACGGGCTGTGCCTGCCTCGGTCACTCCGAGGTGCAGAGGATAATCATACATTTCGTGTATCAGACGATAGCTCTCCGTCATCAGCTTGACATCGGACGATTTGACCGAAAGCACTATATCATCAAAATCAAATTCACGGAGCATTTCCACATGGCGTGAAGCACTTTCTGCCAGTGCCTGTGCGGTAGGACCGCCGTACTTAGCAAGAAGCTCACGCTCTACCGAGCCGCTGTTCACGCCTATTCTTATAGGAATATTGCGGTTGCGGCAAGCGTCCGCCACAGCCTTTACCCTGTCCTTATCCCCGATATTTCCGGGATTTATCCTTATCTTGTCGACACCTGCCGCCGCACATTCGAGCGCTATCCTGTAATCAAAATGTATATCTGCAACCAGCGGAATATGGATCTGTTTCTTGATCGCAGGGATCGCTGCCGCTGCCGCATCATCATTTACGGTGCTTCTGATGATGTCACAGCCTGCCTTTTCAAGTTTTAAGATCTGTGCAACTGTAGCATCTATATCACTGGTTTTTGTATTTGTCATCGACTGGATCAGGATCGGATTCCCACCACCGATCACCCGGTCTCCTATCTTGATAACTTTTGTATGATCTCTGTACATATTAACTCCTGTTTAACTCCTATTCATCTAATGAAAGAATACGTTCTTGATATCGTTAAATAATATCACAACCATCAACAGCATAACCAGAACAAATCCGATCAGCGTCACGATATTCTCCTTATCCTTCGGAACCTTCTTTCTCGTTACTGCTTCAATTAACAGGAAGATAAATCGTCCTCCATCCAAGCCCGGTATCGGCAGCAGGTTCATAACGCCAAGGTTTGCCGACAGCAGTACGATATAATTCATCCAGTTTAAGAACAGATCGAGCACACTGCTCTTTGCTGCCTCATTGAAGGTATCGTTCATGTTCTTCGCTACTCCGACCGGGCCGGATACTTCATCCGAACTTACCTGACGGGTAACGATCAGCTTCAGACTTAAGAAGGTTGCTTTTACCCAGTATCTGGTCTCATAAGCAGAATATTTACAAAGCTCTCCAAAGTTCTTCGGGAGCTGATAACCGACACTCATTATTCCGATCTTATAGCCATCCGGTGTCTTTGCCGGATATACCGTCGTATCATAGACCGTTCCGTCTTCTTTCTCAAGTGTCAGATCGATCGGTGAACCATCTCCATAAATCTGAAGGTAGATCTGTAACTCACGGAAATTCTTAACCGTGCTTCCCTCGATTTTCAATACCCGGTCGCCATCTGATATCCCGGCTTCTTCCGCCGGATATACACCATTAAAATATTCCTCGGCATTTTTGATCTGGTATTTTTCAATATTATCTTTATTGTATACTGCTCCTATGATCGCAGGATCACTTCCACAGAAATGAATGATCACCATGGAAAATAAAAATGCGATCACGAAGTTCATGGCAGGTCCTGCAAGTACAACCGCCATTCTTGCCCAGATGGATTTCTTCTCAAAGGAATTCTCATCATTTTCGTTTTCTTCATCATCTTCGCTGAGCATCATACAATAGCCGCCAAGCGGAATCAGCCGCAGCGTATACTGTGTTTCTTTCTTATGAAACTGAAATAGCTTCGGTCCGAATCCCATCGAAAACTCTTTTACTGTGATATGATTGATCTTTGCTACGATAAAATGTCCCAGCTCATGAAAGAAAATGATGACACCAAAGACTAGTATGATTAATATGATATTCAAAAACTAACACCCACTTTCAATAAATTCATATACTTCCTGCTCGGTTGCAAGAATCTCATCTATATCAGGATTTTCAATCAAATTATGATGATCCATGGATGCACGGATGATATCATAGATATCAAGAAAATCGATTTTTCTGTCTAAGAACTGCTTTACTGCATATTCATTTGCCGCATTGAATACTGTAGGCATCGAACCGCCGATCCCGATTGCCTCATATGCATATCGTAACCCAAGAAAGGTATCCATATCCGGTGTCTCGATCACAATCGATGAAAGCTTCGTAAAGTCAAGACGATCTCCCGGCATGTATCTTCGTTCCGGATAGAACAGCGCATACTGGATCGGCAGCTTCATATCCGGCGTACCGAGCTGTGCGATCACTGCTCCATCTTTATATTCTACCATAGAATGAATGATACTCTGCGGCTGGATCACAACCTGAATATTTTCCGGGGCTACATCAAATAACCATTTTGCTTCAATAACTTCCAGCCCTTTATTTACCATCGTTGCTGAATCAATGGTGATTTTTCTTCCCATGCTCCAGTTTGGATGTTTTAATGCGTCCTCTAATTTCACATGCTTTAAAAACTCTCTGCTCTTGCCACGAAATGGTCCACCGGATGCTGTCAACAGAATTTTTTCAATGGAATCATGTGTATTTCCCTGCAATGACTGGAAGATTGCCGAATGTTCACTGTCAACCGGAAGGATTGATACTCCTTTTTCCTTTGCAAGCGGCATAATGATATGTCCCGCTGTAACCAGAGTTTCTTTATTTGCAAGGGCAATGTCTTTTCCCGCTTTAATCGCTGCCACAGTCGGGCGGATACCGATCATTCCTACAATAGCGGTAACTAATATATCCGATGTCTTGTATTCTGCAATCTCGATCAGCCCATCCATGCCTGATACGACACGGATATCCATATCCTTCAGACGATCTTTTAATTCATCTGCCAGCTTCTCATCCCACAGACCAACGATCTCCGGTCGGAACTCTCTCGCCTGCTTCTCTAATAAGTCTATGTTTCTTCCTGCTGATAAAGCACAGATTTTTATATCCTGATTCCATCTTGCGATCTCAAGTGTCTGTGTTCCTATAGATCCTGTGGATCCAATGATAGCTACATGTTTCATATTTGTTCTCCTTTACCCATTTCAAACATCTGTATCTAACATTTTTATCTGTCTGCACTATTTCCAATGCGACATAAAGGAAAAGCAGCGTAATTATGAGCACAGTTCATCTGTACGCTCTCCCACACTGCTTTTTCTGATTACAACAAATATAATATAAGATAATACATAATTGGTGCTGTAAATATAATACTGTCAAACCGGTCAAGGATTCCGCCATGTCCCGGTATCAGCTTGCCATAATCTTTGATATCATTATTTCTCTTGATTGCAGAAGCCGCCAGATCCCCGATAACTGCAGGCAACGCACATACAGCTCCGATCAATGCAAATATCCATACAGAATGTGCAACCTGCATGAAATGATTATAAATCAAACCAAATACAACACCTAATATTCCTGCTCCAACGATTCCGCCGATCAGGCCCTCGATACTCTTCTTCGGGCTTAAGATCGGTGACATCTTGTGCTTACCGATCGCACGTCCGACCAGATAGGCACAGGTATCATTACCCCAGGAGCTGACAAAGATCAGCAGAACAAGAATCAGTCCATGTTTCATATCTCGTATGAGATACACATACGACAACATTACACCTACATATACAAATGCAAAAAATGCCGCCATGATCTCTTTATCTTTGTAATTCGGATATGTGAGCACATAGATTGCAAGGATGACCAGCATATAGACCGCGATCAGCGGTAATATAAACTGATGCAGGTCAAAATACAACAATGCATAATAAAAAACCGTTGCACCGTAAGCTGCATATCCAAGTCCTTTCTTGTTCAGCCCATATATACGAAGTAACTCCATCACACCGATCAGCGAAACCGCACACATTACCAGACATGTAAGTGCTCCGCCAAAATAAAGTGTGATTGCTGCAATGATCACCAGGATCACTGCACTGATTGCCCGTTGTTTAAACATATTATTTCCTCTTTATTTTACCCCGCCATACCGACGGTCTCTATGACTGTAATACCGGCATGCATTGACCAGCTCGTCCATATCAAAGTCCGGCCATAACACATCCGTAAAATAAAATTCCGAATATGCGATCTGCCATGGAAGAAAATTCGATGTCCGAAGCTCTCCGCTGGTACGAATCAACAGATCCGGATCCGTCAGTTCCTTTGTATCAAGGTAGGAACTGACTGTATCCTCTGTAACCGCATCCGGTGATAGCTTTCCAGCCATACAGTCGGATGCAATCTGTCTGACCGCTCTTGTGATCTCATCCCGTCCGCCATAGTTAATCGCTACAGAAAACTGAAGTCCTGTATTATTTGCTGTAGCTTTCTCCAGATTATACATCTTCTCCACGATATCCTCCGGAAGATCCTCGCGCTTACCGATGATCCTTACACGCATGTTATTCCGATTGGATCGCTCGATGCTGTCAACCAGATACTTGCGGAAAATATTCATGATCGTAGATACTTCCTCTACTGAACGTTTCCAGTTCTCGGTAGAAAATGCGTATACAGTCAGGTATTTAATCCCAAGTTCATCTGCATTCTCGCATGTTCGCTCGATTGCCTTTGCGCCCTCTGAATGTCCATAGGTTCTTGGCATCAGTCGTTTCTTCGCCCATCTTCCGTTTCCATCCATGATGATCGCAACATGCTCAGGAATATTGATCATTTCTCCATTTATTTCTTTATTCATAATTACTCCAAATTAAACAGTTAAGATCTCTGTTGATTTCTTCTCAATAGCCTTATCGATCAGACCAACATACTTGTCTGTCATCTTCTGGATCTTATCCTCGTTTGTCTTTAATTCATCCTCTGAGATATCTCCGGCTTTCTCCATCTTCTTGATCGCATCGTTTGCATCTCTTCTGACATTACGGATAGCAACTTTTGCATTCTCACCTTTTTTCTTAATATCCTTAACGATCTCTTTTCTTCTTTCCTCTGTCAGTTCAGGGAAATTCAGGATGATGTTCTTACCGTCATTGTTTGGTGTCAGCCCAAGATCTGAATTCAGGATCGCCTTCTCGATTGCCTTTACCAGTGATGGCTCCCATGGTGCGATCATCAGCGTTCTTGCTTCCGGGACGGTGATATTTGCAAGCTGCTGCATCGGTGTCGGTACACCATAATATTCTACCTTGATCTTATTTAAAATGTTAGGGTTGGCACGTCCTGCACGGATCGTAGCATATTCCCCTTCCAGGTTTTCAACTGTCTTCGTCATTTTCTCTTCGTACTGTGTCAACATATCTTTGTTCCTCCTGTTTATTTATACGTTCACATATGTCCCTGTAAAGCCACCGGTAACGGCCTTTACAATACTGTCTTCACCATTTAAGCCGAATAACATCATCGGCATTTTGTTTTCCATTGCAAGAACTGCAGATGCAAGATCAATAACTCCAAGCTTATTATCAACAATGTCTTTCATCTGCATGCTGTCATATTTCTTTGCATTTGGATTTGCCTTAGGATCACTGTCATATACGCCGTCAATTGCTTTTGCAGATAAGACTACATCTGCCTTTACTTCAACCGCCATAAGAACAGTTGCCATATCTGTTGAGAAATACGGATGCCCGATTCCTCCGGCAAAGAAAACAACTTCTCCCTGCTCCATATATTCTACAGCTTTATCACGGTTGAACAGCTCTGTCATTGTTCCGCATGCAAATGGGGTCATGATATGTGATTTGATTCCAAATACACGAAAAGCATCTGCGGTATAAATACAGTTCATAACAGTTGCAAGCATGCCGATTGAATCTGCTTTTACACGATCCATATTTTCTGAGGTTCTGCCGCGCCAGAAATTACCACCACCGATTACTACACAAAGCTGGATTCCTTTATCCAGGATCTTCTTCACCTGTCCGGCAACATCATATACAGTCTTTTCATCAAAGCCCTGCTTTTTTTCTCCGGCAAGTGCTTCTCCACTAAGTTTCAATAACACTCTGTTCATTTCCATAATTGTAACCTCTTATGTTTTCTCAAAATTTTTCTATCCTAGTATAGCACAATATAACTATATTTCAAACAGGAAGTTGGAAAGATTTTATTCAAATTATCGTAGCTCCGGATCTGTTCTCCATAACAAAAAGAACACCACAAAATCTGACTGGTTTCATGATGTTCTTTCGTTTCTGATATGTTTCTATATACTATTTATTAACAATTGAATCCGGATCATCTTCTACTGTAAACGTATCCAGATCGATCTGGTTATAATATCCTGTATCGTTGATGATATTTGCACTGATATTTTTAACTGTCTGGGATGGAACATAATCATAATCGTTAAACAGATATCTGTGAAGAACAACTACATTGTTCTCCAGATCTCCTGCTACAACCAGACTTCCCTTGCTTCCAAGTGTCGGTGTTGACCATGTAAATGGGAAACCGGTTGAAGATTTCAGTTTGTAATTGAAGCAGTTCGTTGCAAGATCCATGATCTCTTTCTTTGTAAGGCTGGAGCTGATATCATCTACAACTGCATTCAGACAGTCATTTAACTTGGAGATTCCGGCACTCTTTGCCTTTTCGATCATAAGGCTGATAACCTTTCTCTGTCTCCATGCTCTTGTGATATCTCCCTGGTCTGTACTTCGGATTCTTGCATATGCGGTAGCCTGAACACCATCGAGATGTACAACACCTGTCTCATATACATAAGAAGACTGGATGCCATTAACTCTCTGCTGTTCATCGATACACTGATTCAGCTTGTCAAGCTCGCTGGACTTCAATTCGATATCAAGGCCACCAAGTGCATCGATTGCTTCTGTAAGTGCCTTGAAATTTACAGTTACATAAGCTGTGATATTCAGGTCAAGATTCTTATTTAATGTATTGATTGCTTCCTTGGCACCGCCATATGCATATGCATGTGTTACTTTTTCATAACTCTGTGAGTCATTGGCAAGCTCTAAATACGTATCACGATATACGGAAGACATCTTGACTTCCTGTGTGTCATTATTGATGCTTACAATAATGATCGCATCAGAACGTGCTCCGTTCTCTACCATATCAATATCTCGGCTGTCAACACCAAACAATGCAATCGTCGTATATCCGGTCATCTTCTTTACTGTTTCTTCTGACAGGTCATCATTGGCCTTTACACCCTCTAACTTCTCGTAGTGCATCTTGCCAAGGGCAGAATTGATATAAGCATTTACAAATAATACAACTCCAAGGATGATCACAAGTACTTCTACGATCAATGCAATAATCCATGGTTTGTTTCTGCTTTTCTTCTTTCTCTTTTTTCTACCATTTCCGGAAGCGCTTCTTCTTACCGGTTCTCTGGCCGGTGATTTCTCGTAATGAACATCATCTGTATCATTATAATCGTCAAAATCTTCATCGCTAAAAATATTATCGCTCATTTTTATTCTCCTATGCATTTGTACATCTGATCTGTCACATCAAATCAGTTACTGTCAATTATTTACGAATAAACAAAGTGTATTCTACTACAAACATATTTCAAATTCAACCTGTTCATAAAAATATAACATTTACACTATAAATTTAAAATAAACTTCTCGATCACCGGAACCAGACCATCTTCATCATTAGTAAGTGTGATATAATCCGCATGATCTTTTACGATCTGCTGTGCATTTCCCATTGCCACTCCGACTCCCGCATACTCTATCATGGTCAAGTCGTTAAATCCATCTCCGCATGCGATCAGATCCTTGACATCCATATCCAGATATTTCAAAAGCTTTTCAAGCGAAGTTGCCTTATGGACGTTCTTCGGCATGATCTCTACAAAGAACGGTTCGGAACGAAAAACTGTAACTTTATCTCCATATAGTGCATTTAATTCCTGTTCCACCTGTTCTGCAACAGTACTTTCCGCCGTCAGAAGACATTTGTTCAGCGGAAAATCAATATACTCTTTGAAATTGTCCACCTGATGTATCTCCATAAAATTCAATCTTGCTTCAAGACTCATATATTCGTCGATCGGCGTACCTGTGATAACTGTATCTCCTTCATAAGTAACCATTCCAATCTTCTTTTTCACACAATAATCATAGATTCTCCGTGCAATATCATTATCGACACATGCCTGATATACCACTTCTCCTGTCTTATAATCAACGATTCTTCCACCATTAAATGCAAGTACATAGCCTTCATATTTATCAAGCTTCAATGTATCAGCTATCTTTCTGATCCCGGGAAGCGGTCTGCCTGAAGCAATTGCTACTACATGTCCCTTCTTCTGTATCTCGATGATCTTATCAAGTGTCGGCTGTGTCACTTCTTTTTTTGAATTTGTAAGTGTGCCATCAATATCTAATGCAATAATCTTCTTCATCATTTTTCTCCATTATGTGTAATCAAATTGATAATATATATTAGATTTGCAGCTTTGTCCAGTAGTTTGCCGAAAAAAAAAAGAATCTCATACCGTAATTTTCTTTTCTTGTAAACTACCGCGTGATTGTATTATAATAACCAATCATAAATGCATCTTTTTTATTAAAATTGTGAGGAAATACCATGAATTACGAGCTTTTTGTTAATCAGAAAAAAATATCAGCCGGTACAAAAGACGCTGTTACGGAATATATAAAACGACTTTCCCCTTTCTGTAAG
>ENA-OWPL01001444-OWPL01001444.1-human-gut-metagenome-genome-assembly--contig:-NODE-1444-length-13936-cov-33.743246_pt1 | contig 13936 bp, 8 predicted proteins | sample MGYA00248263_ERZ651844 | MGnify/ENA primary metagenome ERZ651844 (study PRJEB26924, sample SAMEA4378256) | human gut metagenome | biome: human gut; feature: human-associated habitat; material: faeces...
CTATGATGGTACCGATTCATGCGCTACAGTGGTACCGATTCGCCGATACTGTCAGGAGGTTGGCTTTTGTTTTTAGTTTTACAAGAACTGCGTGAGATACACAGGCAAGAAGAGGGTTCCAATCGAGCAGTTTGTCATACAGTTTTCTTTTGAATATCCTCATAATCTTTTCTTGTTAATGTTTTGATTTGGGTGCAAATATACACAAAAAACATGTTTCCTCAAAAACTTTTTGGTTAAATTCCCCCGAAATCTCAAAATCTTTTTAACTGAAATCCCCCGAAATCTCAAAATCTTTGTTTTTTGTTGACTTATACTAGAAAAAGTTGACTTATACTAGAGAGTTTGATAGACTAGTTCCCCTTTCTTTTCTCTTAATTAATATCAAAAATGTGCAATCTTGCCACTTTTTCATATCAAAAATGTGCAATCTTGCCACTTTTTCATATCAAAAATGTGTAATTTTGCCGAAAATGGATATTAACGTAGGATTCAGAGATAAAGGCAATGATGACAGAAAAGGAAAAATGTAGATGGGGCATGCTGTATGATGCCAACTATGACAGGGATTTGGTAGAGGAACGACATGTGGGCAATCCTTGTCGAGTAATTAGGGAGATTTAACCGTTTTCGTGTATTCCTAAACCTTTTTACGGATATTTCTTTTCTTTTTATGGTGTTTTCGGAAATTCTTCTTATTTTTGCAGTGGGAAGAAGCGATGACGCATGGGTGTGAATGGCATTGCTTGATGTTCCTGGAGACAAAGAATATTCTTTAAATGGCAAAGTGAAGTATGGAAGAAATTATCAAACTCAGTTCGGTGGATAAGTACTGCGAGTTCTTCGGCATGGAGACGCAGAATCCCTTGGTGGCGGTTATCGATTTGAAAGATTGCACTCGCCATCCTACCAATTTCTCTTTCAATTATGGCTTGTATGCCCTCTTCTTGAAGGAGAACTTGGCGTGCGACATCACTTATGGTCGTCAGAAATACGATTACCAGGAGGGTACGGTCACAAGTTTTGCGCCAGGACAGGTAACGCATGTCAAGATGAAATCAGACCAGATGCCTCAGTGTGTGGGATTACTCTTCCATCCTGACCTTATCAAGGGTACGCCTCTGGCTCGTGAGATGCGCAACTATTCTTTCTTCTCTTATAGCTCCAATGAGGCTTTGCACCTTTCTGAGGAGGAAAAGCAGATATTCAAGGACTGCTTGGAGAAGATCAAGATAGAGTTGAAGCGTCCGATAGATAAGTTCAGCCGCAAGCTCATCGCCATGAACATCGAGTTGCTCCTGAACTACTGCATGCGCTTCTATGCTCGCCAGTTTGTGACCCGTGAGGTGACCAACAAGGATGTTGTGAGTCGTTTTGAGGCATTGCTGGATGATTATTTCACGGGCAACAAGCCACATCAAGAAGGATTGCCAAGCGTGAAGTACTTCGCCGATAAGGTTTGCCTCTCGCCTAATTACTTCGGCGACCTCATCAAGAAGGAGACAGGCATGAGTGCGCAGGAATATATCCAAGACAAGATTATCGACCTAGCCAAGTCGATGCTGTTGGGTTCGGAGAAGATCATCTCGGAGATTTCTTACGACCTCGGCTTCCAATATTCGCAGCATTTCAACCGTGTATTTAAGAAGAATACCGGCCTCACTCCGAGTGCATACAGAAAGAGTTAAGTGAAGAGTGAAGAACGAAGAGTGAAGAATTCAAATGTATAGTCCCCATCCTTTAGTTCGTCTTACCAGTCTTGTCGAGATGAACACGTCCGACTTGACCCAATGCTTTGTGGTGGTGCTGCAAGGCAGGGAGAGCCGTGTGTGTACGGGAATCACTTGTTGCGATTTCCGTGATGCCACGATGCTCTTCTTCCGTCCGGGCGAGTGCCAGGAGTATGTGGATAGGATGAAGAAGACGGCTTGTGGTGCGGAGGTAAAAGTGCTTTGTTTCTGTGGCGAATGGTTGGAGTATTGCTTGGAGAAGGCTTTCGAGAAGGAAGAAAGTCTGTCTGGGTATCAGGTTTGCCTTTCTCATATCCATGTGCCATCCAATGGCGATGGGTATCAGAAGATATATTCTTGGCAGAATAGATATACCTTTTTCCAATATTATATGAAGGAGTCGTTGCACCTCTCTCTGCGAGAGAAAGCCATTGTTTGCCGTTGCTTGGATGACATCCAGGCAGAATTGGATTGGGACTTGGATGATTTCTCCAATGTCTTGCTTGCCGAAAAGATAAAAATGCTCTTCGATTATTGCAGCCGTTATTATGTGCGTCAGCATCTCAGTCGCTCTTGCGTTAATCATACGTTGATGCAGAAGATAGAGCGAGCGGTGGATGACTATCTTCTTTCGGGCGATAATTGTCTTACTTGTTGCCATGTTTCTTCCCATCGCTTTGCCGAGCCATTGGGTATGAGCGATGCCTATTTGGTGGATTTCTTGCGCAAGGAGACTGGCAAGTGTATCGACAAATATGTCTGCACCCGCCATTTTGAGGTGGCAAAACATCTGCTCCTCTCGTCCCGCGATTCCTTGATTTGTATCGCCCGAAAACTCGGCTATCATTCCTTGCAAAGTTTCTCTGCTACCTTCAAGAGGGTAGTGGGATGCTCTCCTTCCGATTATCGCAATATGAACTAAAATATGCCCTAATCCCAAAATTAGGTATGAATTTTAGGATTATAATCCCAAAAATCACCCTAAATTTTGGGATTAGGGATTTTTTTGTTAGTTTTCATCCAACTCGTTTATGTCTTCTGAAATGAAATAAAATCATTTCAAACCAATCGATTTGAAATAAAATGGTTTGAAATGATTCTATTTCAAATAAATTGCTTATATTTGCACCCGAATAGTTAATAAGTACAATATGGATATACCTTTCGTTTTTGGAAAAATTGCAGATGGTGAAGACTTTACCGACAGAGTCTTAGATACAGAGAAGTTGAAAAACAACTTCCGGGGGTTGGTAAATACCATCATCATCTCGCCACGAAGATGGGGAAAGACATCTTTGGTGAATCATGCCTTGGAACAAATGGGGGATGATAAGGAATACCTCGTTTGCAAGGTGGATATATTTAATTGCCGAACTGAGGCGCAGTTTTATCAAACCTACGTCAATGCCATCTTGAAGGCTTCTTATTCTAAAATGGAGGAGTTTATTGAGGCAGCTAAGAAGTATGTTGGCTCTTTTGGACCTAAATTGACACTAAGTGATTGTAGCATGCAATACGAACTTGCCCTTGGGGTGGATTTTAAGGACAAACAGTATTCATACGATGAGATATTAGACCTTCCGCAGAAGATTGCCTTGGAGAAAGGAAAGAAGTTTATCGTGTGTATAGACGAGTTTCAGAATGTTAGTTCTTACGACGATAGCTTGGGCTTTCAACGTAAACTTCGCTCACATTGGCAGACGCACAATCGTGTGGGGTATTGTATGTTTGGCAGCAAGCGTCACATGCTGCTTGACATCTTCAGCAATTATGAGATGCCTTTCTATAAGTTTGGCGATATTATGTTCTTGGACAAGATAGATGAGGAGGATTGGGTTAAGTTTATAGTGTCTCGTTTTGCTGATACAGGGAAGAAAATTTCAGAGCCAGTAGCTCAATTGATAACTCAAAAGGTGGATTGTCATCCTTATTATGTGCAGCAGTTGTCACAGTTGGCTTGGCTTAGAACCAAGAAATCGTGTGATGCTTCCATCGTAGATGATGCTTTTGAGTCTTTGGTGGGACAACTCAGTTTGTTATTCAGTAATCTTGTGGATAGTTTGACTGCCAAGCAAATCAGCTTCTTGCAAGCTGTAGCTTATGGCGAGAAAAACTTCTCCTCACGAGAAGTACTGACGAAATATCAACTGGGTACATCTGCCAATATCAAGAATCTGAAAAAGGCGATGCAGGATAAGGATCTCATAGATGTGATGCCTGATGCCATCTCTTTGCAAGATCCTGTCTTTGCTTATTGGCTCAAAGAGAAATATTAAACTAAACAACAACTAATAATCAACCGAATGAGAACTAAAATCCTAATCGTTTGCCTTGGCTTGGTTAGTCTTGGCGTACAAATACAAGCTGCCAATGAGATTCGATTGAATCAAGTGCAAGTAAATAAGAGGGAGCAGAGGAGCGACTCACCTCTGTCGCTATCCCTTGCAGGAGAATGGAACGTGACACTTGGCGATGCCAAGGAAGTGAAGCATGCCATGCTCCCTGGTACCATCGACACCAATCACTTGGGATTTGCACCCAGTGATACCACCGAAACTACACATCTCACTCGCCTCTATGCCTACAAGGGCAAGGCGACTTATTCTCGCACCATCGAGATACCACGGCAGTGGAAGAAGAAGGCAGTGGAACTCTTCTTGGAACGTACCAAACCAACTTGGGTATATGTGGATGGTGTACTGGTGGATTCCTGCAACTTTATCTCCACTCCTCAGCGATACATCTTGCCGAAATTGAAAACCGGCAAGCATCAGTTGGATATTGTGGTGGATAATTCTCGTGGTGTGCCTGAGCAAGTGTATGGCTCCAGCCACGCCTATACCGAGGATACACAGACCAACTGGAATGGAATCATCGGAGAAATTTCCCTGAAGCAGGTAGAGTTGAAAGCTGGTCAGAAATTGAAATCTGGTATGGTACAAAGTGAGTCCCGACAATATACTGGCAAGGTGCTCCCTTGCTTCAGGGACTTCCGTATCGAGGGAGCACATTTCTATGCCGATGGTCATCCGGTATTTCTCCGTGGCAAGCACGATGCGGCGGTTTGGCCTCTCACGGGGCATGTAGATATGACTGTGGAGGGCTGGATGAAGTATCTTGGCATTTGCAGTGCGTATGGCATCAATCATGTGCGCTTCCACTCTTGGTGTCCACCAGAGGCGGCATTTGTGGCTGCTGATAGCTTGGGCATTTATCTTCAGCCCGAACTTCCTTTCTGGGGTTCCTTTGATGATAAGGACGAGAAGTTGATGGCGTTCTTGCATCAAGAGGGTGAGAATATCTTGCGAGAATACGGCCATCATCCTTCCTTCCGCATGATGGCTTTGGGCAATGAGCTCTGGGGAAGCATCGACAAGATGAAGGAGTTTGTGGATGACTTCCGCAAGATAGCTCCCGGCAAATATTATACCTTTGGCAGCAACTACTATCTCGGTTACCAAGGGGTGAAAGAGGGGATGGATTACTTCACTACTTGTCGCATAGGCGGCGAGGGATGGGGTAAATACAATACCCATACCCGTGGCTCCTTCTCCTTCGCCGATGCTTACGATGGAGGAATCATCAATCATTTCCGTCCGAACACTACGATGAACTTTGATGAGGTTTGCGATAAGTGGGCTTCTCCTCAGCCTTGGCAGAAGCAAGATGTGGAGCAAACTTCTTATAAGCGAGCCGCTGGCATCCCGATTATCTCTCACGAGACAGGACAGTTCCAAACCTATCCCGACTTCCGTGAGATCAAGAAATACACGGGCGTGCTCTATCCTTACAACTTCGAGATCTTCCGCCGTCGCCTTGCCGCTGCCGGAATGCTTTCGCAAGCAGATGATTTCCACAAGGCTTCGGGCTTGTGGAGCGTGAAACTCTATAAGGCGGACATTGAGATGGATCTCAGAACCAAGAATATGGCTGGTTTCCAACTTCTCGATATTCAGGATTACCCTGGTCAGGGCAGTGCCTTCGTGGGCATTCTTGATGCTTTCATGGAGAGCAAGGGAATCACCACGGCGAATGAATGGCATCAGTGGTGTTCATCTGTGGTGCCTCTCTTGGTGACGGATCGCTTCTGCTATGACGAGAATGAGATGATGAATGCCAAGGTGCAAATCGCCAATTATGGTGGTGAATCGCTCAAGGGAAAGAAATTGCTTTGGAAGTTGGATTATGCTCTGGACGAGAACTTTGGCGATGATGCTGCGCCAAAAGCAGGAGCGAATATCGACCGCTTTAATCAACCTTCGCCTTTGGCACAAGGGGAGATACCTATCACCACAGATGAAGAGGGCTTGATAGACATCGGTGAAATCCATCATAAGATGAAGGTGATGGCAGATGGATTTAACGATGGCAATGGAACGTGTCTTGATGTCAAGATTCCTTCGAGAAAGGTCATCTTGACGTTGGATATAGATTATGGGCGATATGATGCGAGAAGACATCGCAATACCTATGACCTTTGGATCTATACCACCGAAAAGAGTCTTGATATATATAAGAAAGGTGTCGTGATCACAAGCGACTTAACTGATGAGGTTGCAAAGAAACTTGAAAAGGGTGCCAAGGTGCTTTGGATGCCTACGACCTCGAAGAACTTCGTGGCTTCTGCCGATACGATTTCGCAGGCAAGCAATGCCACTCCATACACCGTCGGCGGTCTCTTCCAAACCGATTACTGGAACTATCGTATGTTCAAGACCATCTGTGAGAACAACAAGAAGACGGTATCTCCTGGCACATTGGGTATCCTTACCAATCCAAAGCATCCTATCTTCTGTGATTTCCCTACCGAGATGCACACCAACTGGCAGTGGTTCCCTGTCATCAAGGAATCTCATCCTTTGGTGCTCGACAACTTTGCGAAGGGTGTCAAACCTATCGTGCAAGTCATCGACAACATCGAGCGCCACCACAAACTCGGTCTTGTGATGGAATGGAAGGTGGGCGCAGGCAAGCTTCTCGTCTGCATGAGCGACTTGGAGAAGGCTTCCGAATATCCTGAGGGCAGAGCTTTCTATGAGAGTGTGTTGAGTTATATGCGTTCGCCAGAGTTTGCCCCTCAGTCTGAAATCACCATCGCAGATTTGAGGAAGATGCTGAAAGAGGTGCCTCGACAGATCTGCTTGAAGGAACTGAATAATATCTCGCAATACTAAAATTGCAATCAGATAAATAGTAAGCACGTGCCGAAATGTAACACATGTATGTTATGTTTCGGCATGTGCTTTTTTGTTAAGCGGTTTGTCTCAAATGTGTTAACCTCTAATAAAATCCTCCTTGTAAATGGCGGTATGTCTAGAAATTTCCGTACATTTGCAAGTGCAGAATCATGCAGGGCATGATGACTCTAAGTTGCGATGATGAATGATTTAACAAGATTATAAACCTAACAATTGTATATTAAGTAAAAGCAAATGAAATCTTTAAGAATGTATCTCTTGCTTCTATTGCTCTTGGGAGGAATAGGAGCGTATGCCGATGATGTGGAGTTTGATGTGACATCGGAAGGCTGGAATGTCAGCTATTCCGGTACGGCGAATGTAACCCTAAAAGGACGAACTTTCACGAAAGGGGAATGGAGTGGCTTTTGCCTTCCTTTTGATGCAAGTAAAGAAACCTTGGATGCTGCCCTCGGAGAGGGATGTTATAGCCTCCAAGCTTACTCTTCCTTTGCAGATAACAAAATCCAATTCACGAAGGTGACAGCGGCAACTGCTGGAACACCTTACTTCATCTATCTGAATAAGACGATGGAGGATCCGAAGTTCAACAATGTGACTTTTGTGTCGGATGTGAATCTCGGATATGGTGGTTATTCTGCAGATTGGAGAGGCACGACAACTATTAGTGCGAACCTACAATTTCGTGGCTTTTATTATAAGAAAGCTAACTATAATCTATACAATAACTCCTCCGACCAAACAAACAATGCTTATTATTTGAGTGGCGATGGAATACTACAAGATGTCAGAAAACGAGAATATATAGATTCTCCTTTGGGAATTGATGTTTGTATCTTGATAACTGGTTATTCTTCAAGCTTTCAGAAGCCAACAGTCGTTTTCGAGGAAGACGATGTCATTAATAGTGGTGGAACCAGTGGCGGTGGCTCAGGTGGCTCCGGTGGCGAGTCAGGTTCTACCGATGACCCTACATCTTTGACTTACAAAATCAAGAACAAGCTTCAGCTTACTGATGTTCCTACGCTCTACTTGACAATCCCTGACGTTACGGATTTGGACAAAGATTTAGTAAAGAATAGACAGACAGGCGAGGCTCTTTACCATAAGGCATCAATAGATGTGGTCGATAAGAACAAAACACTTGAAGAGTTCTCTGATGATAAGCTCGACATTAAGGTGCGTGGTAACTCTACTGCCGACCCATCCAAGCGAGCTTATCGTTTGAAGTTTGGCAAAGACGAGAAAGATAAAGTCACAGGGGAATTGATTAAGACCCATAAGCATGATTTAATGGGAGGTGGATATGCCAAACGAAATTGGGCTTTGCTGGCAAACTGCTTCGACCATTCCTTGATTCGCAATGCTTTGACTTGCGAACTCGGTAAGATTATAGGCATGCCTTTCAATCCAGGCTATTGCTTTGTGGATTTGGTCATCAATGGTGACTATCGTGGTACTTATCAAGTGACAGACCATCCTGAAGTAGGAAGCCATCGCATAGATATTGACGAAGACAAAGATTGGTATATTGAGTTTCAAGGTAGGTCGGATATGTTGGATGAACCTTATCTAAACATCAAAGACCTTCCGATGTTTAGCATTAAGAATCCAGATTATACAGACGCTGCTGATGCCGACAAACTAGCTGCTCTCAAAGTCGAAATGGAAGACTGGGTGAAGCAGTGGAAGTCTGGCTTCAGCTATGATGCAAGTATTACGCAAAGTGATACGAAAGGATGGCGTGCCTATAATGATGAAGACCAATTGCTCAAATGGTTCTTGGAAACAGAGATTACGGCTGATTACGATGGCTATATGACCATCAAGGCTTATCGCGCCACTGATGGAAAACTCTTCTGGGGACCAGTTTGGGACAAGGACTTGGCTTGGGATAATTATGGTGATTATACGAAGACCTTGGGAGCTGCCCTAGAAAATGCTTCTTCTATCAGATATTACGTCTATAATCCAGGCAGTGGTACGGCAATTTTGTCTGACCCTCGTTTTGTGAAGAGAGTTTATGAGACTTATAACAAATTGATTGGGGATGGTTTGGAACAGAAGTTGGTGGATATTGTTGACCAACTTCATCAGCGTGTCAATCAAACGCAGCAATTGAATTTCGAAAAATGGGGAATAACAAATGCCAATGGTGGTTTGCAAAAGTTTCACGAATGGACAGATTATGCTCAATATCCAGAACAGTTGAAGACATTTATCATTGCTCGTTTGGCTTTCTTGAAAGAGAAGTTCAAAAAGATATACGATGATGTATGTACTGTGAAGGAGGCTACCTATACTCCAACGAATCAATGGTATAGCACAGATTTAACTACTGGCTCTTACTTAAATCAAAAGGTTGTAGGTCGAAGCTTTAAGGCGAACCAATGGAATACATATTGTATGCCATTCTCTACGACAATGGAGCAGATGAAAGAGGTATTTGGCAATGATGTGCAAGTGGTAGCTCATAGTGGAATGGATATTGATGGAACAACGATGCTTTTTGCTCCATATACAAGTGAACTGAAAGCTGGTTGCCCTTATCTTGTGATGCCTAGTGCGGATGTTTCCGACCCTACATTTAAGGATGTGATTAATACGGATGCTCCAGTTCAAAAAGAGAATTACAATGGGCAAAGCGTCAGCTTTGATGACAAGCATTCGTTCTACGGAACATTATTCACAGCGGATGTTGTAGATAAATCTACTGACTATCTCTTCAGCAAAGATGTCTATTCTTCTGCATCTTCTTTGGCGCAGGCGACAAGTAATACGGAGAATGGCGCTCGTGCCTTCATCCGAGTATCAGATGGTACAACTCCTGCCATCAAGATTCAGACGGCTGATGAGGCTTCGAAATTTACCTACGATGTTACCAACGATTATGTTCATACCGCTTGGTGCCAGTATGACAACCAGACGAAGAATGTGACCATAGAGAATCGTGGCACACTTCATGCGGGCGAGTGGAATATGATGTGCTTGCCTTTCAAACTCTCTGCAGCAGGCTATAAGAAGGCATTTGGCGAGGATGTGAAAGTGGCTGAGTTCACGGGCGTTACCAAGTCGGAAGGTGATGGACTTGTATCATTCAATCTCGCTTACATTAATGAGAAGAATGGTATGAAGGCTGCTACTCCTTATCTCATTAAACCATCTAAGGAAATTCCTATGGCTGATGTAACTTTCGAAGGTGTGAAGGTCTCTACGAAGACGACCGAAGAGCAAGCTACAGGTGATGTGAATTGCAAGCTGATAGGTACATTGCAGCCGACAATCTTGCATAAGGGACATCAGCAGTTGGTGTTGAAAGCAAGCAATGAGTTGCAATACATGGCTCCTAATTCTACAACCCCAATGCAGGCTTGTCGTGCTTATTTCGAGTTGACAGATACTGGTACAGGAACGGTGGCTGCTGCAAAGAACTTCAGCTTCTCCATTGATGGGGAGACGACAGGTGTGAAGGTTATTGACGTGAATGCTCCATCGACTTCTATCAATACAAGAGTCTATAATATGAACGGCCAATTGGTGGGTACATCTATGGAGAACTTGCCACAAGGCATCTATGTCATTGCAGGCAAGAAAGTAGTAAAGTAAAGATATAAGGACAGATTAAATGACAACAGAAATGATAAATAGCAAAAAGAGCGATGGCGAGTATATCACGCCATCGTGCTCTATACTCTCTATAGTAGAGGAATCTATGATTGCGGCTTCGCCACAGCCAACTCCGGATCCATCCCCACTTGGTCCTCCTTCATCAGAAACGAATGACCCTAATCGTTACGCCAAGCAGCACCATTACTACGATGTTTGGGAACAGTGGTAAAGGGCAACTCATAGCATAGAAAAAGAACATTTCAGGGCATCGAAACAGAAGCCTGGAGGCTAGGCTGCTAAAACTCCCTCCAGGACGTATATAGAAAAACCTCGGGACGTTTTTCGAAAAAAGTCCCGAGGAAAAAATAAAAAAGTCGGGACTTTCTTTTGAAAGCATCCCGACTTTTTTATTCCTTCTAGGTAAGTCTGTCGTTTGAAACAGGCTTACCGATGATTTCTCAAACTCCCATTACTTGGCATTGATTTCTTTCAAGAGGCGATCGGCATGTCCCCACTTGTCCATCAAGTAGAGCACATAGCGAATATCTACACCGATACATCTTGCCAAGCGCTTGTCGAAGTTGATGTCAGAGCTGAGGCTATCCCAGTTGCCATCGAATGCAAGACCAATCAACTCGCCCTTGCCATTGAACATTGGGCTACCAGAGTTGCCACCCGTGATGTCATTGTTGGTCAAGAAGCAGAGCTGCATCTTGCCGGTAGTCTTGTCCTGGTACTTGCCGAAATCTTTCTCAGAGAGAAACTCGTGCATGATAGGCTCGGCATAGTAATCGAGCACCTTGTCGCCTCGCTTCATCTTCTCTACGATGCTCTCGGCAGTGGTGTAATAGCCTGATGGCTTGCCACCGAGGTCGAAACCGCCTACCTGACCGTAGCTCAATCGCATGGTGAAGTTGGCATCGCTATAGTGAGGCATGTCCTCCTCCATGCGGAGCTTGGCAGCGCAGAGATACTTCTCTTGCTCGGCGATAGAGTCACTATTGACACCCAATGCCTCCACGAAGTCGGCATAGATGTCGTTCAAGTCCATTCCGAATGCCACGCCTGGGTCTTTCTCGTAGCCCTTCTTGTTGAAGTAGAACTTGGCGCCCTTCTTCATGAGGAGTGACTTGTTCCAGAGGTAATCCACATATTTAGCGTAGTCGCCACCAAACTGGCTGTCGATGGTCTTGTAGAACTTAGGCAACCACTTGGCTGATACGTGTTCCTTGTAGTTCTTGAGCAATGTGGAGAGCACCTCCTTGTCGAGTGCCATATCCCATTCATCGCTGTTGTCGTCAAACTCGTGGTATTGCTTCTTCAGGTTCTTCTCAGGTCCCTTCACCTCCATACCATTCTGTAGCTTGAAGGCACGGGTGGAGAACTCTACGTTGCTGCGGCGAGTGAACGACTCGGAGAAGTTGGTCCAGGCATACATGATGTCGGTATTTTCCTTGTAGAGCTTCTGGAGCTTGTCGAAATCCACCTTGTGGGCGAGGTCGTTGGCAGCCTTGGCAGTGTCTTGCCAAGCACGGAGACGAGTCTCATACTCACGCTTCAAGTTGACGATGCCGATGGAGTCGATGCACTTGTTCATACCGATGGAGTTCTTCCAGTAGTTGGATGAGCTGGCATATTTGCTATCATACTTGATGCGCACAGCCTCGTCGGCACGCATGTGCTTCTGCATCACCTCCTGCTTCACGCCACGTACTTGGGCACGAGGAGTGTTCTCGGCATCACGCATCATCTGGATGCCATAGCTGGAGAGATAACGCTCGGTGCTGCCTGGATAACCCATGGTCATGGCATAGTCGCCATCCTTGTAACCTTGCAGGGAAACTTGCGCCCAACGCTTAGGGTGATAAGGCACATTGTCCTTGCTGTAGGCGGCAGGACCATTGGTCTTAGGGTCGGCATAGATGCGGAATACGGAGAAGTCGCATGTCTGGCGAGGCCACATCCAGTTGTCGGTGTCGCCACCAAACTTACCCATTGACTTTGGTACGGTGAAGACCAAGCGGAGGTCGGTGAAGTCACGATAGGTAGTGGCATACCACTTGTTGCCCTCATAGAATGGCTGCACGGTGACGTGGAGGGTGGAGTCGTTCTTCTTCACCTCCTTGGTCATGGCGTTCTCCAAGGAATCCACTAGTTCGCTGCGCTTCTGACCGCTCAACTTCTCATATCCGAGGTTCATCACTTGGTCGGTTACGTCTTTCTGATCGACCATAAAGCTCACGAACATGTTCTCGTTAGGCAATTCCTCTTCGTATGATTTGGCGAAGAAGCCATTGAGCATGTAGTCGTGCTCCACGGTAGAGTGGCTGCGGATAGACTCGAAACCGCAGTGGTGGTTGGTGAAAACAAGACCATCTGGTGATACCACTACGCCGGAGCAGTAGCCAGAGAAGTTGACCACGGCGTTCTTCAAGGCGTTGTCGCCATTGTAGAGTTGGTCGTACGTCATTGAGAAGCCTTCACGCTGCATCATCTCATATACGGCGTTAGGCAAGTTGTAAATCGTCCACATTCCCTCGTCGGCGTGCGCATTGTTGGCGCAGAGAGCCATGAGAGAGGCAATGAGGATAGTAGCTTTTTTCTTCATTTTTCTTCTTTATGTTGTTGTTTGTACTTTTCCTGTCTTATCAGTTTGCAAAGTTACGATATTTCTGTGAGATAACGTTCAAGTAGAACGGAAAAAGTGGCAATTTCCTTAAAGTCTCGCATAGGCGATGAGTTTTTCACTTATACTTGAAAAAACAGGCAAAAACGATGGTTTTTTCACTTATACTGGAAAAAGATTATATCTCTCAGGTAGATATGTAGAGATTCATATTCAGAGCCTTAGTTATTCAGAGTTCCAGCTTTTCCATAGATTGCCTGATACGGATGATACCTTCTTGAAGTATCTTACTTGGGGTGGTTTGCCTCAGCTGGCACATATCGGACTTGACAATCGCCAAATGCTGACAGACTATTTGGGGGACATCTATAATACGGTCATCATGAAGGATGTCATTAGTCGAGAGAGTATTCGCAACGTGCGATTCTTGACCGACTTGGTGCGTTTCGTAGGTGATAACATTGGCAAGAATATTTCTGCCAACAGTATCAAGAATTTTATGTTGTCACAGAATATCACGATCTCCCCAACATTGACATCCAATTATCTTTCCTATCTCTGCAATGCCTATATCATAGACCAGGTAAGGCGTTTTGATGTTCGTGGCAAGCGAGTGTTCGAGACTAATGAGAAGTATTATTTCGAGGATATTGGTCTTCGCAATGTACTGGTGGGATCGAATCTGCGAATGGATATTGAGAAATTGCTAGAGAATGTAGTTTACTTGCATTTGCGCAGCCAGGGATACCAAGTAACGGTAGGACAACTCCAGA
>ENA-OWPL01001447-OWPL01001447.1-human-gut-metagenome-genome-assembly--contig:-NODE-1447-length-13930-cov-40.906883_pt1 | contig 13930 bp, 13 predicted proteins | sample MGYA00248263_ERZ651844 | MGnify/ENA primary metagenome ERZ651844 (study PRJEB26924, sample SAMEA4378256) | human gut metagenome | biome: human gut; feature: human-associated habitat; material: faeces...
ATTAATTATCATTAATTGAACATTAATTATTTCATTAATTTTTTTCGTTAATTATGCCTTAATGTTCATTCATGTTAGCCTTTTAAAATTCGTGTTTATACACGTTCGTTCGTCTTTGTTTCATTCCCAAGCTTTGATACAGTCGGTTGGCGGCTTCGCGTTCGGGACGCGAAGTGAGATTGACCGAACGGGCACCAACGTGCTGCGCCCTAACGAATAATTCGTGCAACAAGGCACGCGCCATGCCACGGCCACGTGCTTCGGCATCTATTACTACGTCCTCCACCCATGCTTTGCGCCCCGTGGGTTGGTCGCAAAGGCAGAGGGTGGCCATACCAAGGGGCAAGGGTTCGTCCTCCCCTTCCTTCACGCCGTATGCCAACACGACCTGCGTCATTGGGGCTACGGCCAAAGCGCGTAAGCGCGCTAAGGTCAGGCCTTCGGCTGCACTTGATAATTGATGCAGCAAATCATTGACGCGTGCTAATAATTCGGGCGTACACAGCGCTTCTGTCAGCTGCACAAAGTGACAACGTTCGCGCACGGCCAGCAGTTCTTTAAACGTCATGCCATATTCGGGGTGGATAACATCGGGAGCGACCTCTGCCAAGGGACGCAGGACAAACAGACGTTCCGCTATACGCGGGTGGGGCAGTGTGAGGTCGGTTCGATTGATGTGCGTTTCGCCTATCATGAGAAGGTCAATGTCCATGATGCGGTCGTAGTGTATGCCCTCATGGCTCTTTAACGTGCGCCCCATCTGCCGTTCAATCTCTTGTGTGCGTCGTAATACTTCGTCAACACTAAGGTCTGGCTGACGTTCGACAACGGCTACGGTGTTGAGAAACGTATTGTCTGACGTAAAGTCAACGGGGGCTGTACGTATAGGTTCGGCAACACGAATGACACGGCCGATACGTTCGCCGATTAAACTTAAAGCACGCGCAATGTTGGCGCGCTTATCCCCCAGATTTGTGCCTAACGCTAATAACATATAATTCTCGGACGGTAACATTAATACTTTGTTGGGTTGGGCGCGCGAAGCGCGCGGTTGAACATTAATTATCATTAATTGTTCATTAATTTTTTTCGTTAATTTCTTTCATTAATTTTTTTCATTAATTGTTTTCTCTAAAAAAGGATTATGAGTATCCTAAGTAACCTACTTTTTTATCTCGTGGGCATGTGGTTGCAAAAACTCATCTTAATTTCGTTAGTTTCTTTTGTTAATGTGATTCTTTTATGAGTTTTGATTACTCATTCATAGAATAAGTCAGTATAGTTTGTATCGTAGATACGATTCATGTGCTTGTCGACTAAGAAGCATTCATTGTTCTCCTTATCATAGGCCCAACGTTCGCCTATAAGGCTTTTTTCACCAAAATTTATCAGTAAGCCAATCGGTTTATTAGCGATGCGCAAATAGTTGCATAATTGCGCACGATGTTCAGGTAGCAATTTATTTACCGCCTTTGTTTCAACAATGATATCCTCCTCTACGAGCATATCAATTTTATATCGTTTATCTAACTCATGTTCTTTGTAGAATACACTCAACATTACTTCACGCCTGTTATAAACACCCCGTTGCTCTAATTCCCAACTTAAAGCCTCTTGATAAATTGGTTCTAACAACCCTTTACCCATAAACTTATGTACCTCCATAGCTCCACCTATTACATGATATACCACTTCTTTATACCACTTCAAATCTTTCATATTCATTTACTTTTAAGGTTAAAACAATTAATGAAACAATTAATGAAACAATTAATGAAACAATTAACGAATAATTAATGATAATTAATGTTCCCAACAGCGCGCTCTGCGCGCCAAGAAACATTCGTGTTCAATTATCGTTAATTACCCGTTAATTATTTCTCGTTAATTATCCATTAATTATTCGTTCATTTCGTTTTTGGAACGTTTACACGTTCCCCAGACGAAGAGTAGGAGTACGAATACCAGTGCTACGTAAGCTATGGTGTTGGTGGTCGTTACTGTAGAAGGATGGAAAGTCATCTCCACTACATGCTTTCCTGCTGGCACCTTCACCGCACGCAGTACGTAGTTGACACGTCCCACTTCAGCTTCGTGGCCATCAATTGTCAGTGTCCAGCCGGGGTAGTAAATCTCAGAGAATACGACTACACCACCGCGTGCCGACTCCACTTCATACTTTAAGTCATTCGGTTCGTAACTCTTCAGTTCCACACGTCCTGAGTCAAGTGCCGTACCGTCCAACGCGGCTTTAAACTGCTCGTCAGCTACTGCTGCGTGCTTCGTGTCTAATCCTGTGAGTGCTGCCATTTCAGCGTCAGCACCCTTTACAAACTTCACGTTGCTTACGAACCAACCATTGCCGTTGGCGTAAGGATTTTCTACGACTTGGTTGGCTTGCTTGCCAAACATGACATACTTCATGTTCAACATATTCAGCACTGGAGCTACACTGTCGCCAGCTACGCGTGTCATGTCGCCCTCAGCTTGATTGACAGCATTGGCAAAGTGTTGAATTTCATCGTTCAACTGACGGTCGATCAAGTCTTGATAACGGTGCAACTTCGCAGCGTGATAGCCACCAATGCTGTGGTGATAGTATGACGTGCCATTCGACGTTTCGTTAAACGGACTGCCCCCCGTAGAGAGGTTGAGGACGCGGTAGTATGACTTATCCTCAAGGATGCGAGCATCAGCTGGTGTCTTAGCAAAGCCCTCCGTCTGGGTGGCCTCGTCGGTGAACGAATCGTTGTTGAGGTAACGGCGGTCAATCTGCCATAAGTCAACCAAACAAATCAAGCCTAACAAACCACACATCATCCAGTCCTTCAACTTATCCGTAGCGTAAGCCCAGATGATCAACACGCCCAAGACGATAATCGCAGCCGAACGTAATGCATCGGTAGAGAGAATAGCGTGGTGCATCTGCGTCAATGCCGCCATATAACGGCCCACCAAGTCGGCTGGGAATCCTGCTTGACGCATCATGTCAAACGTTTGAGCGTCGCTGCTCGAAATGCAGTCGCCTGCTACGCTCGGTGCCAACCACAATAGTAAGCAGAGGCCCAAGGTAGTCACCAATGCCACGGGGAGGCCCACCTTCTTGCGCCGTGAAGCCGTCTTCCAATCCGTGAGGTTGAACAAGGCCTTATTGCGTGATATTTCGTACAAACAAAGCACGGCTAACAAAGGCATCGTAAACTCAACAATAACCAAGGCCGAACTAACCGTGCGGAACTTAGCATACATCGGCAAGTGGTCGATAAAGAAGTCTGTCACACCAATGTTCTTACCCCACGCAAACAAGAGGCCGAGTACGGTGGCGGCCAACAAGCCCCACTTCATCGGGCCGCGCACGTAGAATAGGCCCAATATGAATAAGAAACATACTAACGCGCCTATGTATACGGGACCAACCGTAAAGGGTTGTTCCCCCCAGTATTGTTGTATTCCTGGAGGATAGGCTTGGATGTTAGCTTGTTGGAAAGCCTGTTGCGTCTGGCCCGCACACTGATAGAAGTCGTCATAACCTGGCAGTTCTTCGACATCGTCGCGATCGAGAATAGAAGCCGAACCACCGCCCTTATAGTCGGGTACGAGTAATGTCAACGTTTCGTCTATGCCATAGCTCCACATCGTGATATAGTCGCGGTCTAAGCCGTCAGTCTGTTGCTGCGCCTGTTGGCCTTTTGCTGCAGGCAGCGGTGAAAGTTCTGCTTTGCCACGCATCGATTCCTTTGCATACTCATACGTATGGTAGATGTTGGGCAAGTTGGCAGCTACGCCCAGAAGGCCTGCTACGATGAGTACGCCCGTAGCCTTGAGCCACGACATCATCTTGTGGCGCACAATGGCATCGACTCCGTAGGCCAATACCAAGAAGGCCATGACGAAGAGGAAGTAGTACGTCATCTGCATGTGGTTGCTCATCACTTGGAAGGCTGTAAATAGTGCCGTAACGGCAGCGCCCTTTAAGTAGCGACCGCGATAGCAAAGCACCAAACCACCTATCGTAGGCGGAATGAAGGCTAAGGTCATGACCTTCCAGATGTGGCCCGCTGCGATGATAATCAAGAAGTACGACGAGAAGGCCCACAACACGGCACCCAACGCAGCCAAGTAGGGCTTAAAGTTGAAGGCACGCAGTAGTACGTAGAAGCCTAAGAGATAAAGGAATAAGTAACTAATGGCTGGAAACCATAGGTTTGTGCCTAATCCATAGATGTTCGACAGCGTTGAAACCGTGTCCGTTGCGCTATACGAGGGCGACGTCTGGTAAGTTGGCATACCGCTAAAGATAGCGTTCGACCAACGTGTCGTCTCGCCACCGTGGGCGGCACGATACTCCTTTTGTTCTTGTCCCAATCCGACAGCGGCCACGCTATCGTGTCCGCCCAACACCAGCCCTTCGGCCATGGGGGTCCAGAAGTAGACCGTGCTCACCACGAGGAAGAGCAACACCATTACCACATCGGGCAAAAAACGTTTAATGTTTGATTTCATGTATTTTGAGATTAATGAGTTTAATGAGTTTAATGAGATTAATCTCATTAGTCAGTTTTTAAAAAAACTCTGGGCAAAGTTAATACTTTATTACCATGCCTTTGCTTAGGGTAATACAAAAAACGTATAAACTGCAATTTGTCTGCCTAATTGGGGGGCTAATTGGGGGGGCGGGTTTTTAACCCGCGGCAGCAGCAAGTTTTGAGCATCTACTTATAGTCGCTTAGCGACTATAAACAGATAATTTACAACCTGCTGCTGCCGCGGGTTACAAACCCGCCCCCCCAATTGGGCAGATAAATTGCAGTTTCTTAATTGTTTTTTACAACCCACTTTCCATCGCTTTTTCTTCCCTTATGTTCTAATACACCAATTTCTTTAAGGCTTTTGACAATTTTGTAAACAGAAGTACGTCCAATGCCTATTGCTTTTCCAATCTGTTCCATTGTTAACGATGGATTCGTCTTGACCGTTTGTATAACTTTTGATTGAAGGTCTGTCAATTCTACAGTTTTGTAATTGGAAGGACGGTGGAAAGTCACAGTAAACATGCCGTCTGTGTCATAGACAGGCTCTGACAATCCTGCATCAAGCATTTCCTTGCGCATTCTTGGTATGCCGGAGCCAATATGTTCCACAAGGTGCATTCTCGTAAAGAGTCCGAAAATCAGAGGGTTTCGTGACAAACTTTTTCGCCCGAAATTCTTAGCTACCACAGGCAAGAGTGTTCCTGGATTGGTAATCTCCACACGGTCGTCAAACATTTCTATGGTTATACTTGCGCCCTGTTCACTGTAGTCGCGATGGGCAAGCGCATTGATGATGGCTTCCTTGAATACCTCCAATGGGATTTCCCAAACTTCTTTTCTCGGTCCTGTACCTTCAATCTTGTATGCAACTTGTAGTTTGCCTTTCAACCATTCTATAGCTTTATTGTATTGTTGAAAGAGAGGGCCACCAAAAGTTTTGTCGTCAATAATATACACTTTGTCCGTTCCCTTAAACAGTACACAACGCACAACTGCATGGAAAAACACATACTCTGGATGCTTGGCAAAAAACAATACCCCTCCACTTTTGGCAACATTATTGTCATCAAAGACCATCATACTGTCGAGCACTTGGAAATCGTCCACAACGGAAACTATATGGGCTTCTTTCTTGAACTCCAAGAAATTGTCTTTGTCCAATTGCTCTAAGAGATTGATTTTCGGCAGAGGAATGGCATCAAAGTATATACGCTCATGACGTTGAAATACTTCTCTTATCTCTTCCACATTCGTCAGCTTTTGGCTATTTGCTCCTTCGCGCAAATACGTACAGCCCGAAAAGAAATATGGCTTGTTCTTGCCTGATGGCACTTCTATCACCCAAACTTTCTTTCCGTCAACATTCACATCATACATATTGTAGTGACACATGGGCGATATTTCACCTATTGAGCCTTGTATTGCAGATCTTTTACTATTGTCTATCTCTGCACCGACAATCTCGTTGTTGTCGTTCACTCCAATGAGCAGATAGCCACCAGCAGCATTCAGAAAACTACAAACTTCTTCTGTAAGTTCGCGAACTTTCGAGGGTACATTTCGTTTAAAGTCCACATTATACCCCTCTCCTCCACTGACTAAATCTTTTATATCATCTGCACTTAACATCTTGATTCTTAATTATAATTACATTGTTCTGTGCAAAGGTAATACTTTATTTGAAAGTTCGCTGTAAGTTCACTAAAAGTTCACTCTAAAGTTCTTACTGTAATTATTGCGCTAAGCGACTATAAGTAGATATTCAAAACATGCTGCTGCCGCGGGTTACAAACCCGCCCCCCAATTGGGCCGATAAATTGCAGTTTATCACATTGTTAACTGATAATTAAATATAAATTCGTATTTTTGTCGCATTATACCTAATATGGCTTTTTGACTTTTAAGAAAAAAAGCTGTGCACGCTTCTATAACAAACTCTTCGTATGAAAGAATTTTTTCGCGTAATGCGACGTTTTGTGACTCCTTATAAAGGTTATTTGGTGGGGTCGCTGGTGTTTAACCTGCTCTCGGCGGTGTTAAACGTATTCTCGTTTATGTCGATAATACCGATGCTACAGATGCTCTTTGGCATTGATAAGATGCACTACACGTTTATGGCCTGGGACACAGCAGGCGCGTCGACCAAAGACATTGTGGTGAACAATATGTATTGGTATACCTCAGAACTTATGGCACAGTTTGGCGCTGGCACGGCATTGTTGCTCATTGGACTCTTCTTGGTGGCAGCTACGCTGCTAAAGACAGGGTGCTACTTTGCATCGGTGGCGATTATGGTGCCCATGCGTACGGGCATTGTGCGCGACATTCGTACCCAGGTGTATCATAAAATTATCTCGTTGCCCCTTTCTTTCTTTAGTGACGAGCGCAAGGGCGACATTATTGCTCGTATGAGCGGCGACGTGAATGAGATCGAAAATTCTATCACGGGTTCGCTCGATATGTTGATTAAGAATCCTATCCTTTTGGTGTGCTACTTCGGTGTGTTGATCTACACTTCGTGGCAGTTGACGCTCTTTACGATCGTGGTGTTGCCCGTAATGGGTTGGGCTATGGGGCGCATTGGGCGTAAACTGAAGCAAAAGAGCCTCGATGCGCAGAATAAGTGGAGCGACACGATGGCACAGTTGGAAGAGACGTTGGGCGGAATGCGCATTATCAAAGCCTTTACGGCCGAGCAGAAGATGAAGGCGCGCTTCGACGAGGCAACGAATGACTTCCGTCGGGCTACAAACCGCGTGTCGGTGCGTCAGGCTTCGGCCCACCCCGTGAGTGAGTTTTTGGGTACGACGCTGATTGTCCTTGTACTGTGGTATGGCGGTACGCTCATCTTCTCCGACCATTCACCGATTGATGCGCCGACGTTTATCTTCTATATGGTGATACTCTATAGCATTATTCAGCCGTTGAAGGACTTGTCGAAGGCATCATACGCTGTGCCCAAGGGTATGGCTTCGGTAGAACGTGTGAATAAGATACTGCTTGCCGAAAATCCAATAGCAGAACCTAAGGAGCCCGTTCACGTAACGGGGTTGAAGGATAAGATTGAGTTTAAGGGTGTCAGCTTCTCATATAATGGTACGACTCCCGTACTGCACGGTGTAGACTTGACCGTGAAGCGTGGCCAGACGATAGCGTTGGTAGGCCAGAGCGGTTCGGGAAAGTCGACGTTGGTAGACCTCCTACCGCGCTATCATGACGTGACGGAAGGCGAGATACTGATAGACGGTGTGAACGTGAAGGCGTTGGCTCTATCCGACCTTCGTGCGATGATAGGCAATGTCAATCAGGAGGCCATACTCTTCAACGACTCCTTCTATAATAACATCACCTTTGGCGTAGAACACGCGACGATGGAGGAGGTGGTGGCAGCGGCCAAGGTGGCCAATGCACACGATTTCATCATGGAGAGTGAGGCTGGCTACGATACGAAGGTGGGCGACAGAGGTTGTCGTCTCTCAGGCGGTCAGCGTCAACGCGTGTCGATAGCGCGTGCGGTGTTGAAGAACCCTGACATCTTGATACTCGACGAGGCTACTTCGGCACTCGATACGGAGAGCGAACGCTTGGTGCAGGAGGCGCTGGAGCGACTGATGAAGACGCGTACAACCATAGCCATTGCCCACCGTCTCTCGACGATTAAGAATGCGGACGAGATCTGCGTACTGCATGAGGGCCGCATCGTAGAGCGCGGCACGCATGAGGAGTTGCTCCGATTGGGAGGGTATTATAAGAAGCTGAACGATATGCAGCAGTTATAGGGCCTCTCTCTCTAGTTTGACGTTTGAAGGTTATGAGGTCACATAAAGTTCGTTTTTGTTGATTATCAACGTGATGTGACGAACGATATTAATATATGGAATTACATTGTCTTGAAAATAAATCAATCCTCATTACGGGTGCTTCAGGCTTTATAGGCAGCTTTATGGTAGAGCGTGCCTTGGCGGAGGGCATGGAGGTGTGGGCTGCTGTGCGCCCTACGAGTAGTCGTCGTTACTTGACGGACGACCGTATTCACTTTATAGAATTGGACTTGAGCGATGAGTTGCACTTGCAACATCAGTTAGAGGACCACTTGAAGGAGGTGGAGGGGCGTCCGTTTGACTACGTAATTCATGCTGCGGGAGCGACGAAGTGTCGACGTGCGGAGGACTTCTTTACGATTAACGCAGAGGGTACGGCACGTTTGGCATTGACGCTATTGGGTACGCAGGCACTGCTTCCGACGGGACGTTTCGTGTTTATTAGTTCGCTGAGCGTGATGGGTCCCTTACACGAGAGAGATGGTAAGGACATCATGGCTTCGGAGTTGGCGCGGCCGAATACGGCCTATGGGGCTTCGAAGTTGCAGGCGGAGAGTATGTTGGCCGATATTCGTGACTTGAACTATGTGGTGTTGCGCCCTACGGGGGTGTATGGTCCGAGGGAGAAGGATTATGCGATGATGGCAGACGCGATACGTCGGCACGTTGACTTTGCGGTGGGTTACCGCCCGCAGGTGTTGACGTTTATATACGTGGCGGACTTGGTGGAGGCGGCTTTCTTGGCGCTGAGACGGGGACAACGCGGAGCGAAGTATTTCTTGACAGACGGAGGGGTGTACACCTCGCGTACGTTTAGTGACTTGATTCAGATGCAGTTGGGCGTGAAGCACGTGTGTCACATTGTGGCGCCGCTGTGGGTGCTCCGCGCGGTGTGTTGGGTGAGTGAACGCTTGGCACGACTGACGGGAAGTCTCTCGACGCTGAATATGGATAAGTATAGGATTATGAAGCAACGCTCGTGGCGGTGTGACATCGGGCCGGCACGCGAAGACTTAGGGTATCAACCTAAATGGCCGTTAACACGGGGCGTGGAGGCTACGTTTAAACGTTCGTAGAACGTAATTAACGATAAAAGTTTTGGGGCGCGCTTCGCGCTTGGGGTGAACATTAATTACTCCATTAACTTTTAACGTTAAAGTTCTTGGGGCGCGCTTCGCGCTTGGGATGAACATTAATTATCATTAATTAGCCATTAATTATTTCATTAATTTCATCATTAATTTCATCATTAATTATTTCATGTAGTTGTCATTATTTTTTCTTTTTGGGTAATTAATGAAATAATTAATGGCTAATTAATGATAATTAATGTTCCCTTCCCTGGAGCGTGAAGCGCGACTTCATGTTTAATAGTTTATAAGTTAGATAAATGTTAGATAAGATAGGTGTTGAGGAACGTGGCCGTAAGGCATTGATATCGGTAGAGTGGGCAACGTTGGCATATACGTTGTTTACGTGTGTACTGATATTGCTCTTTTGGCAGCGCATGGGGCAACCTATGCAGTTGTTGGAGGGGCGCGCGTTGGTGTTGGGCGGCATGGCGCTGCTGTGGCTATTCTATTGGTTACGACCGAATAAGTATTTGATGTTGCTGCGCTATGTGTTTCCCTTGTCGTTGTTGGGGTATTGGTATCCCGATACGTATGAGTTTTGTCAACTGTTTCCGAATTTAGACCATGTGTTTGCTCGTGCCGACTTAGCGTTGTTCGGTTGTCAGCCGAGTTTGGAATTTTCAAGGTGGCTGCCGGAGAAAGTGTGGAGCGAACTGTTTCACATGGGCTACTTTGCTTATTACCCGATGATAGCGGTGACGGTGTTGTCTCCTATCTTTGTGGATAGGCGATTGTTTGCACGCACGGCGTATGTGGTGTTGGCGAGCTTCTTTATGTATTACTTGATATACCTCTTCCTGCCCGTAGCCGGACCGCAGTATTACTTTCATGCGGTGGGAGAGGAGGTGATACGAAGTGGACACTTCCCTCACTTAGGCGACTACTTCCGTTATCACACGGAGTTGGCGGTTTCGCCAGGTCCTGATGGGTTCTTCCGCGAGTTGGTGGAAGGTACGCAGCAGTCGGGGGAACGACCTACGGCGGCTTTCCCGTCAAGTCATGTGGGTATGAGCACGGTGTTGATGTTTCTGTTGTGGCGGATTAAACGCTCGTTATTCTATGCGATGCTGCCGTTCTACTTCTTCTTGTGCTGCGCAACGGTGTACATTCAGGCGCACTACTTGATTGACGTCATTGGGGGCTTGGTAACAGCCATCCTCTTCTTTAACGTTAATTGGTGGGGGTATACGAGACACGTAAAAAAACGATTAATGAAAAGATTAATGAAAGATTAATGGTCGATTAATGATACATTAATGTTTAAAAAAACAAGCGCGAAGCGCGCCTTCACGTTAAATTAAAGTATATATGAGAATAAAGAGTTTTATGTTAGCAGCTACGATGATGACCTTTGCGTTATCATCGTTGGCGCAAGTAGGTAAGGGCGGTATAACGCCTGAGATGCTCAGCACGATGCGTAAGTCACACCCGATGACTGCTTCTGACCGTGCACTGCGTAATGCCTTAGCCGGCACAAGTATTAATCAGTTGGCCACGAACGCCACGAATGGTGATGCTACGGACACGCACTTTAGTAACGAAGTGCCTTCAAAGGGCATTACCGACCAGAAGAGTTCGGGTCGTTGCTGGCTCTTCACGGGACTGAACGTGATGCGCGCAAAGGCGATAAAGGAGAGAGGATTGGGCGAGTTTCAGTTCTCGCAGAGTTATTGCTTCTTTTACGACCAGTTGGAGAAGTCGAACCTCTTCTTGCAAGCCGTGATAGACAATGCCAAGAAGCCGATGTCAGACCAGTTGGTCGATTGGCTGTTTAAGAATCCACTGTCAGACGGCGGTACGTTCTGTGGTGTGATAGACGTAGTGAGCAAGTACGGCTTGGTGCCTTCTGAGGCGATGCCTGAATCGTATAATGCGAATAATACGCAGCGTATGGCTTCACTGTTGAGCTTGAAGTTGCGCGAGTATGGTCTGACGCTGCGTAAATTGGCAGCGCAGGGTAAGAAGACGGCCGAGTTGGAACGCGTGAAGACGGAGCAGTTGGGCACGATCTATCATATATTGGCAGTATGCTTGGGTGAACCCGTGGAGAAGTTTACGTGGACACCGCGCGATGCACAAGGTAAGGCCTTGGGCGAGGAGAAGGAGTATACGCCAAAGGAGTTTTACCAAGCATTGGTGGGTAAGGACTTGAAGCACTCATACGTAATGGTGATGAACGATCCCTCGCGCGCGTACCATAAAACGTATACGATCGATATGGACCGCCATTCTTACGACGGTGAGCAGTGGACATACCTGAACCTCCCCATGGAGGAGATAAAGGCAATGGCGGTGGCTTCGATTAAGGACTCTGTGATGATGTACTTCTCTTGTGATGTGGGTAAGTATTTGGACTCAAAGACGGGTGTATTGTCGCTGAAGAATTATGACTATGAGTCGTTATTGGGCACAACGTTCCCGATGACGAAGGCGGAACGTATTCAGACGTATGCTTCGGCTTCGAGTCATGCCATGACGCTGATGGCGGTAGACCTCACGGCTGACGGTAAGACAAAGAAGTGGATGGTGGAGAACTCTTGGGGTGCTCAGTCGGGCTATCGTGGTCACTTGATTATGACAGACGAATGGTTTGACGCGTATATGTTCCGTCTCGTAGTAGACAAGAAGTATGTGCCTGCACAGACATTGGAACTTCTGAAGCAGACGCCTATCAAATTGCCCGCTTGGGACCCGTTGTTTAGTGGGGAAGAGTGATGCATGAACGTGAAGATGTGCGAATAGTCGCCGTTTGTAGCTGATTTTTAGCGCATTAAATCATTTGCACATTTGCTCATTCTCACATTTGCAAATTTAAAAAGAATGCTGCCTTTGCAGAAAAAGTGTACAAAATGTACACTCTTTTTGCAAAGGCTTTTTTTGTGTCCTACCTTTGCACTGTCAAACGAGATGAAGCGCTTCTAATCAGAGTAAGACGAGTAAGTTACCTTATATATTATATAGGTGTACTTATCCCCCAAAAAAAGACAAGTTTGCTGGCTAACTGGTCAACTTAAGGGTGGTTCTAAAAATTCTGTTTTTAGAGTTCTGCTATTCTGAAATGTGATTTGTACGCTCTCGAAAGTGTCTTTTTGAAAGTTTGTTCGGTCACATAGCCCGCTATGCTCCCTCACAAACTTTCAAAAATACACTTCCGATAGCGCACAAATCCCTATTTCAGAATTATTAGAACCACCCTTAAAGAAAATTACTAACCATAAAAAACGATTTACTACCATGATTTTATTTAAGGCAACTGTCCGCAAAAATTTTAAGACGGGCGAGAAGTTATTTTATCCGATGTTGGTTGAACCCTCAGTGGTAACCTTTGAAGAGTTGTTGAACGGTGTTCAGGAGATTTGTTCACTCACGTTGGCTGATGTTACGGCGATTGTGAAGTCGTTCCAAGAGGTGGTGCTCGAGATGCTTTCGGAAGGCTATAGCGTACACGTTGACAACTTGGGTTCGTTCCGTCCAACGCTAAAGGCAACGAGCGTGGAGAATAAAGACGACGTGTCAGCCGACTTGATCAAACAAGTGCACTGCGTGTTTACTCCATCGGTTCGCTTGAAGGAGGCGATAAAGATGAACAACTTGGAGTTTAAGAAACTCCGTTGAGGCTCTGCCTTTTAAAATGTGCAAGTGTGCAAATGTGCGAATGGTCGCCATCTGTTGCGCGATTTATTCAATCATTCTCACATTTGTACATTAAAGGGTGGTTCTAAAAATTCTGTTTCAACTTACTAAACTAACCTTTCATGAAAGAGAAGAGCGATAAGGGTGTAGTGGGCGCATTGATGATGTTGATGTCGGGCATCGCGCTTTCGGTGGCAGGCTTTGTAGTCGACCCTGTGGGCGAGATAAGCGACTCTGTGTTGTGGTATGTGTCGCAAGCACTGATTTACGCTGGTAGCGTGTTTGGCGTGACGGTGTATATAGACAGACAATTAGTAGGCCGGAAGGCTGCTTGATGAGAAAACTTAAAAAAAGAGATGCGAAAGATAGACGAGATTATTATCCATTGTTCGGCTACGGCTGAAGGACGCAACTTTACGGTGGAGGACGTACGACGGTGGCACAAGGCACGCGGATTTGTCGATGTGGGGTATCATTACTTGGTTTACTTAGACGGTTCGGTGCATGTGGGGCGACCCCTCGCACAGGTGGGTGCTCACTGCTTGGGACACAACGCGCATAGTATCGGCGTGTGCTACATCGGGGGCTTGGCTCGTGATGGTAAAACACCGAAGGATACGCGCACGGGCTCACAAAAGTTGGCACTGGAGGCTTTAGTACAATTATTACAACTTAATTATCCTGTAGCTACCGTGCATGGACACAAAGAATTTGCTAATAAGGCTTGTCCGTGCTTTGATGTGGAACAGGAATACAAGAAGTCGTCTAAACTTTTCTGACGAAGATTATATTTAAACTTTTATCTCTTCTA
>ENA-OWPL01001458-OWPL01001458.1-human-gut-metagenome-genome-assembly--contig:-NODE-1458-length-13829-cov-3.230942_pt1 | contig 13829 bp, 14 predicted proteins | sample MGYA00248263_ERZ651844 | MGnify/ENA primary metagenome ERZ651844 (study PRJEB26924, sample SAMEA4378256) | human gut metagenome | biome: human gut; feature: human-associated habitat; material: faeces...
TCCTGATGAGCAAGCTGCCGCCTGACCACAAGGCCAGATGGTTTGCGGGTGCAGCACTCAACAGTGCGGAGCAGGCCATGGCCTCTGTCATGTCCACAGTGCTTTCTCGCCTCAATGCGTTTCTGGACTCGGAGTTGGAGCAGGTGCTCTGCTTTGACAGCAATATAGATGCGGAAAAATTTGCAAAAGAAAAGACGGCCATATTCCTGGTTTTGCCAGAGGAAGATAGGACCAAGAATTTTATGGCAGGGCTTATGATACAAAATTTATCCAAAGAACTGTTTGAGTTGGCCGAAAAAGGAAGTGGGCGCTTGCCCAACCGCGTTGTTTTCTTCTGTGATGAGTTCGGAACTATGCCTGCCTTTGACGTGGAGGCGCTGTTCAGCGCAGGTCGCTCCCGTGGTATCACACTGGTACCCATCATCCAATCGCTTGCCCAACTGGAAAAGAACTACGGAAAAGAGGGCGCGGAAATTATTTGCGATAACTGTCAGGATACCATCTTCGGCGGCTTTGCGCCCAACAGTCAGACGGCGGAGCAGCTCTCCAAATCGCTGGGCAGCCGCACGGTACTCAGCGGCTCTGTCAGTAAGGGAAAGAACGATCCCAGTCAGAGCTTGCAGATGATAGAGCGTCCACTGATGACGCCGGACGAGTTGAAATCCATTCCCAAGGGCAGCTTCGTGGTGATGAAAACGGGAACACATCCCATGCAGACAAAGCTGCGGCTGTTCCTTGATTGGGGCATTACCTTCGGTGAGCCGTATGCCACCCCGGAACACGCGGCACGGCCTGTGGCCTACGCCAGCCGTCAGGAATTGTTCCTCGGTATCAGTAAGAGATACAGTGGGAGCAGCGACCAGCCCGTACAAGCGCAGCAGGCATCGACCACACAGAGGAGAGCGCCCCGTTCAGCCATGGGGCTCTACAGCGAGGACGTGAAACCATGAGCTACTTCGGAAGCATTTATACAGACAAGGATCTCTCTCACCGAGCAAGGACGGTCTATATGTATCTGAAGGATCGCTCCAATGCCGGAGACACCTGCTGGCCCAGTGTCCGCAGGATAGCGGAGGATTTGAAGTTGTCCCGCCGCACCGTGCAGCGGGCCTTGACAGACTTGGAGCGTCATGGATTTTTGGAGCGCACCCATCGCCGCCGTCCCAACGGCAGCCTGACCAGCAACCTGTATCGCGTCAAGTGAGCAGAGAAAGAGCGCAACTCCCGCCAAGGGGGAGGTGCGCTCTCAAGCCGTCATAAGGGTAGCGTCACCATGGCGCACCCGGAAGGACTCACTCTATCGGAGGTATTAAGACAGGAGGAAGAATAGAACAAGACTTCTTGTAGAAGCAGAGCAAGTGTGCTATACTCTGACTCGTGTGTTCGTCTACGAGGAGGAAAGCTATGTTCTATACCGAGGAAGAAGTTTCTGTGATCACCGGCTTGCTCAACGCCTATTTGGTGCGGGAACACGCCAGTGAAAAGGTCAGGGAATCGTATATCAGGATCAGCGAAGGACTCCAAAGCCACGCACTGACGAGGGACGATTATGTTTGGCTGGAGAATGCGCTGCTATTTCTTCGCCCATATTGGTGGAGCGACCGCGAGGACGGGCGGCTGCTGATGGATGCCCTCCTGCATACGCAGACACTGGCAAGACGGGCGCAATGAAATAGATCCTTGACGCGATAAAGCACTGCCATGTGCTGCGGCATTGAACCGAGGAGGTGTCTGAGATGCCGTTTCAATACCATATCCGTGAAATGACGGCGGAAACAAGCGCGGAGGATTTCGTGACGCACTTTGTCCGTGTGGAGAAATTTCTGCCGTTCTGCCAGCAGTGCGGCAGCTACAATACCCGCTGGACGTGTCCGCCCTTTGATTTTGATCCCATGACCGTTTGGCGGAGCTACACGGGACTGCGGCTGTATGCCCGCATTTTGCAGGCAGATACGCCGGAGCAACCTCTGGACGAGGCAGTGGCGGCGCTGAAGCAGGAAAAACGGCTGTATCGTGAATTGCTCCAGCAGTGGGAGCGGGAAATACCGGGGAGTCAGATGCTGCTGGCGGGCACGTGCGACCAGTGCGAGGTATGCGAAAAGGCACAGGGGCGTCCCTGCGGCAGGCCGGAGCTGCTGCGCTATTCCATCGAGGCGCTGGGCGGCGATGTGGAGGGCTGTTTGCAGCACTACTTCCACCTGCCCATGCTGTGGGGCAGGGATGGCAAAGCGCCGGACTACTTTGTGTTGGTGGGCGGTCTGCTCACTAAGTGACAACGAAAAATGACGGGTGTATCAGTCGATACACCCGTCATTTTTTCTCATTCTTCTTCGCGGCGTTGGCAGCGGCGCGGGCCTTGTCGCGGTTCTTGCGTTGAGCGACGAGATCGGCCTTGGCCTGCCGTTTCGCTTTTCGTTCCTGCAAGAGCTGTGCCTCCTGCCGCTGGTACTCCTGCTCGTAGCGGGGATAGTGATGCCCCCGCGGCGGCTTGTACTGTGAAGGCAGCTCTGCGGCCTTCAGCGCAGCGGACCAATTGCCGAAGCGCTGGGCGATGTATGCGCCGCCGACTACCTCGCAGGGTGCGGGCGTATAGGACACATCGACGCACTGACGTACATAGGCGATGAGGTCGGCGTCGCTGGCGGTTTCGTATTCTATCGCAAAAGCCTCGTCCTGCGCTTGCAGGGCCTTGATGGTGCGCTTGACGATCTGCTGATGCAGCAGGTTATCACCGTTGACCTGTGGCATTTTTGTATCCCTCCTGGGCATAATAGACTCAGCCAGATGGAGCGACATCCTTCGTAAATCAGCATCATTCAGGAAAGCATTTTTCGCCACCGGCTATGGTAAAACCATAGCATTTGCGGCACGGGAAGTCAAGTATGGCATCGGTGTCAGGGCGAAAACAGTCGCTGGAGACCGAAACGGGAGGTATATCCGCCGAGCCTTTCCGCGATGATGGATGATAAAAAGGGTGTTCGCCGTCAAAAATCGCGTCAGGAGGAGTACGAAATGGCACGCAGAGGGGAGAACATCTATAAGCGCGGAGATGGCCGCTGGGAGGGCCGCTATATCCGCGGTCGGACGCCGGAGGGACGGGCGCAGTACGGCTACGTCTATGCCGCCACCTACAGCGCTTGCCGGGAAAAGCGGCGACAGTGCCTGCGGGAGCTGCCCCGCGAGATCACGCCCAGCAATAACATGACACTGCCGGAAGCCGTGGATCTGTTTTTCGCGGAGCGAGAGCGAAAGCTGAAGGAGTCCACTGTCAGCCGGTATCGGTATGTGGTGCGGCAGTATATCCAGCCGCAGTTGGGAGCAGCGCCGCTATACACGCTGACGGAGCAGCGGGTAGCGGATTTTTACCGGAAGCTCCAGGGGCATGGCCTGTCGGCCAAAAGCACACGGGATGTTGGCGTATTGCTGCGGGCCATCCTGCGGACGGCGGCCAAGCGGGGATGCTTCTGCACGGGGGTAAACGCCGAGCTGCCAGTGTGTAAAAAGCGGCAGGTGGAGATATTCACCGAGCCGGAGATCGTGCAGCTGGCACATCATATCATGGACGAGCCGAATCTGACCGGCCTTGGTATTCTGTTGACGCTGAACAGCGGCCTTCGTCTGGGAGAGTTGTGTGCCCTGCGGTGGTCGGATATCGACCTCCACGCAGGCTTTCTGCGGGTGGAGCGGGAGGTACAGCGGATCTATGAGAAAGGCTGCACAAGACTCATTGTGCAGCCGCCCAAGAGCGAATCGTCGCTGCGGAGAATACCGCTGCCAACTGATATCCTGTCCCTGCTGGCAGCGCACAGACCCGAGAACGCGGGCAGTTTCTGCCTGCTGACAAGCTCCGGCGATCCGCTGGAACCGCGTACTATGCAGAACCGATATAGGTCGCTGTTGAAACGAGCGGGCGTCCCGTATCGAAATTTCCATGCCCTGCGGCACACCTACGCCACACGCTGCATCGAGCAGAATGTGGATGTCAAAAGCGTCAGCGAGATGCTGGGCCACAGCGACGTGCGGATCACGCTGCAAACCTATGTCCATGTTTCTCTGCGCCACAAGCAGCAGGCGGTGCAGAGCATCTGTTTTCTTCCCATTTGCGGCGGGGACTTTGCGCCGTCAGAAATCCCGTCAGGCGCAGCAAAAGCCGCCGCACGACATGGCGCGGCGGCGCAGGTTTCCTGAATGATGCTGATTTACGAAAAAGTTATGCCGTCCGCGCAACAGAATACCCAAAAAACGGCAGGTGTGCAATCCGCGCACCTGCCGCTTTTCGATCGCGTGACAAATTTCATACGATATGCTATACTACCTCCATCACCACCAAGGAGGACGTATCATGCGTATCAACTGGTTCAAGGACGAAAATCACCTGGTCTATATCAACGGCGCGACACAGCTGGCAGAGCTGGAACGGACGCTGCACTTCCCCGGACTGGAGGAAGCGGCCAACGAGCTGCGGCAGCACCCCACAGCGGAGGGCTTTACCATCAAGGGGCCCAAGCGCACCAGCGGACGGCTGTTCGTGCCTGATCTGACCTTCGGCGAGCACATCAAGATGGGCGAAAACATCTTTTTCTATATGGGTGAGATGCAGGAGTGCTACGTCATCTACTGGCCGGACGCACCGGTGGCAAAGTGAGGCGGCATCGCACATGACTTTCCTGCAAAAGCACCACGGGCAGATGTCCGATTCCATGCTGACGGCCTTTTTTATCATCCTATCCGGCGGCCTGCAGGACGCCTATACCTACTGCTGCCGCGGCAAGGTGTTCGCCAACGCCCAGACCGGCAATATCGTGCTGCTGAGTACGCATCTATTCGAGGGAGACTGGGGACAGGCGCTGCGCTACTTAGTCCCCGTGCTGGCGTTCCTGCTGGGTATCTACATCGCGGAGTGCGTCCACCGGCACTTCAAGCGGATGGAGAAGGTACACTGGCGGCAGCTTATCATTCTGGCGGAGATTGTGCTGCTGGCGGCGGTGGGCTTCCTGCCGGAAACGCTGAACACCACCGCCAACGCCGTGGTGTCCTTCGTGTGCGCCATGCAGGTGCAGACCTTCCGCAAGGTGCGGGGCCACGCCTACGCCAGCACCATGTGCATCGGCAATATGCGCAGCGGAACGGAGGCGCTGTGCGCCTACTTCCATACGGGGGATAAGGAAATACTCCACAAGGCGCTGACGTATTTCGGCGTGGTGCTGCTGTTCGCGCTGGGCGCGGGCGTCGGCAGCACCGCCACGCTCCATTGGGGCGCGGGGACGATCTGGCTGTCCTGCGGCCTGCTGGCGGTCAGCTTCCTCATTATGTTCGTCCACGACGAGGAAGAAAAGCTGAATGAATAAAACAACACCGGCGGCGTTACCCACACGCTGCCGGTGCTATTTTGAGGTAAATCCTCATGGAAAAGAAAAAGTATGGTTGGCTGAACCATGGCCTTATCATAGCAGGTCGGAAAAGATTTGTGAAGCGCATCTTTGTTCTTGAAAACATGAGGACTTGTATAGTATAATGCTCCTCGAAATGAGGTGCGCCATGAGTATTTCCAAATATCAGGTATTTCTGAAAACGGTCTCCTGCGGCAGCTTCTCCAAGGCGGCGGAGGCTATGAACTTCACCCAGTCCGGCATCAGCCACGCCATCAACTCGCTGGAAAACGAGCTGGGCGTGAAGCTGTTGAGCCGCAACCGCGGCGGCGTGGTGCTGACGGCGGACGGACGGGCGGTGCTGCCCAAGATCGAGAAGCTGTGCGCCGCCCACCACTCCCTGATGCAGACGGTGGAGGGGCTGAAGGACATGGACAGCGGCTTGGTGAAGATCGCCACGTTCTCCAGCGTGTCCGCCCAGTGGCTGCCCCGCATCCTCAAGAGCTTCGGGAAGGTGTACCCCAACATCGAGTTTGAAGTCGTCACCGGCGATTTCTATGACCAGATCGAGGGCTGGATCGTCAACGGCACGGTGGACTGCGGCTTTCTGCGTCTGCCGTCGGTGAAGCGCTTGCAGACCTACGCCCTGCACCGTGACGAATTGCAGGTCATCGTCCCCTGCGACCACCCCTACGCCGACCGCGACCCGTTCCCCGTGTCTGCGCTGGCAGAGGAACCCTTCATCCAGCTGGAGGAGGGCGACGACTACGAGATCATGGCGGCGTTTGACGAGATGGGCATCCGCCCCAACGTGAAGTACATCGCACGGGAGGACAGGACTATCTTGGCTATGGTGTCGGAGGGGTTGGGCATCAGCCTGCTGCCGGAGCTGATGGTGCGGCACAGTCCTACGCCCATCAAGGTCTGTCATGCGCCCCTGCACTTCTACCGCACTATCGGCATCGGCGTCAAGGACAAGAAGGCACTTTCCAACTCCACCCGTCTGTTCGTGGACTATGTGCGGACGTGGGTGGCGGAAAACGGGAATACATAAACGTTCAACTTTCGCTAAAAAAGCATGAGAACACGTCATGTTATACGGATAAGAACGCAGTTCCCATACGGCTTTGCGGGAACGAACAAACGACGCCGCAAAAATGTATCCTTCCGCGAAACAAAATCCCTCTTGCAAAACGGCGGGGTGTTCATCATAATAGCACCCGTAGCCCCCGAAAAGTGAATAGGCTTATCGGTCTGAAACGCTGCGGCGTTTCGGTGAAAGTTGGAATGTGGGTCAAAGTCCCCGCGAACAGGTCACTGTGAGGCTCCTCTGAGGCAGGAGATAAGTCAGGTCGCGCCGGTAAGTGTCACAATGCACACGCCTGAAACCGAGCTGCATGAACGGGGGCTTCGCGCCCGTTTACACGAGAGGAGCGTCGGCATCTGCCGGCGCTTTTTGCATGAAGTCAGGGCACCTATGGGGGGACGGAAAGGTGCTTAGAAAATGGGAGAACGGAGAAAATACGTCCGCAGGGACGCCACGGTGGAACGGCTATCCGCCATCTTTTTAGAGGACATGGAGGGGAGCGTAAAGCCCTCCACGCTGGCGTGCTACCGCCGCAACATCCAATGCCACATCCTGCCGGCGCTGGGCGAGTGCGTGGCAGCGGAACTGACGGCGGCGGAGATCAACGACTACATCCAGCAGTTACAGGAGGACTATTCGCCCAAGCTGGTGCGGGAGGTAGGCGGTCTGCTGCTGCGGATCGTGGCCATCGCGGGCGTGGGATACGGCGAGGATGTGACGCTGCCGAAGGTACGGCAGAAGGCCGTGGAGGTGTTCACCGAACCGGAGTTGAAGCAGATGGGACAGGTCATTCTGCGCCGTCCGGACAGGACAGGGCTGGGTGTGCTGCTGACGGCCTACACAGGATTGCGGCTGGGAGAGCTGTGCGGCCTGCAATGGCAGGACGTGGACGTCGGCGCGGGACTGCTGCACATCCAGCGGACGGTGGAGCGCATCGCGCAGATAGGCGGCGGGACGTGCCTGACGGTGCAGCCACCGAAAACGGAAAATTCCGAACGCTGGATACCCATTCCGAAAGAGATGCTGCGGATGCTGAAGCCAGAGACAAAGCAGCCGGACAGCTACCTGCTGACCGGCGGGGAGATCGTCCCTGACCCGCGGGCGATGCAGTACCGTTATAAGGTATTGTTGGAGCGCTGCGGCGTGCGGTATCGGAATTTTCATTGCCTGCGGCACAGCTACGCCACGCGGTGTGTGGAGCGCGGGGTGGACGTGAAAAGCGTCAGCGAGCTGCTGGGCCACGCCGATGTCCGCACTACCCTGCGGCTGTACGTTCACTCGTCCATGGACTACAAGCGCAGGGCCGTGGAAGGGATAGGCTTTTTGAAAGGAATAACGTAAAAAGGACGCAGAAAGGCGTCCTTTTTCCTATCCAAAAAATGGCGCAAAAATTTTCGCAAAGTAACATACTTTGCGAAAACTTTCCAATTTCAACCAAATAACAGTATATACCAGTCGTTTTTCCGTGTCAACAACGAGTTCTAATTTTCGACTTTTTTCTGGCATAAATCTGGAATGCCTTGCAGCACAAGGCGTCCCGCGCGTTTTCGCAAAGTATGTTACTTTGCGAAAAAACTGTTCAAAAGAACCGAGAATTTCATACAGCTGAGTTCTGTGACGTCGTGTGGCTGTGCGTTGTAAAGACGATTTTTCGTCAGGGTACAGCCTTAAAGGAACATGGGTAACCAAACCCACCGCGGACGGCACTGTGAGCGCAAGGAAACGACCAAAACGGCTTTGAGCCGCTGGGCAATACCCGCCATTGGGACGCGAGTCCTGAGAAGGTAGGTCGTGTACGGGGAAACCGCTGGAACACAACGGTTTTGTGGCGCGAGGGCAGTAGAATTACACGAAGGAGAACTTGTTTGCAGCGGCGCTTCTTCGTTGTGACGAGGGTAGGAGTGTACGCTGACGAGATTCGTCAGCGTTTTTTCTTACCGCCACATCACCATAGGGAGGAGTATGTCCATGAGCCATTTCAACCCCAACCAGCATTTTGATGTTGAGAGCTGGCGCGAACAGAAGATCGCCCAGCGCACCAAGGACGCGCTGGCGGCGCGGGACGCGGCGTTTGCCGAAAAGCACGCCGAGACACCCTTGCGGGAGTTGGCCCAGTATCTGGTCCGGTGTGCCCGTACCCTGCGCCACAGTCCCGCCCCCTGCGAGGTAGACGGCGGCGCGTTCATCGAACAACGCTTCGGAAGCTGGGACGCAGCCCTGCGGGCAGCGTGTCTGCCGCCCGCACGGACGATGAAGCTGAACAGCACGGCCCGCTACCGCAAGGAGCGGGCGGTACAGGAGCCGCTGTTTTTGGCGGAGCGTAAGGAGAAGAAGCGGCAGAAGCAGATCGAGAAGAACCTGCGGCAGGGCCAGCTGGCCCACGAAAAGGCCGTGAAGCGCCGCGCAGAGCGGGAAGCCGCCGAAGCAAAGAAAGCGGCTGCCGAAAAAGACACCAACCCTTGTCAAGCCGAGACAGTCTGAACGGAGACTGTCAGCTTTCCATAAGGGTGGGAGGGGAAAAGCCGCCCCTCCCACCTCCTCTCTTACCGCACACCCATCGGCTCGATACCGGCGGCGGGGCCGCCTTGATCCTTTTGACACGCCCACGGCGTTTGAGATAGATAAAACAAAAAAAGAAGGAGGAAGCGCGCCCGCCGCCGCGGCGGAGCGCGAAACGACAATCTATGAGAGCTGTAAAGAAGATCACAGCATTTCTGCTGGCGATGGTCATGGTGCTGAGCCTTGCTACAACGGCTGTTTATGCGGCAGGGGACGATGCGGGGATGAGCATTTTTTTGATAATAACGCCCCTCAGGCGGGTGATACAATAACCCTTACACTGAATGTAAATCGAATTTTCTCTGATGCCTCTGTTCTTGAAACATATCTGGATTTTGGCGAAGATGTAACATACGAGAAAATAGAATTTTTGAATGTTGAACTGAATTCGCGAATTATAGGTTCCTCTCGGCTCCATATTTACGGCTGGGGCGACGAGGACGAGGAAATAGCCCAAAAAGTTAAGTCTATTCCTACCGGTGCCTTTGCCAGAATTACTTTCAAAATATCGGAGTATGCTGCTGGGAAAACCCTCAACTTCAGGTTATGGGGAGAATTTGATGATATAGATTGGGATACTCTTAATGACTGGGATGACAATTATAGTGTTGAGGTTACAGGTTCGACTGTAGAAAAGCCCACAGCTACCGGCTACTCTGTTTCTATGGGTGCTGACCAGCAGGTTGCTGCGGGCCAGCAGGTGCGTATCCCTGTGACCGTCGCCTCCGGGGAAAAGGGCATCACCGGCTTCAACGCCTATGACATGACCTTTACCTATGACCCGGCAGCCTTGACCCTGAACACCAAGACCGATGACGCCGCCAATCTGACGGTGAAGGACGACAACGGTACCGTTCGGGTCCGCCGCTACGGCGCTACTCAGGCTTTGGGCGAGGCTCTGGCTCTGGAATTCACCGCCAACAAGGCCACCTCCAGCACCGTGACGCTGACCGCCGCCAAGTTTGACCTGGATGCCAACTCCATCAACTTTGATGCCCCGGATGCCGCCATTTCCGACGCCGACACCACCGTGAAGGCGCTGTGGAATGTGTCCCTGCCGGACGGCTTCCTCAGCACCGCGGCCAACGGCTCTACGCTGGTGGAGAACGGTGGGGACTTCACCTTCAAGACCACGGATACCCACTATGAGTACTACCTGAACATCACCACCAACGGGGCTACCAACATCGTGAAGATGGATAACGCCACCTATACCATCAAGAATGTCACCGACAACGTGACGGTGACGGTGGACAATAAGATCGGCAAGACCTATACCATCAACTATGTGGTGGTGGACAACACCACAACAGAGAACAAGGCCACGGTGGCCGATCTGGTGGCATACAGCACCACGACCGTGCAGTACCCCAACGATTATAAGTTCACCGTGAAGTTCCCCGGCACGGGCTATGTGGTGTGGGTCGGTATCGAGCCCAATAAGAACAAAAGGGACTATGTGCGGCAGGAGAACGGCGACTATGTCTATACGCTGCTGGGCAGTTCCCTGACCGGCGACGAGAACAACGAGATCACCATCACGCTGACCAAGCGAGAGAACACCTCGCAGCACAAGATTGAGGTGGTCGGCTCCGGCTCGGACGCTTTCAGTGAGAACAACGCACTGACATTCTATTCCGGCGAGAACTACACCTTCACGCTGAACAAGAACGACACGTACTATGACTACTCCGTGCTCGTGTACTATTGGCAGCAGAACATCGGCGGCAACGGCGGCAAGAATATCCGCATGGAGTACAAGGACAACGGGGACGGTACATATACCATCATCGATATGCCCTACGCAGATGTGACCATCAGCATCTCTAAGATGGCCAAGGCCATCGACCCCGACGCGGTGGAGGTGTCCACGTATGTGGAGCTGGACAACAAGACCGTGTTCAAGGTGGTGGTGCAGGGTTCGCATGAGCTGCTCAACAGAGATCAGACAACATACAGCTATACCTGGTTCACCTATGACGGGCAGAAGATGTACTGCAACCCCCGCTATACAAAATTTGCAGGTAATGGCAGCAGCAGCAGCGTCTATCTGGTGATGGTGGACAAGGGCGAGACGCTGACCAAGGAGGACGCAATGGCGAAGCTGGGCATCGTGACCAGCACCAAGCAGGAGAACCTGGATCAACTGCTGGAGGTCGGCAGTGACGTGAACGAGGATGGCGTCGGAGGCGTTGGCATCAACCGCCGTGACGTCAACGATGTGCAGCTGATCTATGACCTGTATAACCGCCGGTACGACAGCTTTGAGACGGTGAGTATGCGTAAGTTCCTGAAGGCGGATGTGAACTACGACGGCGTATTGGACTCTCAGGACGCCGTGAAGCTGGCCGGCGAGCTGATCGTGTGAGCGAGCCATGAAGCAGCGAATCTTCACACGACTGCTGTGCCTCGTGCTGGTGCTGGTGTGCGCCCTGCCCGCGCTGGCGTGGGCGGAGGATACCAGCCGCAGCTACGATTTTGACCTGTCCGTGGGCGGACAGCAGGAGGTGCGCGCCGCCGCCGGCGAGACGGTGACGGTGACGCTGGTGCTCAAGCGCACGGACAAGGCCGAGAGCGCCGAGATGTACGGTATGCAGACGGAGATCCTCTACGACGACAGCTTTTTCAAGCTGGTGGAGGGCAGCATCATGACCGCCCCGGGCGTCCGCTGGTCGGACATGGGCCGCCGCACCGGCGGCAGGGCGTTCTACCTGAACTTCGTGTCCTTCTCCGGCGGTGAGCCGTGGGCGAGCGAGGTGACGGTGGGCAGCTTCCAGATGGAGGTCATCGGCACGAAGGGCGTTTCCAGCCTGACGCCGGAAAACAGCATCGTCTCCGTCCAGAGCGGTACGGACCACTACACCATGACCGACAATCCGGTGACGGTGATCGTCACCACCGACTGCACGGTGACGTTCGAGTCGGCGGGCGGCAGCGAGATACCGGCCCAGTCCGTGCAGTACGGCGAAAAGGTGAAGCGGCCCGCCGACCCCGTGCGGGAGGGGTATCATCTGACGGGATGGTACACCGACCTTGACCACACACGGGAGTGGGATTTCAAGAACGATGTGGTCAAAGGGAACATGACGCTGTACGCCGGATGGGCGGAGGGCGCTGCGCCTACGGGCGGCGGCAGCCCCACGCTGTGGATCTGCCTTGCGGCGGCAGCGGTGGTGCTGGCGGTGCTGGTGCTGCTGCTGACCGGCAAGCGGCGGGTGACGTTCCAGACCAACGGCGGCACGGCGTTGGAGACGGTGTATGTCAAGCGCGGCGGCGTGGTGGGACAGGTGCTGACGCCTGTGAAGCCCGGCGCGATGTTTGACGGCTGGTTCAGCGATGCGGCCTGCACAAAGCCGTGGGACGTGGAACATGATGAGGTGCGCGGCAGCATGACGCTGTATGCGCGCTGGAGGTGAACGAATGAAGAAAAGACTATGCACGCTCCTGCTTGCACTGACGGTGCTGCTGTCCGCGCTGCCGATGACGGTATGGGCGGCTGATCCGTGTGTGGCAGTGAAGGCGGGCGCAGTCACCACCGGTGAGGTGGTGGCCGGCAGCCTGCTGGAGATCAAGCTGGGAGACATTTTCCAGGACGCGGACGGCCATACGCTGACCTACACGCTGACCAACGCAGCGCAATTCAGCAGCCAGACCAAGGTCAAGAATGGTTCGCTCTATGTATCAGAGAAGGATCCCGGCACCTATACACCGAAGGTCAAGGCGACCTGCTCGGACGGCAAAACCATCACCGTGACCTTTACCATCACGGTGAAGGAAGCGCCTCACGGTCTGGACGCGCAGTACAACTACGATGAGACGCCCGCCAAGGAGGTCACGGTGTATGTGACCATCTCCAACGACGGCGTGCCCCTCAAGGGCCGTGACGGCACGGTGCTGTGCCACAAGGCTATCACAGTGCCTTACTTCGATTTGGCGAACTACGGCTTGGAGGAGTTCTACCGCTATCACACCGAAAACGGTGAAGGCAAATACATCGACGAGAACATCGTGCAGCGGCCCACCGGCCTGCACCTGTACCTGTACCTGCTGGAGCGCTACTTCATCGGCCTGCCCGATGAGGAGTGCTGCAAGGGCAAGTACGACCGCGACAAGCTGGCGAGCTTTAAGCTGGAGGACGATGTTCTTTACATGGATGACGAACCGGCCTATACGGCGGACAGCTTTGCCGCTCTGACTATCACCGGCTCGCCCACCAGCCTGTATATGGCCAACTTCTGGGGTCATGACGAGAACCTGATGTACTACCGCAACCACTGCTATCCCTACATGAGTCCCGGCTGGGGTTCCACCTCGGACTACATTCTGCTGTCCGACGGGGATACCTGGGACGTGGCCATGTTCACCAACTGGGACTTCTATAAGGATGGCGGCTTCAACCAGTTCAGTCAGGACGCCTATACGGTGATGGCAGGCGAGACGCTGACAGCCACCACCTTCAAGGCGGGCACCAGCGCCGGACTGGACGGCGAGTCCCCCGCGCTGGAACCCATCAGCGGCCTGAAAGCGGCAGTGTATGACGCCAACTGGAACAAGATCGGTGACATGGACGGTGACGGCGCGCTGAGCATTGCCGATGCTCTCCAAATTGCCCGTGTTGCGTTGGAGCTGCTTGACGGCGATATCAGCATTGCCGACTTTAACAACGACGGCGTTGTTACCATGGCCGATGCCCTGCTCGTCATGCGTGCAGCATTGCAACTTGGTTGATTGTCGAATAAACGTGCTTTTAAGCTGATTATTCGATAACAAATTAACAAACAAAGAACGTTTCTGTGCCTTGTGAGGTTCCGCTG
>ENA-OWPL01001459-OWPL01001459.1-human-gut-metagenome-genome-assembly--contig:-NODE-1459-length-13820-cov-2.533818_pt1 | contig 13820 bp, 8 predicted proteins | sample MGYA00248263_ERZ651844 | MGnify/ENA primary metagenome ERZ651844 (study PRJEB26924, sample SAMEA4378256) | human gut metagenome | biome: human gut; feature: human-associated habitat; material: faeces...
TTTCAGCAGGACTGTGCATAAGTCAGGAGTATTAAGAGAAATGGCTTCAACAACCATGTCGTCTATTTTATGGTAAGGAAAAACAATAGAATCTTTTATATCAACCAGCAATCTTTCATCACCCTCAATAAAACGGCCATCGTAGCGTTTAATATTGAGTGTTGTTTTGTCCTTACCAAATCTGTCAGAGTAAAAATCAACACGTAATGTACTATCATTTTTCCATGCACATACAAGCATGGCGTTCAGCAGATTATAATTCTCATAAAGTGAAATCTGTTGCAATTTTTCATTACGGCCAGATAACAATGGAATATCCGCATGTAAATAATGAAATTTTTCAGACATCGGGTTTTCATCCAACAACTCGATATTAAGATATCCTTTCCCGGCACAAGATATTGTTAACAGCTCAGCGTCCACGCCATGCAAATGTGCTATAGATGCAACACCGTCAAAATGAACAGAACCATCATTACTTACAAACCGTCCACCGCTAACGGGCTTAGGTAATAACAATTTAAGATTAGAACCATCTTTCCAGGATACTCGTAAATTGATGGTGCTCTCTAGCATCTGTGATGAATTACAATCAATAACACACTCGTTTTGCAAATAATCTGATTTAAGTGTTACTTTTTCATTGTTTGAATATTTATCAACCCTTGCATCCGTTATACCAGAGAGTACAATAACTCCTTGCTGAGCAGTCTCGGGAATAATTTGAATATCGAAATCTGCTGGCAAAATCACAACTTTACCGCTAAATAAAACCTCACCATTGACTATTCGCCTGACTTCTATCTGCCCTTTCGGCATTACTGATGCGACAGAAAACCAGGAGTTGTTACCTGAACGAATGGATCGCCAAAAAAGTTCGTTCTCTGGGACAATGCCATGCTGCATATCCTTTTTCCAGCCGATCTTTGGCCAAGCACGATGGACAGGATAATCAGATTTTACCAGATCGATCTCTGTCGGTTTTATATAATACTCAATCGCAGAATCATAAAGTTGCTGCGTGCGAATCGTACAAACTGCGCCATCATGTAAAACAACGCTGAATACTCCGCTTATTTTAGTTAAGCTACGTTCACTATTTTTCAGCAACCTCGGGATATCAAACTCACCTTCTCCACTAATATCCAAATGACTATTTGTCGGTAGCGAAATAAAAAGAGAGTTTTGCCTGGAACTAACAGAGCCCATGCCGACAAGTTTTAACTGCGACTCGCTCTCATTCATCGCTTCAAAAACCCATGGTAAATCTTCGGTAAGCTCATAACCCCCTTTGGGAATTACGTGACCTAGCAGAATCGGCCCTTCATGGAGCGACAACGATATTTCGGTCATCGCATCTGCCCCAGAGAGTTTTTGCATAGCGAAGGGTAATAACTCTACTCGCCAATCTTGCTGTTCATAACGGCTTAGCATTGCCAACCGGGCCCCACCATTTCTCCATTTTGCAGAAATGATGAGTCGTGTCTGTTCCGGCTGAATATTGCTTTCAAACAGGGATATTAACTGTTCAGTACGCATTGTGGCCGGAAATCGAAACCGGGCATCGCAATACCAACTGTCATCAACATCAACCCATATCCTTTCAACCAGCACATTGCTTGATATACGGGGCTCTGAAGATTGAGAAAGTAATCGTCTTACAATCTCTGAGGCATTCTCTTCCGGGAGTACCAACGGAAGTTGAAGATGCCAGTCAGGATATTGTTTGCGTAGTGAGGAAACGGGGTCCTGACCATGAGTGGGATGCTCATTGAGTAACGTATGAAGTGTCTCGCAAAATTCACCAGCTATTTCATAGACGAGTTCATTTTGCATTGTCGCAGGAATAGTATCGCCCAGTTCTTGTGCGATTATTTCCGCAGGACGCCTTGACGATTGCCCACGTAGTGCCTGATAAACTCGTTTGAAATAGGTTATTAAATAGCCACTTTCATTTTCAATCATCCGGATGGGCAAACCGCCTTCGCAAGCCAGAGTATGCAGATAACCCGATGCTTGACCCAGACTTCTCACCTTTCTTTTCCAGTAACGAATCCCATCATTTACCAGCTTTTGCCGATGCGCGTAAGGTACCTTCCAGCCAATCGATTCTAAAATAACGTCCCATCTTGGATGTCCTGCAGTATGGTTACGGCGGATAAACTCAGCGGCGTATATGCTGAACAAAACATCACTGTAAGAAATGAATATGGTTTTGGGGTAGTTACGTGGAACATGGGCACGAAGAAGAGCAGCCAAACTTTCATACTCTGCATCATGACAACGGTAAGCATACAGCGCCCTCCCATCAGCTCCGGGTAATGAACGACTGCTAAAAAACGCATTGAGCCATCGCAAAAGTGGGTTAACTGGAGTTTTCACAAGCAACCTGCCTTCGATTGATACAATTAGTAACAGATTACTATGATTGCAGGAAAGCTCAACGCCTGAGACCAACAAAATATGATAGAAATCATGTATATCTTGGCGAAAGTTGATACAATCAACGAAGATTCACTGGTTTAAAGGCCACATATTTTACAAGGTGTACATACAATTTTTACACCAGCATTACTAACTGTGATTATTACAGGAATAACAATGTTAGCTCAGCTTTTTGAACATTTGTTTCAATCAATTGATTCCACACTCGTCACAAACATTTTTATTTGGGCTGTTATCTTTGTATTTTGTGCTGCTTGGTGGTGTGATCATAAAAATATTCATATCAAATTCCGAGAGTATGCTCCAACATTAATGGGAGCATTAGGCATACTGGGTACTTTTATCGGTATCATTATTGGATTGCTTAATTTTAATACTGAAAGCATTGATACCAGCATCCCTGTATTATTAGGAGGTCTTAAGACAGCATTCATTACCAGTATTGTTGGAATGTTTTTCGCAATTTTGTTTAATGGATTAGATGCTTTCTTTTTTGCCAATAAACGTCGCCTATTGGAGGCGAATACTCCAGCGTCGGTTACTCCTGAGCATATCCATCAAGAATTAAAAGAACAAAATAAACATTTAGTGAAGTTAATCTCTGGCATGAGTGGTAGCGAAGAGGGTTCCATTGTTGCCCAAATAAAACTACTGCGTAATGAAATCAGTGATGCCTCCCGGGCACAAATATCTAACCATTCTAATTTCAGTAATAAGCTCTGGGAACAATTACAGCAATTTGCAGACCTGATGGCAAAAGGAGCAACCGAACAAATTATCGATACCCTTAGGCAAGTTATTATTGATTTCAACAATAATTTAACTGAACAATTCGGTGAGAATTTCAAAGCACTTGATACTTCTGTAAAAAAACTTGTCGACTGGCAGGAAAACTATAAAAACCAAGTTGAGCAGATGGGTGAGCAATACCAACAAAGTGTTGAATCTTTAGTCGAAACCAGAAAAGCTGTCGCAGGGATCTGGGAAGAATGCAAAGAGATTCCTCTTGCGATGGCTGAGCTTCGTGACGTGCTGCAAGTGAATCAGCACCAAATTGGTGAACTCTCCCGTCATCTGGAAACCTTTGTCGCCATACGCGATAAGGCAACTGATGTTTTACCTGAAATTCAAACAAAAATGTCTGAAGTGGGTGAACTCTTAAAATTAGGTGCCGCGAATGTCAGCGCGTCTCTTGAACAAACCAGTCAGCAGATACTTATCAATGCTGATTCGATGCGAGTTGCCCTTGATGAAGGCACTGAAGGTTTCAGACAGTCAGTGACTCAGACACAGCAAGCTTTTGCATCAATGGCGCATGATGTCAGCAATTCCTCTGAAACTCTTACCAGCACGCTAGGAGACACTATTACGGAGATGAAACAAAGTGGTGATGAGTTCCTGAAATCTCTGGAAACACACTCAAGAGAATTGCATCGAAATATGGAACAAAACACTACTAATGTTATTGATATGTTCAGTAAGACAGGTGAGAAATTTAATCAACAATTATCCAGCAATGCCGATAACATGTTTGGTTCAATGCAATCTTCGTTTGATAAAGCAAGCGCGGGACTGACATCTCAGGTGAAAGAGTCAATTGAGAAATTTGGTAGTTCAATTAACGAGCAGTTACATGCTTTTGAGCAAGCAACAGAGCGCGAAATGAATCGTGAGATGCAATCACTAGGGAATGCTCTGCTCTCAATCAGCAAAGGTTTTGTCGGTAACTACGAGCGACTACTCAAAGAGTATCAAGCTGTCATGGGACAACTGCAAACATTAATTTCTGCTAATCAAAAACGAGGATAATTGCTAATGGATAAAATCCTTGGCAAGCAGGCCCCTAAAAAAGATCAAGATAATGAACATTGGGTTTCAATGTCAGATTTAATGGCAGGTCTGATGATGGTATTTATGTTTATTTCTATCGCCTACATGCACTATGTGCGTATTGAAAAAGAAAAAATTAAAGAAGTGGCTGTCGCCTATGAAAATGCTCAACTTCAACTCTATAATGCACTAGAAACCGAGTTTACAAAGGATTTGCCAGCTTGGGATGCTGAAATTGACAAACAAACTCTTGAGGTCCGTTTTAAATCACCCGATGTCTTATTTGGTTTAGGTAGCACAGAGCTTAAGCCAAAATTTAAACAGATCCTTGATAATTTCTTCCCTCGCTACCTTAAAGTTCTTGATAACTACCAGGAACATATTACTGAAGTACGCATTGAGGGACATACAAGTACTGACTGGACTGGAGCGTCCAATTCTGACATGGCCTATTTTAATAACATGGAACTCTCGCAAGGGCGAACACGAGCAGTACTGCAGTATGTCTATGGTTTAAAAGAAAGCGCAGCACACCAGAAGTGGGTAAAAAGTAAATTTGCTGCCGTTGGATATTCTTCCGCACACCCTATTCTTGATAAATCTGGTAAAGAAGATCCCAATCGCTCTCGCCGAGTAACATTTAAAGTTGTAACAAATGCCGAGTTGCAGATTAGAAAAATAATTCAGGAGTAAGAGATGAAATTATCTATCGACATTTCTGAACTTATTCAGTTAGGAAGAAAAATGTTGCCGGAAGGCGTTGATTTTTTCCTTGACGAAACGCCTGTAGTTTTTGATCCAATTGATATCGAACTTTCTGCAGGTAAAGAAGTTAGAATTGAAGATCTTGATCCCGGCAGTGGTCTTATTTCCTACCAAGGGAGACAGGTTCTTTTGTATATTAGAGACCATACCGGACGTTATGATGCGGCTATTGAAGATGGAGAGAAAGGGAAGCGATTTCATATTGCCTGGTGTAGAACATTAGATGACATGCGCCAAAAAAATCGATTTGAACGGTATCATGCAACAAATCGTGTTGATGGCTTATTTGAAATTGATGATGGGCTCGGTCGGAGCCAAGATGTCGCTCTTAAAGTTTGTATGAACTGCCTAGAACGCCTTAATTACAAAGGAAGTATAGATAAACAACAGAAAAGAGTAATATTTAAATCATTTTCTTTGAATGAATTTTTTTCAGATTATAGTACCTGCTTTCGCCATATGCCTAAAGGAATCTATGATAAATCAAATAGCGGCTATGTAGAAAATTGGAAGGATATATCCAGAACTACTCGAGAACAAGCTAACTACAAATGTAATGATTGTGGTGTGAATTTAATGTCCATGAAAAGTCTATGCGATGTTCACCACAAAAATGGTATTAAATATGATAACTCAGCTGAAAATCTACTCGTCTTGTGTAAAGATTGCCATCGAAAGCAACCTTTGCACGAAGGAATATTTGTCACTCAGGCTGACATGGCAATCATTCAACGCTTACGTTCCCAACAAGGGCTTTTGAAGGCTGAATCCTGGAAGGATATTTACGATCTGACAGATCCATCGATTCATGGTGATATAAACATTATGCAACACAAAGGATACCCGCCACCAGTTCCGGGATTAGACTTACAAAACGCGGAGCATGAAATTATTGCTACCGTAGAAGCTGCCTGGCCGGTTTCAAAAATTGCAGTAAATTTAACACCGGTAAAAGTCGATGGTTGGAAAGTATTCTCCGTGGGAGAACTCGTTAAAGAAATACAATCTGGGGTTATTTTCTAATTATACAACCCAAGTCTGAACAAACAGCAGTTGATTATTAATACTAATCTCTGTAAATTTTGACTTGGGTTCTCTTAATAATTCATATTTATCTATCGTCAAAAGACTGTTTGTAAATCTTAGAATAATCAAATGGTGAAGTCTGCTTCTCCCGATTCGCATCCAGAAAATCAGCCCACCACTGCAACATTAATCTACGCTCCCCGAGATGCTCCGCCTTATGGATGTAAGCAGCCCGAACAGAGCTACGTTCCTGATGGCTCATCTGCCGCTCCACTGCATCCCTCGACCACAATCCTGATTCAATAAGTGAACTACACGCCATCGTCCTGAAACCATGTCCACATACTTCCGTTTTGGTGTCATAGCCCATAACTCGCAAAGCCTTGTTCACCGTGTTCTCACTCATCGGCTTACTTGGATCGTGATCGCCAACGAAGATCAGCTCTCGGTTTCCATTCATGCTTTTGATCTTTTCCAAAATAGCTAAGGCCTGACGCGACAAGGGAACAAGATGAGGAGTCCTCATCTTCGAACCGCGTTGAGAATGCTTAACTCCTTCCAGTGGCTCACGCTCGCCCGGAATCGTCCACATAGCTGTTTCAAAATCCACTTCTGACCAACGGGCAAATCGCAGCTCGCTTGAACGGATGAAAACCAACAAAGTGAGCTCAACCGCCAGTCGAGTTAACGGTCTACCAGAATAGTGATCGATGCGATGAAGTAATTCAGGAATGCGGTTAAGTTCTAATGCAGCACGGTGCTGTCTTTTTGCCGTAGCAACCGCACCGGCAATCTCTTGCGCGGGGTTATAGTCGATTAAGCCGCTCTGCACTGCAAAGCGCATAATCGCGGTAGTCCGCTGCTGTAAACGGGCGGCGACTTCAAGACGCCCAGATGACTCCACCGCTTTGATGGGCACAAGCAAATCCCGTGTCTTCAACTCAGCAATGTTCCGCTTACCGATAGCAGCGAAGAGATTATCTTCCAGGCTTTTCAATACACGAGCGCTATGCGATGCCGACCATTTCTGGTTGCTGGCATGCCAGTCTCTGGCAACCACTTCAAACGTTATCGCCTCTTGTTCCTGCTCGACTTTGACGGCTTTCTTGTTCTCACTGGGATCGACGCCGTTAGCTAACAGCTTACGGGCTTCATCGCGACGAGCCCTGGCATCCGCCAGCGAAACCTCGGGGTATTTCCCTAAAGCCAGCATCTTTTCTTTACCGCCAAAACGATAACGCAGCCGCCAGTATTTTGAGCCATTCGGGTGAACCAGCAAAACCATACCGTCGCCGTCAGTAAGTTTATAGGCTTTTGCTTCAGGCTTAGCCGAACGAACCTTCACATCACTCAGAGCCATGATGAGTATCCTTTCAAGGGTTCTGTGTGGGTACAAACATTATCGAACCGGAATATACCCGCAGTTGTACCCGCATCAGTAAGTTGATGTAGATTGAATCAGGTTGACTTAGGTTGAATGAAAAAGCGAGGAAAGCCTTGCGGATACTGGATTTCAGGCACAAAAAAAGACGTCCGTTGACGTCTATTGATGTTCCGATGGTGCCGAAGGCCGGACTCGAACCGGCACGTATTTCTACGGTTGATTTTGAATCAACTGCGTCTACCGATTTCGCCACTTCGGCACTGAAGGGGATGCGGAAACGTTCTGGATTATACCTGTCGGTGGCGGCCATGCAAGCGACAGCGTGTCGTCAATGCGCTAAGTGTTGAAAAAAACAGCGCTATCCTGCGCGGCGTCACCTTTTACGACCGTTCCACAGCGCGACTGCCACCAGCCCCCCTCCTCTCACTCCCCCGAGAACCCGGCTCCCCCTGCCAGCCCCCCTTCTCCCCCAGTAACCCCAAACCCCACTCAAACTTATCTCAAATTGTTCTCACATCACTCTCAACCACATCCCCAGCACAACCCATCTTTCCCTAGATAAATTCCCCTCGCCTATACCCCAATATTCCCCGAACCCCACCCACCACCATTCCCATATATTCCAGAAAGTTTTAGCCAATGCTTTTTTGTTATTCATCCGCTCCGCGGCAAGACATTAATTTTATTAATGTTTTTATAACTTTACATTAATGAAAAGTTTTCTTTTTGCCGTTTATTCCAGGATTTTCCTCAGGCGTGAAGGGTTCCGGTAAACACTATTTTTACTAGTCGCTGTACGAGTCTTGATGGACATATTCACTCGATGAATTAACTCAGGAGAATACTTGTGACGACGTTAAAACCTTTGCTGGCCCGCAACCGCAGCTGGGCGCTGCAGAAGTGTCAGCATGACCCGGACTATTTCGAAAAATGGATCGACGGGCAGCGGCCCCACTCGCTGTGGATCGGCTGCTCCGACAGCCGCGTTCCCGCCGAGGTGCTCACCGGCAGCCAGCCCGGCGAGCTCTTTGTCCACCGCAATATCGCCAACATGCTCGACCCCGCCGACGACAACGTCATGAGCGTCCTGCAATATGCCCTCCACTACCTTGAGGTGGAGCGGGTGGTGCTCTGCGGCCACTACGGCTGCGGCGGCGTACAGGCGGCGCTCTCCCTGCCCACCCTGCCGCTGGCGCAGGAGTCCTCGGCGCTGGCTCGTCGCATCGGCCAGCTGCGCCACACTCTGCATCACGAAATTGCGCAGATCGCCGATGACTGTTGTGTTGCGGCCTCCCCCGGCGCCAGCGCCAGCACCGACGCGGAGCCCTCTTGCCATGCGCTGGACGCCCTGGTGGAAGCCAACGTTCGCGCCCAGTTCGCCCGTCTGCTGGAGAGTGAACCGGTGCAGACGGTGATCGCCAGCGGGCGGCCCCTCAGCCTGCACGGCTGCGTCTACGACCTGGCTTCCGGCCATTTAACCACCCTCGTCGAACACCTCTCACCGCAGGAGCACGCCCCATGAATACGTTTCGTCAGGACTCTCTCGCCGGCATCGTCGTCTTCCTTGTCGCCCTGCCGCTGTGCCTCGGCATCGCCCAGGCCAGCGGCTTACCGCCCTCCGTGGGCCTGCTGACCGGCATCATCGGCGGCCTGGTCGTCACCGCCCTCAGCCCTTCCCGCTTCGCCGTCAGCGGCCCCGCCGCCGGACTGGTCACCATCGTCGTCGCCGCCATTGAATCCCTGGGTTCCTTCTCCCTCTTCCTGATGGCGCTGGTGCTGGCCGGCGTGCTGCAGCTGCTGTTCGGGATCCTGCGGGCCGGGCGCTTTATCTCCCTCGTTCCCGCCAGCGTCATCAAAGGCATGCTGGCGGCGATCGGCATCCTGCTGATTATGCAGCAGATCCCCGTTGCGCTCGGCAGCGCAGAAGAGACCGGGCTCGTTGATATCGTGAAGGGTAACGCCACCTTCTCCCTCAGTGCTATCGCCGTCGCCGCGGGCGGCCTGCTCGTGCTCTGGCTGTGGGGCTCGCCGCTTATCCGCCAGGTGAAGAGCCTGCGCTGGATCCCCGGGCCGCTGATCGCCGTCCTGCTCGGCTGCGTGACCACCCTGCTGCTGACCCATTTTGCGCCGCAGCAGCTGGCCGCTCTGCCGCGTATTACCCTGCCGGCGTTCGGCAGCCTCGGCGACCTGCTGGGCGAGCTGGAATCTCCGGCGTGGAGCGCATGGCGCAATCCGTCGGTGTGGGTGGTGGCGGTGACCCTAGCGCTGGTCGCCAGCCTCGAAACCCTGCTCAGCCAGGAGGCGCTGAAAAAACTGCGCCCGCAAAACCCGCCGCCTTCGCCGAACCGTGAAATGGTCGCCCAGGGCGTCGGCAACCTGCTCTCCGGTGTGCTGGGGGCGATGCCGATCACCGCGGTGATCGTCCGCAGCTCGGTGAACGTCAGCAATGGCGCGCAAAGTAAACTGTCGATCTTTATCCACGGCGTGCTGCTGCTGATCTGCGGCCTGTGGTTCAGCGGCCTGCTAACCTTAATCCCGCTCGCCAGCCTCGCCGCCGTGCTGCTGTATACCGGCTATAAGCTGGCGACCCCGCGTCTGTTCATCGAGCAGTTCCGCCATGGGGCGGCGCAGTACGTCCCGTTCCTCGCCACCATCGGCGGGATTATCGCCTGCGGCATGCTGGCGGGGATCGGGATTGGTCTTGCCACCCAGATGGCATTCAGCCTCTGGCGCAGCCATCGCCACTCGCTGCAGCTGGCGCGCTACGATGACCACTACGTGCTGCGCATCCAGCAGAATCTGACCTTTATGCACAATCCGCATCTGCTGGCCCTGCTGGCGAAAATTCCGGAAAAGAGCGTGGTGATCGTCGAGCACGACAGCGTCGGCTACCTCGACCCGGACGTGCGGGCGGTGCTGGATGATTTTGCCGAGAACGCCCCGCAGCGCGGCATCCGCCTTAATCAGTGGCCGCTGGCCAGCCGCTGACCTTAACGGGCGGCTGGTCCGCCCGCTTCGCGACCCCTCCGATTGCCAAGCGCCGGGGAATACCATGCTCTACACTTTCTGGGTTATCACGCCAACCCCAAGGAAATGAACATGACCATCATTAAAAGCTACGCCGCCAAAGAAGCGGGCGCCGATCTGTCGCTGTGGGAATACGATGCCGGCGAGCTGCAGCCGGAAGATGTCGAAGTTGAAGTGGAATACTGCGGGATCTGCCATTCGGACCTGTCGATGATCGACAACGAATGGGGGATGTCGAGCTATCCGCTGGTGGCCGGTCACGAGGTGATTGGCCGGGTGGCGGCGCTGGGCAGCGCGGCGCAGGATAAAGGGCTGAAGATTGGCCAGAAGGTCGGCATCGGCTGGACGGCGCGCAGCTGCGGCCATTGCGACGCCTGCATCAGCGGCAACCAGATCAACTGTCTGGAAGGCTCGGTGCCGACCATTCTCAACCGCGGCGGCTTCGCCAATAAGCTGCGCGCCGACTGGCAGTGGGTGATCCCCCTGCCGGAGAGCATCGATCTGGCGTCCGCCGGCCCGATGCTGTGCGGCGGCATCACCGTCTTTAAACCGCTGCTGACCCACCACGTCACCGCCACCAGCCGCGTCGGGGTGATCGGCATCGACGGCCTCGGCCATATCGCAGCGCGCCAGATCCATCGAGACGGTCTCAACGCCCTTGGCGCGCAGCGCCTCGGCCAGCTTGGCAGCGGCCTCAGCGGTGTGGCCGTAGATGCTGCTGTAGGCCACCAGCACGCCCTCCGTCTCGGGGCGGTAGGCGCTCCATGTGTCATACGCGGCCAGCACATCACCAAGCTGCTCCTTGTGCAGGACGGGGCCGTGCAGGCTGCAGACGGTCTCAATGTCAAGGCTGGCGGCCTTTTTCAGCACAGCCTGCACCTGCACGCCGTACTTGCCCACGATGCCGATGAAGTAGCGGCGGGCCTCGGGCAGCCACGGCTCCTCCACATCAAGCGCACCGAACTTGCCGAAAGCGTCCGCGCTGAACAGTACCTTGTCGGCATCATCGTAGGTCATGATGACCTCGGGCCAGTGGACCATCGGGGCAGTGACAAAATGCAGGGTGTGGCGGCCCAGCGGCAGGGTGTCCCCCTCCTTGACAACGATGCGGCGGTCGGCATAGTCGGTGCCGAAGTAAGCCTTCATCATGTTGAAGGCCTGCGCAGAGGCAACGATCGTGGTCTCCGGGTAGGCCTGCGCAAAGGCGGCCACCGAGCCGGAGTGGTCCGGCTCCATGTGCTGCACGATAAAATAGTCGGGCGCGCGCTCGCCGAGGGCAGCGGCGATCTTGGTGATCCACTCGTCGGTAAAATGGGCATCGACGCTGTCCATCACGGCGACCTTGTCGTCGCAGATCAGGTACGAGTTGTAGGCCATGCCGTTGGGCACATCGTACTGGCCCTCAAACAGGTCAACAAGGTGGTCGTTGACGCCGACATACAAAATATCTTTGGTGATTTCCATAGCTGCAAACCTCCTGATTAATACGGTTTCCGGTTGTTATCTCAAGCATAGTATAGCATATTTTTAGGCAAAATAAAAGAATGCATTCTCTGACAAGTAATGCATTCCCAAGTTTCTGAATAACTACTCGGAATTAATGTCAGTTAATTCAAAATAGCTTCTTATCTTCGAGTTTCTCTCTCATACATATATGTACATCCAATAGATAGATAAGAATTAAGGCCTCTACCTCAATACCCAAACAAATATACTCGCAAAGCATAAAATTTCTAAACAGTAAAACTTCTACCATCAAGATTTGATACCCTTACAAATGTTATCTTTATTGAAGATAAATTATAGGTATTTTTTTATGCTTTGCTTTGTATGTTTATCTATTAGACAATTTAAGTGTAAACCATTTTTTTGTAAATGTCAAGTATTTTTAATAAAAAAATGAAAAAAATGTCATTTTTTTTCTATTTGTTCAATTATTTGTCTTATTTTTCTGAATCTATGATTTAGTCCTGACTTACTTATTTCATTTCCTGTTTCTAGGGATATTATTTCTGCTAATTCTGATAGAGAACTCTCTTTATATTTCATACGATATTCTATTACTTGTTTTAATTTATCATCCAATAAATCTATCATATCTAATTCATATAGTTTCTCTATATCTTTTATTTGTTTATTAGCGGTCATAAATACTTTATCAATATTTGCTTGTTCACAATTATTTAGTCTGTTTGTCATATTTTTATGATCACGATATATTCTTATATCTTCGAAGTACATTACTGCTGAGAAGGCTTTTATTATTCTTAAGAAGTCGGATATTTTCTCAGCTTCTTTTATATATACTGTATAGTTTTTTTCTCTTTTTATTATTTTACTATTTAAATCATAGGTATTTAATAGTTTATTTACGTACTCTGAATATTCTTTTGTATCTAATATGAATTCTAAATGATACCTTGATGTTTTAGGATCGTTTACTGAGCCTGATACTAGGAATATTCCTCTTAAATATGCTCTTAATGAATCTTCATCTGATGTTATATATTCTTTTGGTATACTTAAATATTTGTTATTATCTATTATTGAGAGATCCTCTAGTAATTCTTTATTTTTTTCAGTTATATTTAATATATATGTAAAGCCTTTACCTAGTTTTTTATTTCTTATGGTTATTTTTGGTGTTATACCGTATATATTTTTTATTAATTTAAATGTTCTTCTGGCAACTGCATTGCTTTCTATTGTTATACTTATATTTGGCGTTATGGTAGCAGCTATACGCATGATAGCTGATAGTTCTGATATATCTTCTAATCTTGTTGTCTCTAGTCTTGATACTTCTTCTTTTACTGTACTTGTAAAGCTCATATTATTCTAACTCCTTTACAATATAATTAAATATAGCTAAAGCAGTACGATATGGATTATGTCTTACTTTATCTTCTTCTATTTCTAATAGTTTATCTTCTAGAATTTCAACATTTAAGTCTTTTAATTTTGCGTAATCTGTTTCAATAGGACTTGCTTGTTCCTTTACGTATCTTTCTTTTATATTATCTGGTACTGCTTCATTATTTACTAATACAGTATCGATAAAATTATCTTCAACATAGGAATTTATTTTGTTTATGCAATCTGATACTTTATAATTATCTGTTTCTCCGTGTTCGCTCATTATATTGCATACATACATTTTTTTAGCTTTAGAGGTTTTTAATACTTCTTTTACTTCTTCAGATAACAAGTTTGGTATTATACTTGTATATAAACTACCTATACCTAATATTATTAAATCTGCTTCTTTTAGGGCATTTAATACTTCTTTGGTTGGTGTTACTTTGTTTTTATATTCTATATAATCTATTTCTTGTCCTGCTTT
>ENA-OWPL01001464-OWPL01001464.1-human-gut-metagenome-genome-assembly--contig:-NODE-1464-length-13797-cov-8.906200_pt1 | contig 13797 bp, 9 predicted proteins | sample MGYA00248263_ERZ651844 | MGnify/ENA primary metagenome ERZ651844 (study PRJEB26924, sample SAMEA4378256) | human gut metagenome | biome: human gut; feature: human-associated habitat; material: faeces...
AAACCTAATAACTAAAAACCTAAATCTATTACTACTAACCTAAACAATCTATTAATCTTTTGACGATGCAAAGGTATAAACAATCTACTGTTTGCGCAAACAATCAAAGCAAAACATTCGATTTTTTGCCTTATTATTGACCTAAATCAACACATGTGTACGAACACAACTATATTTTTACCATCCGCCGCCCAGCGCCTTGTACATCCTAACCATGGTGATTTGCTTGTCGCGGATGGCGTTGCTAAGACCTATTTGCGCGTCGAAGTAGCTACGCTGGGCATCGAGCACATCAAGGTAACCGATTACGCCGTTGATGTACTGCAGCTGTGCCAATTCCATAGCCACCTTTGACGAACGCTCCAACTCACGACGCGATTCGTAGATCTCCTCAATCTTGTTGAAGTCGACGATGGCGTTGCGGGCGTCCTTGAAAGCACAAAGCACAGCCTTCTCGTATGCGTAGCAGGCTTGCTCGTAGGCAGCTTTCTGTGCTTTCAGCATGGCGCGGTTCTTACCCATAGCAAAAAGCGGTCCCAGGAGATTAGCACTGAGGTAGTGGATGGGCGACTTGAAGAAGTCGCCCATTTCCTTGCTCTCCAAACCGTAACTGGCAGTAAGTGTGATGCGCGGAAAGAGGTTGGTGAATGCCATGCCCACGGCGGCGTTACTTGCTATAAGACGTTGTTCGGCTTCGCGCACATCGGGGCGGCGCTCCAACAAGGTGGAGGGGAGCCCGACGGGCAGCGACTCGGGCAACTTCACTTCTTCGGGAAGTATTGAGCGGTGTATCACCTGCGGATATTCGCCTGCAAGGAAAGCGATGTCGTTCTCTTTAATAGAGATCTTACGCTCCAGCTCTGGCACCAGTGTAGCGGTGCGGGCGTATTCCACCTTTGCCTGCTGATACGATGTCTCAGAAGTAAGACCGCCTTCGAAACGCAGTTTGGCGAGGCGCACGCCTTCTTCGCGCGCTTTCAAGGTCTGGCGCACAATCTTCAGTTCGTTATCCAAGGCTACCAACTCGAAGTAGGATTGCGCCACTTCGGAGATGATGCTCATCTTCAAGGCACGCTGTGCTTCGATGCTTCCCAAGAACTGCGCCATGCTCTTGTCCTTAGCCCAACGGAGGTTGCCCCACAAGTCGAGTTCCCACGAAGCAATGAACTTAGCATGCTGCTTGGTGCTGTTCTTATAATTATCGCCACCATAGTTGGTGCCCTCCTTTTCTATAAAGGCTTTGGCGTCTATGCGCGGAAAGAGGTTTGCCCAATCGATGCGCTTCATGGCTGCCAACTCCTTTACACGCGCACTGGAAATCAGCAAGTCCTTGTTATGCTCCAATGTCTTGCTGATGAGCTGCTGCAAAGTGGTATCGGTGTACATCTCCCACCACTGCATATCGGCAATGGTGAGCGTATCGTTCTGAGGAGCCTTAGAGAGCCGTTCGGGCAGATTAAGCTCCGGACGTGTATAGTGTTGGCCCAGCTGGCAAGAAGCCATACTGAGACTTCCTGCCACGACGAGCATATAGAATAGTATCTTTTTCATTGTGTTCGCTTTTTATAATAAACAACATTACGCTTGCTTGCGGAGGGTGGTGGCTTTTGCCTTGTTCTTCATCTTATATATAAGTACGAAGAAGAAAGGCACCAGGAGTATTCCGACGGTTACGGCTACTATCATTCCGAAGAACACACCGGTACCGATGGCTTGACGGCTGGCTGAACCCGGACCGCTGGCTATGACCATAGGCAGCATACCTAAGATGAATGCCAACGAGGTCATTAGGATTGGGCGGAAACGCAGCTGCGACGCATGAAGCGCGGCTTCTACCACGTCTACCCCACGGTCTACCTGCTCTTTGGCGAACTCTACAATCAGGATGGCGTTCTTGGCAGCCAATCCGACAAGCATCACGAGACCTATCTGGAAGTAGACATCGTTCTCGAGTCCGCACGCCCACACACCGAGGTAAGCACCTAAGGCTGCTATCGGCAACGTGAAGAGAACAGCGATTGGCACCGTCCAACTCTCGTAGAGTGCAGACAGGAAGAGGAATACGAAGAGGAACACCAATGCCAGCACCATCGCGGTTTGTCCGCCGGCTTGTTTCTCCTGATACGAGAGTCCGCTCCATTCTATACCGATGTTCTCTGGAAGATGCTTGCGGGCAATCTCTTCTATCGCTTGCATCGCCTGTCCCGAACTGTATCCTTCGGCTGCGCCGCCTCTGATCACGGTGCTATTGAACATATTGAAACGCTTGATGCTACCGGGACCTGTGGTGTATCTTGTAGTGCCGAGCGAGGTTAGCGGAATCATCGCATTGTCGCTTCCGCGCACAAAGAAGAGGTTGATATTGTCCTTGTGCTCGCGGTAGTTGGCTTCAGCCTGAATATACACACGATAGATGCGGTTGAACATATTGAAGTCGTTCACATACACCGATCCGGTATAAGCCTTCATTGTAGAGAATACATCTGCCATCGGCACGCCGGCAAACTTCACCTTGTCGCGGTCTACGTCGAAGTAAAGCTGCGGTATTTCTGCCTGAAGCGATGACGACAGTCCTGAAAGTTCCTTGCGTTGCTGGGCGTAGTGGAGCAGAGTGTCTGTAGCTGCAGCCAACTGTTCGAAGGTGGCATCGCCACGGGCTTCGAGCTGCATTTCGAAACCGCCCGAACTACCCAAACCGGGGATGACGGGAGGAGTGGAAAGATACACCTTGCATTCGGGGTAAGCCGAAAGCTCTTTCTTTACCTGCGCCATGATGGCATCAATAGTCTGTTCGCCTCGCTTTTCCCACGGTTTCAGGATAACAGTAAGGTCGGTACGCGCCTGACTGGTTCCTACACGCGGACTGCTGCCCACTACGCTCTGCACATAATCGACCGACGGCAGAGACATAAGGTACTCTACCGCCTTGGCGCTTACGACACGGCTACGCTCAAGTGTAGCTCCTTCGGGCAACTCCAGTTCTACACGGAAGTATCCCTGATCCTCGGTTGGGAGGAAGCTGGTAGGAATGATGCGGTGCAGCACAAGAATGGCGATAAGCACTACTCCAAACGAGCTTAACACGCGACGCTTATGGCGCAAGATGCGCTTGATAAGAACCACATATTTATTAGTACCCACGCCCAGCCAGTCGTTGATGCGGCGGAACACAATGTTCTTACGCTTGTTGGGGTCTTCTTTCTTCAGAATGAGCGAACACATCACGGGACTAAGCGTGAGAGCTACGACCGTAGAAAGCAATACCGACACCACGATGGTGATGGTGAACTGACGATACAGCAGTCCGGTGATGCCGGGCAGGAAACTAACGGGCACGAACACGGCAGCCAACACCAAAGAGGTAGCGATGATAGCACCGACCAATCCCTCCATGGCTTTCTTTGTAGCCTGATACGGCGAGAGGTTCTCTTCGTCCATGATGCGTTCTACGTTTTCTACCACCACGATGGCATCGTCCACCACAATACCGATGGCAAGCACCAGTCCGAGCAAGGTAAGCATATTCAGCGAGAAGCCGAAGATAAGCATAAAGCCGAACGTACCGATAAGCGAGATGGGCACTGCCACAAGCGGGATAAGCGTAGCACGCCAACTCTGCAATGAGAGGTAGACCACGAGGATAACCAGAACGAGGGCTTCAAACAGGGTTTTGTACACTTCATGGATGGATTCGGAAATATACGTGGTCATGTCGAACGGTATTTCGTAGCTGAGACCCTCGGGGAAGTTGGCACTGATCTCCTTCATGGCTTCCTTCACCTTGCCAGCCACTTCCATGGCATTGGCACCCGGAAGCATATAGATGCCCAGCACGGCAGCGTTTCCGCCGTTTATTCCGCTCTCTGTGCTGTACGACGAAGCCTCAAGCGAGATGCGTGCAACGTCGCGCAGACGAATGATTGAGCCGTCGGGATTGGCGCGTACTACGATTTCCTCAAACTGGCTCACGGTAGACAGACGGCCCTTGGTGCTGATGGGGATAGTGATGTCGGGTCCGCTCATGGGTTGCTGACCCAACACTCCGGCTGCCGACTCGCGGTTCTGGTCTTTTATGGCAGACTGGATATCGGCTACGGTAAGTCCGAAGTTGGCCATCTTGTCGGGCTGCACCCATATCTGCATGGCATAGTAGCGGCTGCCGATATTCGACACACGACCTACGCCGGGGATGCGTCGCAGCAGGTCGAGCACGTTGAGCGTAGCAAAGTTGCTCAGGTAGATTTCGTCGAACTTAGGGTCGGAAGAGGTAAGACAGATAGTGAGCAACTGGCTTGGTGCCTGCTTCTCTACCGAAATGCCGTTCTGCACTACTTCGGCTGGCAGACGCGATTCTGCCAACTTGATGCGGTTCTGTATTTCTACTGCCGCCAAATCGGGATCGCTATTAATATCGAAAGTAACGGTGGCAGAGAATCCGCCTGTGTTCGTACTGTTCGATTCCATGTAGAGCATACCCGGAGTACCGTTAAGCTCTTGCTCGATAGGCGTAGCCACGGCTTGCGAAACGGTCAGAGCGCTTGCACCAGGATATGATGCTCCGATCTTCACAACGGGTGGCGTGATTTGCGGATATTGGTCAATAGGCAACATCGTGAGACCGATGATGCCGACAATGACTATCAATATGGAGATGACAGCCGAGAAGATCGGTCTGTCAATGAAAAAACTAACTTTCATATTCGCACGTTATTTTCTGTTTGTGTTCGCTGTAGGCTTTACGGGGTTCACCTTAACACCCGGTGTAAGCTTGTGGAAGCCTTCGGTCACAATATTCTCGTTGGCTGCCAAGCCTCGTTCCACTACCACTTGGTTTCCAACTTCCGGACCAAGCTCTATGAAGCGGCGTTCCACGATATTGTCGCGGCGCATTACGTAGATGTAGGCTCCTCCCTTTTCTATAATAACCGATTTCATGGGCACCACGATAGAGTGCTCACGTACATCGAGCAGCAGCTTTACTTTGGTAAACTGACCGGGCAGCAACACACGGTTAGGATTCGGCATCTCGGCACGTACGGAGAAAGTGCCTGTGCGAGGGTCTACCTGAGGTTCTGCGAAATCTACCAATCCCTTGTGCGGATACACCGTGTTATCGGCAAGGGTGATGGTTACATTCGGTTGCCATGAACGTGTGTCGTCTTTCTGACCGAGCAACACATTGCGCTCCTTGCTCTTCAGATAGTCGAGTGCCGTCATGCTGAAGTCCACCAGTACGGTGTCACTCTTCACCACAGTCGCTAACAGCGACTTGGCACCCGGTCCGACAAGAGTGCCTAAGTCTACATGGCGTTCGCTGATATGTCCTGCAATCGGAGATCGCACCACAGTACGCCCTAACTCTAATTCCGCTTGATCGAGGTCGGCTTTGCTCATGCCCACCGAGGCTACGGCTGTTTCGTACGCAGCAATGGCGTTGTCGAGATCGAGCTGGCTGGCAGCATTCTGCTTGTAAAGCGGACGGATACGCTCCAAATCGCGCTTCGCCTTCAGCGCCTGCGCTTCATCCTTCTTCAGCTGCGCACGCACCTTGTCTGCCTTAGCCTTGTATTGGTCTTGATTGATAACAAACAACACCTGGTCCTTATTCACATAAGTACCTTCTGCAAACAGCATCTTCTCAAGATAGCCCTCAACGCGAGCGCGCACTTCTACGAACTGCTGAGCGCGTACACGACCTACATATTCGCCGTAAATCTCTACGTCTTTTTGTGTTGCCGGAGCAACAACCACTGTGGGAAGTTCGGGTTCGGGTTCAGAACGATGGGTAGCTATCAGATAAACTCCAATAACCAAAGCGATGCATAATACTGCAAGTGCTGTTCTTTTCTTCTTCAATGCCAATTCTCTCTTTGTATAAAACAGTCTCATATCTGGGATTTATATATTTATTGTTGATTAATAACAAGACAGGGGACAAATTACGTGCCACACATCATATTTTATCTTAAAGCACTCGTAACCAGCTGATTGCTTATTTACACCATATCCAACAAGTGTAGAAACCGGTCTACACAGTGTGGAATTTTTCCACATATCATAACTCTTAATGGACTGTATTACGAAAGCACTTGCCAAATTGTAAAATTATTAGTAATTTAGCGACCCGTAAAAGGAACAAAATAAAATATAAATAGTGCAAGCTTACAACTCCAAACCTCATTACGCCCTACTCGACGGTCTGCGCGGTGTAGCCGCCCTGCTCGTCGTATGGTATCACGTGTTCGAAGGCTTCCAGTTCGCTGGTAACAAGCCCGTCATCGACTTCATCAATCACGGCTATCTGGCTGTCGACTTCTTCTTCATCCTCTCAGGCTTCGTAGTGGGCTACGCCTACGACAGTCGTTGGGGCAAGACGCTCACCACGGGCGGATTCTTCCGTCGCCGTCTGATACGCCTGCAACCGATGGTGTGCATGGGCGCACTCATCGGTGCCGTGTCTTTCCTACTTACTGGCATGGAGCGTTGGGACGGCACACACGCCACTCTCTGGCTTACACTTCTCGCCTTCATCTGTGGCTGTCTGATGCTGCCGGCACTGCCTGGTATGCCACGCGAGGTGCGCGGCAACGGCGAGATGTTTCCGCTCAACGGACCGTGCTGGTCACTTTTCTTCGAGTATATCGGCAACATCGTGTATGCGCTTGCCATACGCCGACTTTCCACACGCCTGCTCTCCCTGCTGACGGTCGCTTTGTGCTGCACACTGACGTGGTTCGCCGTCACCAATCAGTCGGGCTATGGGTCTATCGGCGTGGGCTGGACTGTAGACAGCATGAACGTGCTCGGCGGATTGCTGCGAATGCTCTGCCCGTTCACAGCCGGCGTGTTGCTTTCGCGCATCTTCAAACCTTTCAATAACGTGCGTGGTGCGTTTTGGATAAGCACCGCCGTGTTGCTCGCACTCTTCCACGTACCTTATATAAATAGTAGCTATTCGCTCGGCGGCATCTTTGGCACGCTTAGTCTGAATGGTGTGTTCGAAAGCGTATGCATCATCGCAATCTTCCCGTTGATAGTGTGGCTTGCCGCATCAGGTAAGACAACAGATGCCGCTTCTACACGCATCTGCCGCTTTCTGGGCGACATCTCCTACCCGCTCTACATCGTCCATTACCCACTGATGTACGCCTTCTATCGTTGGCTCATCAAGACCAAACAGTACACTCTGCAAGAGACATGGTACGTAGCATTGACTGTTGTAGTTGGCAGCATCGTATTGGCATGGCTGTGCCTTAAACTATACGACGTGCCCGTTAGAAAATGGCTCGCTAAGGTATGGCACTAACCCTGGATATTTACTTCTTCTTTATCTCGTAACCGATTTTCTTGAAAGCCTCAACATAGTCGTTGTATTTGGCCTTTCTGCCGTCGTACACGATAGTGACTTTCTGATCTTTCACAGAGGTTGCGATTTTCTTTGTGCCTTTCACAAAGCGGATGTTGCTCTTTATCTTCTTCTCACAGTTCTCGCAGTGCATCTGCGGCTGTGTTGTTACTACCAATGTGTCGGTTGCTGTCTGCGCAAAGCTGTTGCCGGCAAGCATGAGCATAAATGCTGTTAAAAGATTCTTTTTCATATTATCCTTATTTAATATTGGTTATTATAACTTCTCAAGTTTAAAGCGTACTCCGACGTATGCCATCGCTCCAGTAACTGGTCCCCATACTTGTGTGGCGTCGAACGCCGCGCTCCACGGGTGGTGTGCATGGCGTATCGGGTCGTCAATCTTATAGTTGGTGAGGTTCTCTCCGCCGACGTACAGACTGAAGCGGTGGAACTCCCTGGTCACCTGCGCCTGCAACTGGAAGTAGGCAGGATAGCTACTCTGGTCGTACAGCTCGCCGCCACCGTTCAGCTGACCCGTCACGTCAAACTGCCACAGTTCGAGCGGTGTCTTATACGAGAGCGTGAGCAAGCCTTTATAGCGCGAAGTGAGGGGCTTCTGTCGCAGACTGCCGTCGTAGGTGCACTTAACGTCGTTAAGACGAAAGGCGGCTGTGGCTGTCATGCCGCTGAACAGCGCGTATGTAGCATCAACCTGAAAGGTGTGACTATAGCTCTTGCCGTCGAGGTTCTCGAAGCGAAGCGTGTGCTGTCCGCTCGCTCCGTCGAAGTTCATTATCATCTGATTGACGAAGTCGGTGTAGTAATACTCCGCGTTCAGCTCCAGATTTCTGCCGAAGAGCGGTATGTTGAAGCCCAACGAAGCGCCTGTGTTCCATGCTTCCTCCTGCTTTAGGTCGGGCGATACGAATATCTCTCTACCACTTGCCAAGAGCGACACGTTCTCAGCCAGAGCATGTGGCGAGCGATAGCCCTTGCCCACCGAGGTGCGGAGCGTGACGATGCTGTTCGGAGAGTATTTCACGTGCAGTCGGGGCGTAACAAAACCGCCGTAACGACTCGAATGGTCCCAACGCACACCAGGCATAACCGTGAGCTTTTCGCCCAACTTATATGTATATTGTGCATACACACCCGGTGTCGTCTCCTTAGAAGTAGTGCTCTCAGCCCGTGCCAGTGCGCCTAACGGATTGAAGCGTTCGTCGTAATAGTCGTGGTTGAGCGATGCACCGACGCTCAGGTTGTGATGCTCCGTGATGTCGGTTTCGAACATCAGCTGCGCATAGCCGTTCTTCTGGGTGACATCATACTCGGTGCGTCCGAACATGTTGTCTGCATCGTGCCACGATCCGTGCAGCATAAGTGCGACGGATGTGTTATGGTCGGCGTTCAGCGTAAAGCCGTTCTTCCACTGTGCCTCGTAGCGGTTGGTCTTCACCGATGTGGTGTAAAGAGGTTCTGACGAAGAATCAGCCGAGTGCTTACGGCTCTGCCCTCCATTGCGCTCGTCGTGCAAGCCGCGCAGCATCAGCTGACTAATCCAGCGTGGCGACACATACGCCCAGCGGTGCATCACATTATACTGGCGCAACTTCGGCATATCCATAAAGCCGTCGCCGTTGCCGTCGTGGTCCATCTGTCGGTTCTCGAAGTGGAGAAGTGTTGCGTTAGAAAGGCGTTCGTTGAGATGAACACTTCCGTCGAGGTTCACCTCCGTTTTCAGTTCGCTGTCCTGATAGACGTTCGCTCTGATGCCATCGGTGCCTTGCGGCTTCAGAAACTCGATGTTTATCTGTCCCGTAGTGCTTTCGTATCCGTTCTTCACGCTCGACGCTCCCTTGCTCACCTGTATCGACTGCATCCAGGGACCAGGCACATAACCTAAGCTGTAAGGCAGGGCTGCGCCTCGCAGGTTGGGCACGTTCTCGGTGAGCATCTGCACGTACGTGCCGCTCAGTCCGAGCAGCTTTATCTGCCTGGCACCGGTGGCAGCGTCGTTGTAGCTCACGTCTACCGACGGATTGGCTGTGAACGACTCGCCTAAGTTACAGCAAGCCGCACGTATCAGCTGTCCCTGCCCTATTATCTCGGCGTTGTCAACTCGAAATCTCGACTTGATGCCGTTCGTGGCTTTCACCACCACGGCTTTCAGCTCGCGGGTATCGGCTATGCTATCGGTCTGCGCCAGCATCTGCTGCGACACAAACGTATATCCTAATAATCCTATCAAAATCTTTCTCATGTATCTTTCTTTAAAACAACCCTTATACCTTATTATTAATTTCTTTTGCAAAGATATAGATTTTCCGACAAATAATTTATACAGAATTACGGAGAATACTTTCATATTTCTTCTTATGCCAGCTTTTAAAACATCTTCACAGATAGACAAGCACAACTCGCGACAATCCTTCGCATGACATTTTAACACACACATCTGACAGAAACGGCATTTTTGTCAACCAAAAACGCCTCAAGCACGATTGGCACACAAGTTGTCTTGTGACATAATGAAAGCCGAAGCCACAAAGGCAAGCGGTAAATAAAAAATGGAGGTATTTCATTATGTTGTTAGTTCGCAGAAATAATTATTCTAACTGGTTGAACGATTGGTTTAACAACAGTTTCTTCGATACTGAAGAGGTTCCACAGACACGCACCACAGTTCCTGCCATCAACGTCAAGGAGACGTGTGACGAATATATAATGGAGGTTGCAGTTCCAGGACTTAAGAAGGAATGGGTACGCATCAACGTCACAAACGAGGGTTTGCTTCATCTGGCTATCGAGAACAAGATGGAGCATAAGGAAGAAAGCAAGGAATGCAAGTGCCACAAGGAGAGACACGAACGCTACTTGCGCCATGAGTTCTATTATGGCAACTACGAGCAGAGCTACACCCTTCCAGACGATGTAGAGCGCGACAATATATCAGCGAACGTCGCCGATGGTCTCCTTACAATCGTCATTCCTAAAACCACACCCGAGAAGGAAGCAAAGGTAATGAAGAACATTGAGGTCAAATAACGCTTTTTAGCATAGGTCTAAAGAGAGTGTGCCATAGTTTTTTTGGCACACTCTTTTTTTTTTATAAGTAGATAACTCTTAACATAAAACATAAATATCACAATCTGTTGGTTGATGTAACACGTATTTCAATAAAAATGCTGTAACTTTGTAGAAGAATTAAGGATAACCATTTTTAACCCAATATTATGAGCATCAATATCCAGAGAAATCAGAAGAAAAGAGTAGTAATCGTTGGTGGCGGACTCGGCGGACTGCGCCTTGCAGAAGACCTCTACGGGTCGGGTATGCAGGTAGTGCTGATCGACAAGAACAACTTCCACCAGTTTCCGCCGCTTATCTATCAGATAGCGTCGGCAGGTATCGACCCGAGCAGCATCTCGTTCCCCTTCCGACAGATATTCCGCAAGCGCAAGGACTTCTATTTCCGCATGGCTGAGGCTCGTATGGTAGACACCGAGAAGAAGATTTTGCAGACCTCTATCGGCAAAATCGACTACGACTACCTCGTGCTGGCAGCCGGTGCTACGACCAACTTCTTCGGCAACAAGAACATCGAGGAGTGGGCCATACCGATGAAGACGGTGCCCGAGGCGATGGGCTTGCGCAACGCCCTGCTCTCCAACTTCGAGCGCGCTCTCACCTGCGCCACTGAGGAGGAACGGCAGGAATTGCTCAACGTCGTAATCGTGGGCGGCGGCGCAACGGGCGTGGAGATTGCCGGCGCGCTTGCAGAGATGAGACGCTACGTCATACCGTACGACTACCCCGACATGGACTCGTCGTTGATGCACATATACCTCATCGAGGCAGGCGACCGCCTGCTTGCCGGACTCTCGCAGGAGTCGTCGCAGAAGGCGTACGAGTTCCTCAAGAGCATGGGCGTAGACATACAGTTCGGCAAGATGGTGACCGATTATCGCGACCACAAGGTCGTCATGAAGGACGGCACCGAGATACCTACACGCACGTTCCTCTGGGTGTCGGGCATCAGAGCCAACGCCATGCCCGGCATCGACGAGAGCCACTTGGGTCGCGGCTTCCGCTTCAAGGTTGACGAATACAACCGCATACCGGGTGTCGAAGACGTGTTCGCCATCGGCGACCAATGTCTGCAGACCTCCGACGCAGCCTACCCTAACGGCCATCCGCAGGTGGCGCAGGTGGCTATACAGCAGGCTAAGAACCTCGCCAAGAACCTCAAGCTCATCAACCAGGGCGCAGACAGCAGCGAGCTCACCGCGTTCCGCTACAAGAACCTCGGCTCGATGGCTACCATCGGACGCAACAAGGCGGTCGTAGAGATAGGCAAGTTCCGCAGTCAGGGCTTCTTCGCCTGGGTGCTGTGGCTCGTCGTCCACCTGCGTTCTATCCTCGGCGTGAAGAACAAGGTGATGGTGCTGCTCAACTGGCTCTGGAAGTACGTCAGCTACAACGACTCTATCCGCATGATCACCTACGCCACAAAGCCGCGCGAGGTGGAAGAGCGCATGAAGCGCGAGCAGACAACCCACCTCGGAGAGGACTTGATGGAGTAAAACGGCGGCTCTGCCCCACTCCATACAATACGAAATAAGACTCTTTATTACATAAAATAAGACTCTTTATTACACAGAATAAGACTCTTTATTACATAAAATAGGCTGTAGACAACGCAACGACAGCGTTTGTCTCCAGCCTATTTGCCTTTATATCCCAACCACACGTTGGTTATCCGATTACCGCAGCGCGGCTAATTTTCTAAGACTACTACGTTTAACCAAAGCAATAAACATAACTATCGGCTGTTTTTGGAACAAAAAATTGGTAGTAAACGAAATAATGAGTAGATTTGCAAAAACATCAGTAATATAAAGCAACAAGATATGGCATCGACTACATTAAAGGGAAATACACAGGCGAGCGTTTCTAAACCTCTCTTTGGTCCTACATCAATAGACGAAGCTATAAAAAGAGTGGAAAATGCAGAAAAGCCAACTGGCACAACTCTTGAAGATTTCGTAGCAGAACTCAAAAACGAACAATTATGGTAAACCTCATTCTACTCGCGCTACCATAAAAACTCAGCGTTGCGACTGGAAGACACCCGTCAAGGCTGGAAGATAGGCTGGCAGACAACCCGTTTCTGAGATTATCTGCCAGCCTTTATAGTATTAATAATGTGATTTTAGAACTTGTTGATAAACAATATTTTGTATTTTTGCGTCACTTAATATTGGGTGACGCAATGACGAAATTAGGAAAAAAAGTGTTGCCACGCTACTACAACAACATTGCCACGCTACTATAACAACATTGCCACGCTACCGAAACTTCATTGCCACGCTACCGCAACTTCATTGTCGTAGCGTGGCAACAATCTATGTTTAGGCATCAACCTAATTTAAAAGAAATGCTGAGGTTAGAAGATAAATCGTTTAGACTGGAAGATAAGCAGCCATAAGCTGGAAGATAGGCTGGCAGATAGCCCCGTTTCTGAGGTTATCTGCCAGCCTTTATATTGCTAATAATGTGAGAGTTACGGTGATGCTGGAAGATATGGTGGATTTTTTCAGCTACACTACTTATCTCGGAGTAATAAGGTGTAGCAATCCACTTTTGAGAGGTTGTTGCATTTTTTGCAACAACCACATTTGTATTCTTGCAAACTATCGGATAAGCCCCCACCAAAAAAACGACTCCCATAATCCTTGCGGACTATGGGAGTCGTCATATTATGTAAATCTCGCTAAGAGCGAAGAATTACTTCTTGTTGAGAGCGAGGTCGATAGCAACGGCGATAGCTACAGAAGCACCTACCATCGGGTTGTTACCCATGCCGAGGAAGCCCATCATCTCTACGTGAGCAGGAACTGAAGAAGAACCTGCGAACTGAGCGTCAGAGTGCATACGACCGAGTGTATCAGTCATACCGTAAGAAGCAGGACCTGCTGCCATGTTGTCCGGGTGGAGTGTACGGCCTGTACCGCCACCAGAAGCAACTGAGAAGTAAGGCTTACCTGCGAGGATACGCTCCTTCTTGTATGTACCAGCTACCGGGTGCTGGAAACGTGTCGGGTTTGTAGAGTTACCTGTGATAGATACGTCTACGTCCTCGCTCCAGTTGATAGCAACGCCCTCGCGAACGTCGTTAGCACCGTAGCAGTTAACCTTAGCGCGCGGACCGTCTGAGTAAGCGATGCGGTCTACTACCTTCAGCTCGCCTGTGTAGTAGTCGAACTCTGTCTTAACGTATGTGAAGCCGTTGATGCGGCTGATGATCTGAGCAGCGTCCTTGCCAAGACCGTTGAGGATAACGCGCAGCGGGTTCTTGCGAACCTTGTTTGCCATCTCTGCAATCTTGATAGCGCCCTCAGCAGCTGCGAACGACTCGTGACCTGCCAAGAAAGCGAAGCACTGTGTCT
>ENA-OWPL01001468-OWPL01001468.1-human-gut-metagenome-genome-assembly--contig:-NODE-1468-length-13762-cov-2.997884_pt1 | contig 13762 bp, 11 predicted proteins | sample MGYA00248263_ERZ651844 | MGnify/ENA primary metagenome ERZ651844 (study PRJEB26924, sample SAMEA4378256) | human gut metagenome | biome: human gut; feature: human-associated habitat; material: faeces...
GGCGCGAGAACCGGACGCCGTGCTTTGCGGCCACGGTCTGGAGGTAGCGGTGGTCGTCCGCGTTTTCAAAGCCGGACTGCAGCGTGTTGTGGTCGACATAGGCCACGCTCAGCTCGGTCTTTACGCGCGCGATGCCCATCGTCTCGAACTCGAGATAGGCCATCGTGCCGGTCGCGTCCTGCGTGAGCGTCTGGTCAATGCGCAGGGCGATCTCGCTGCCGGGGGTCATGTCGCCGTGCAGCAGATGTGCGCGGATGATTTTTTGAGCCAGTGTCTCACCCATGGAGATCCATCCTTTCGATCATACTTTTCTTTGCGTGGATTGTGTGTTCGGTCGTGAGCGCGGCGGCCGCATCGGCATCGCCCGCGGCGATGGCCTCATAAATGGCGCGGTGCTCTTTGACCACCTGTGCCGTGCGCTTGGCGTCGGCGATGGACGCCTTGCGGTAGCGGCGGGTCTTGCGGTGCAGCGGAATGAGCGTGTCGCTGATGACAGCGTGGCCGCTCATGTCGCAGATGATGTCGTGAAACTGGTCGTCCATCTCGCGCAGGTGCTCGGCGTCGCGCTTTTCAAAGTAAAACTCCTGCAGATCCAGAATGTGCTGCAGGCGCGCAAGACCGTCGGGCGCGGCGTTTTTCGCCGCGTAGTACGACGCGAGCCCCTCAATCTTGCAGCGGATGTCCATGATGTCCACCAGGTCCTCCGCCGTGATGCCGAGCACGACCGTGCCCTTGCCGGTATCGGCGATGAGGTGCTCCTGCTCGAGGCGGCGCAGCGCCTCGCGGATGGGCGTGCGGCTGACGTTGAGCTGCTCGACGAGCCGCAGCTCCGTGAGCACCTCGCCGCGCGGGTAAACGCCCTGTATGATGTCGGATTCCAGCCGCTCAAACACCTGATCGGCCAGCGTAACGGTACGGAAATCTTTCATGCTGCACCTCCTGTCAGACCTGCGCGAAGCGGCCGGGCGCCAGCTCCGCAATCTTGGCGTTGAGCTCCTTGGACGAGATGACGGTCTGGCGGCCGTCCTCGTATTCCGCGTCCACCCAGCCCTTGAGCGCGAGCACGAGCGGGTCGCGCTTGTCGATCTGCGCATCTCCGGTCAGGCGGTAGTTCTGGTTGATCCAGTAGGCGATGCCCGCGAGGCCGGAGGTCTTGGCGACCTGCACGGACGCCGGGCGGTTGAGGAGCTTTTCGGTGTCGAAGATCGTGTAGATCTCCGCATCCTTGAGCAGCCCGTCGGCGTGGATGCCGGCACGCGTGGCGTTGAAGTCGCGCCCGACGAACGGCGTCATCGGCGGGATGTTATAGCCGATCTCGTGCTGGAAATAGTCCGCGATCTCGGTGATGACGGTCGGGTCCATGCCGTCGAGCGAGCCGCGCAGCGACGCGTACTCGAACACCATCGCCTCGAGCGGGATATTGCCCGTGCGCTCGCCAATGCCGAGCAGGGAGCAGTTGACCGCGCACGCACCGTAGAGCCACGCGGTCGAGGCGTTGACGACCGCCTTGTAAAAGTCGTTGTGCCCGTGCCACTCAAGGCACTCGCTCGGCACGTCGGAATACTGCTGCAGGCCGTAGATGATGCCGGCCACGCTGCGCGGCAGCGCCGCCTCCGTGTAGGGGATGCCGTAGCCCATGGTGTCGCACGCGCGGATCTTGACCGGGATGCCCGCCTGCCGCGAGAGCTTTTGCAGCTCGTTGACAAACGGCACGACAAAGCCGTAAAAATCGGCGCGCGTGATATCCTCCAGGTGGCAGCGCGGCACGACGCCCGCCGCGAACGCATCCGCCACGGTCGCAAGATAATAGTCCATGGCCTGACGGCGCGTCATCTTCATTTTCTTGAAGATGTGGTAGTCGCTGCAGCTGACGAGGATACCCGTCTCACGGATGCCGAGGTCGCGCACGAGGCGGAAATCCTCCTTCGTCGCGCGGATCCACGTCGTGATCTCCGGGAACTTCAGCCCCAGCTCCATGCACTTTTCGAGTGCCTCGCGGTCTTTCTTGCTGTAGATGAAAAACTCCGTCTGCCGGATGATGCCGTACGGCCCGCCGAGCCGGGAGAGATACTTATAGATATTGACGATCTGGTCGACCGTGTACGGCTCCACGGACTGCTGCCCGTCGCGCAGGGACGTGTCCGTGATCCAGATCTCCTCGGGCATATTCATCGGCACGCGCCGGTGGTTGAACGGCACCTTCGGCACCATGCCCTGGGTGTAAATGTCGCGATGGAGGTTGGGTTCCGCTACATCCTGAAGCGAATATTTATACGCATTCTGCTCCAGCAAATTCGTCTTTCCGGATATTTCAAGCATAGCAGTGGGACTCCTTTCCGTTGCTTTGTATTATTGTATACAATTATACACACGCTGTTTTTCTTGTCAATAGAATTGTTCACAAATTTCCGCTTGCTTTCCGGGCGGAAGCTGGTATAATACAAAATCGTTCAAAATTGAACTATTTTCAGGAGGTGACCGCCATGCTTACCGCATCGCAGGTCTATACGTACACGCGCCGCATCCTCGACGCGTACACCATCGTCATGCAGCCGCTGAGCGCGGAGCTGGACATGGCGCCCAACGCCGTGGACATTCTGCTCTTCCTGGCCAACAATCCGGGGCTGGACACCGCGCGCGATATCTGCACATACCGCCGGCTCAAGCCGGGCATCGTGTCGTTTCACGTCGACAAGCTCGTGCGCGAGGGGTATCTGCTGCGCGCACGCGACCCCGGCGACCGGCGGCGCTGCCGCCTCGTGTGCACGGACAAGGCCGCGCCCATCATCGCGCGCGGGCAGGCCCTGCAGGAGCAGTTCAGCGCGCAGATGTCCGCGGGCGTCGCGCCCGACGCGCTCGAGACGTTCCAGCGCTGCCTGACGGCGTTCGCGCAAAATCTGGACCACATCGCATATAGGGAGGCACTCTGAATGCAGCAGGACAAAACATTTCTCGGCACGGAGCCGGTCGGACAGCTTCTGCGCCGGCTTGCGATCCCGACGGTGATCGCGCAGCTGGTCAATATGCTCTACAACATCGTCGACCGCATCTACATCGGCCACATTCCCGAGGTCGGCAGCGCCGCGCTGACGGGCGTGGGCGTGTGCCTGCCGATCATCCTGATCGTGTCGGCCTTCGCGTGCTTCACGGCCTCGGGCGGCGCGCCGCGCGCGTCGATCTACATGGGGCGCGACGATATGGACAGCGCCGAAAAGACGCTCGGCGGCTGCTTCACGCTGCAGATCGGCATCTCCGTCGTGCTCACGGCGGCGCTGCTGCTCTGGGGGCGCGACGCGCTGCTGGCCTTCGGCGCGAGCGAGAACACCATCGGCTACGCCGCCGACTATCTGCATATTTATGCGTTCGGCACGCTCTTCGTCGAGCTCACGCTCGGCATGAACGCCTTCATCACGGCGCAGGGCTTTGCCAAGGTGGGCATGTACACGGTGCTCATCGGCGCGGCGGCGAACATCATTCTCGATCCGGTCTTCATCTTCGCGCTGGGCATGGGCGTGCGCGGCGCGGCGCTGGCGACCGTGCTCTCGCAGGGGCTCTCGTGCGCGTGGGTGCTGTCGTTCCTGTGCGGGAAGAAGGCGTTTTTGCACCTCCGGCGCCAAAACCTCTTCGTATCGCCGAAGCTCATCCTGCCGTGCGTGGCGCTCGGTCTGGCGACGTTCACGATGCAGGCGAGCGAGAGCGTCATCTCCGTGTGCTTCAACGCCTCCCTGCTCAGGTACGGCGGCGACATCGCCGTCGGCGCGATGACGATCCTCACGAGCGTGATGCAGTTTGCCATGCTGCCGCTGCAGGGCATCGGACAGGGCGCGCAGCCGATCACGAGCTACAACTTTGGCGCGAAAAACACCGCGCGCGTGCGCGAGACGTTTCGCCTGCTGCTCAAGGTGTGCCTGATCTACTCGGTCTCGCTCTGGGCGCTCATCGAGCTCGCCCCCGGCCTGTTTGCGCGCATCTTCACGCCGGACGCGGCGCTCATCGCCTTTACGACGCGCGTGCTGCGCATCTATTGCGCAGGGCTGTTTTTGTTCGGCATCCAGATCGCCTGCCAGATGACGTTCGTGTCCATCGGCAGCGCGCTGTGCTCGATCATCGTGGCCGTGCTGCGCAAATTCGTGCTGCTGCTGCCGCTGATCTATCTGCTGCCGGCGCTGCTGTCCGACCGGACGACCGCCGTGTATCTGGCCGAGCCCGTCGCGGACGTGATCGCCGTCACGTGCACCGCCATCCTGTTTGCGACGCAGTTTCGCAAGGCGCTGCACAAGCTCGAGGTAGGCGCGTGATGCGACCCAGGATAGTCCTACAGACTTGGAATAACAATAATTGCAAATTCGATGAGTTCGCTGTATAATTAATGCATTGCTTAGCCCGTACCGAATTTGATTTGGTATAGAAAGAAAAGGAGGGCTTCACAATGCCTACACAATCTATTGAGCAGCATTTTTCCCATCGTATCGAGGCGCTTATCTCCGATTTCACAGGAAGCACGCTACTATTCTTCAAGGGGTTTGGAATCCAACAAATTCAGCAATTGATCAAACACCCAAACTCATTATTAGATGATGACTCTTTGCTGCACGATGGTCTTCTTGATTTTGCAGCATTAGATGATAAATGGCTTGAACTTGCTACCTCGATCAAGTGCGCGACCAAGCCATTGGTGGGGTTTTATGAGGAGCTTTTAGCAATTCGGCCACTACTCCCTCGTATAAAAGTCGATAGAATTGTTGTCATTGAAAACAACATTCTATCACCGTGGGTTCCTTGCTGTTTTTCGTATTGCGACGCAGAAAAACTCTTTGATTATTGGCAAACCGAACACGAACCACCTGCTGGAAGTTTTTTGACTCAACTCGTTCAATTCTACGGAGATGTGAAATTGCTAACAGAGGAAAAGGCTTTGCTTTTACCGGCAGCAATTGATGACGAACGCATCGTAATTGTCCCTTTTTGGCGAGAAAACGCAGTTGCACAAGAGCCGCTAACGGACAACATTGAGCATATTGAAGTCAACAGTGATCGTGATTGGGAATACTGTCTTGATATGACCAATGGCAGATTTTCGCCTGCACTCTTTTTAGAAAGCACAACCAATTTTTCCGCCAGAACAAATGCCATCTTATGCGCGGCAAGTGTATTTGGTCTGGACATATTCGTTGATGAGCTTGAGCTGTATCGAGAAAAAATCGAATATAACGACAGCCAATTCTTGCCTGTGCTTCAAAAATATTGGGGCAACACAGCGCATTTTCGCCCCCTTCTCTTTTATAAAGATCCAGATCGATCACAAGAAACCGAAGTAATAACCCAAGGGCAAATCATTGCCGAAATCGTGGATCAATGTGAAGCAGCTAATAGCGGCGAACCGTTCAGCAATGTATTCATAACAGCGCCGACCGGATCCGGAAAATCAATCCTTTTTCAGATACCAGCGGTCTACATGGCTGAAAAGTACAATCTTGTAACGATCGTTGTATCACCTTTGATCGCACTTATGAACGATCAAGTGGATCAATTGCGGCGTGAACACGGAATCTCGATTGCCGCCTGCATCAATTCAAGCATGAGCATAGAAGAACGCAGAGACGTAATTTCACAGATACACACAGGACAAAAGTCCTTGCTGTATCTAGCGCCCGAACTTTTGCTGACGACCCATTTGCAATCATTTTTAGGCGGTCGGCAAGTAGGAATGGTTGTTATTGACGAAGCCCACACCGTTACAAGTTGGGGGCGCGATTTTCGCTCAGATTACTGGTTTCTCGGTGACTTTCTAAAGCGGACCTCTCGCGATGGTCTATCTTTCCCCGTTTTATGCCTGACAGCTACGGCTGTCTATTCCGGAGACAACGACGTTGTGAATGACACCATCCGCGAGCTCGGTCTCGGAAAGACAATCATTCACCTCGGAAATGTAAAACGAAGCAATATTTCTTTTGATATTCAGAGACATGACCCCGCTCAAATCGTCGGGCGGCTTGATGATGCTAAGCTGAATCTAACGCTCAAGAGAATGAAAGCGTATATTGCCAGTGGCGAAAAAGTTCTCGCCTATTTCCCATATCGAAGTCAAGTCGATCAAATCTATAGTCTGATCAGCAGTGCGGATCACATAAAGCTTCGTCGATACCACGGGCAAATACCTTCACCCGAACGAAAAATGACAGAGCGCGATTACAAGGAAGGCACTGCCATGGGTCTGTTCTGTACGAAGGCCTTTGGTATGGGCGTTGATGTCGGAGATATCAAGCACGTTGTTCACTTCGCACCAACTGGAACGCTGTCTGACTATGTTCAGGAGATTGGAAGAGCTGCGCGCAACACGGAAATTCAAGGTATCGCCCATATTGACTACTTCCCAAGCGATCTTCGATATGTGCGCTCTCTAAATGGTATTTCTGAAATGCGCCAATACCAGTTGCGCGAAATGCTGAAGAAGATATGCGCAATTCAAAAGGCGAAAAAACGGAGAAATCTTCTAATCTCAGCAGAAACGTTTGAGTACCTGTTCAAGGAGAAAGAGGTTGAAAATCGAACAAAAACCGGCCTGCTGCTTCTTTCAAAAGACTTGAGCAACAAATACACTTTCCCCGTTTTGGTTGTGCGTCCAAAAGCAATGCTGTCCAAAAACTATATCAATGTTCCTAGTGAAATCGAATCTGAGTTTTTGAAAACATACGGCTCTTATTGTACATTCCAACAAGGGGTTTCCTGTCGTACCGTTCCGGCAAAGAATCAAAGCTACGCTTCCGACACGACCGTATACAGCTCTGGAAAAACATTTCTTGTGGATATGGCGGGAATATGGGAGAATTGTTACCCAGATCGCTCATTTGGCATGTTCAAAAAAGAGTTTTTTGAACAACAAATCTTCGTTGGTGGAAACGGATATTCTGTTGTTCCGCGCGCAAGAGTGGAAATACGCTATTCCGACAATTATACTTCTGTATCCCAACGAAGCGAAGAGGTCATTACCGCAATCACGCAAATATTTGAGAAATATAAAAACGGCGAAACAAAGCAATTTTCACAAAGGCAATTTGAAACAGAACTCGCAGAGATGTTAGGAGAAAAGGTAGTTCCTCGCGATAAAATCGGTCTGCTTCTCGATATATTCACAGAGAGTGTAAATGAAAACGCAGTATATAGTCAAAGTCGAAGCCGCGTTCGTGTGCTTCGTAGCCGAAAAATGCCCGGAACAGATGAAACAGGCTACTTTGTAAGCAGTGCCGCATATGCGCAGCTTCCAAACTTCTTTGCACGTCAAATCAGACAATGCGAGGTAAACGCAGAGAACAATTCTTTCTTTCGGTTTTATCCGCTGGTCCAAAACAAGCAGATTGAAATTATGCCTTTGCTACGACTCCTGGAATTGCTCGGCTTGGCAACATATGAAATCCGTGGCGGAGAAAAAGCCGAAGTTTTCGTCCGCATCAACGATCCCGCAAAGCTCGAGCGGTTGGCAGCGAGCGGAAAGTACACCAACGGCGTATTACAAAGCATACAGGCACACCACCGCAACAACGAGCGCCTTCTTTCGGCATTCTTTGCTACCGACATGAGTGATGATGCACGTTGGGAACTGATTGAGCAGTATTTTTTAGGCAATGAAGAACACGTAAGAAACGTTTTGAATATTGCTGATTAAATCAAGAGGGCCCTTTGGCATAAAGGGCTCTCTCGATTTTTTGGGATTCCCATCGCGCGGATGATTCAAAAATTTGAAACAACGTTATGAAAATTATGAATCGTCCGCAGCGTTGACAACCGACTTTCCGGCGCGTACAATGGCGTCAAATTTCTTCCGAGAGGAGCTGCAAGCCATGCGTCACACGTTCTTTGCGCGTCCCTGCAATGCCGCGACCGAGTGCGCGGTCGGCTCGGCATGCTCTGCGGCGAATACCGACAACAACAGCATTCTTCTGCTTACCATCGACACTGTACTTGCAGTGTCGATTTTTGCTATACTCAGCATTCTGGGCATCGCACCGCCAGCAGAACGAACCAAACCGGTATTCGCGGGATAAACACGACTTGGTATACCAGGAGTCGGCCCCGACCGTTTTGGTCGGGGCCGATTTTTTGTTGTATAGAAAAACGGACGGAAAGGAAATCTGTTATGGAAAAGAAAAAAGTTGGATTCGCCAGCGGCATCGGCTTCATCCTCGCCGCCGCCGGCAGCGCCGTGGGCCTCGGAAACCTCTGGGGCTTCCCGTACAAGACGTCGCAAAACGGCGGCGCGGCCTTCGTGCTCATCTACGTCGCGTGCGTGCTGCTCATCGGCTTCGTGACGATGCTCAGCGAGATCTATCTCGGCCGCCGCGCGCAGGCGAACCCCATGACCGCCTACAAGATGATCCACAAGAACCTCGGCTGGTGCGGGCTCGTGGCGATCGTGATCCCCGCGTTCATCATCTGCTACTACTCCGTGCTCGGCGGCTGGACGACGAAGTACGCGCTCAACTCCTTCAGCGGCAACGCCGGCATCGTCGGCACGTTCTCCGTCAACACCGGTGAGGTCATCCTCTACACCGCCATCTTCGTGGCCATCGCCGCCATCATCATCGCCTGCGGCGTGGAGGAGGGCATCGAGCGGATGTCCAAGGTGCTGATGCCCATCCTCTTCCTCATCGTGGTGGGCGTCGCCATCTACTCCCTGACCCTGGGCGGCGGCGTGCGTGAGGGGCTGAGCTTCTACCTCAAGCCCGATTTCTCCGGCATCACGTTCAAGTCCGTGCTCGTGGCCATGGGTCAGGCGTTTTACTCCCTGTCGCTCGGCATGGGCATCATGATCACCTACGGCTCGTACACCGGCAAGGAGGTCAACCTCGTGCGCTCCACCGCCATGATCTGCATCTTCGACACGCTCGTGGCGCTCATCGCGGGTCTGGCGATCTTCCCGTCGGTGGCGCACTTTGACCCCGCGCTGCTCGGCAGCAGCAAGGGCGTCGCGCTCATGTTCATCATCCTGCCGCAGGTGTTCGAGTCCATGGGCGGCGTGGGTCAGGTCGTGTCGTTCGCCTTTTTCGTCATGGTCGATATCGCCGCCATCACCTCCGTCGTGTCGCTGATCGAGGTCGTGACGCAGTTCGTCATCCAGAAATTCCACGCCCACCGCAAGCGCGCCGCGCTCATCGTCGCGGGCGTCTGCTTTCTCGTGTCGATCCCGATCGGCATCTCGCTCGGCCACGTCGCCATCCTCGAGGAAGCCAGCCCCGCGCTGTTCGGACTCGACTGGCTGACGTTCTTCGATGAAGTGACCAACACCGTGCTCATGCCCGTGTGCGCGCTGTTTTCCTGCATCGTCGTCGGCTGGTTCATCACGCCCAGGCGCGCCGTGGCCGAGATCGAGGCCGGAGGCACACCCATGGCCGGCTGGCTCAAGAAGGTCTACGCCATCATGATCCGCTTCGTGACGCCGGCGCTCATCCTCATCGTCGAGATCGGCGGCCGGGAACGTCGCCGTCGTCGTCTTTGCCTACGCGCTTGTGGCGCTGTGCGTGGTGGCGTATTTCCTCTTCTTCCGCAACAGAGACACCGGCACGAACGCCGACGAGAAGCTCTCCGGCGATTACCCCGTGTGACACGCGCGATGCGCCCAATGCCCCGGCATTGTTATCGGACTTTCTTTCGCCGCTGCGGCGGCGAAACTCTACGAGGTTGTTAACAAGCTGTACACCGGTGTGGTTTTTTGACCATACCGGTGTTTTTTGTATGACAAACTCGTTAAAAATCGAGCAACTTTCAGTTGAAATACCGGCAAAAAACAGGTATAATAACAATGTCAGTCAATCTGACAAACATAGCTGACAGGAGGCACGCCCATGTCGATGCAAGAGGTGCGGGAACAGAATATCGCACTCGTAACGCAGACGGCGCTGGCGTGTTTTGTTGAAAACGGCATTGAAAAGACGACCATCCGCGACATCGCGCAGCACGCCGGTCTGACCGAGCGCTCGGTCTACCGGTACTTTGCGGGCAAGGATGAGCTCGTCATCGCGGCGGCCTACCTCTACTGGGACAGGGCCAAGGAGCTGGCCGCGCAGTCGCTGGCAAAGCAGCGGCGCAAGGGCATGACCGGCATCGAGGAAATCCGGGTGCTGCTGCGCAGCTATGCGGGGCTGATCTTCACCGACCCCGCGGGCATCCGCTTCTCGCTGGATGCGGAGGTCGCGCTGTGCAACGCCGGCCGGCAGCACGCGGTCATCAACCGGCCGCCGGAGCGCTTTGAGGTCGCCCCCGGGCCGATCGCCGCGGCCATCCGCCGCGGGCTCGCCGACGGGACGGTCGACCCCATGGCCGATGTGAAAACACTCTATTATAATACGTACGATTCGATCCTCGGCGTCATCCAGCGGATGTCTGTCGGCGTGCCGAGCGTGCATGAGCTCGACGGGCACGCGCGCATCGACGCGCTGTGCGAGCAGTTCACGCGCGCATTCGCGGCGCCGCCCAAGCAATAAGGGGACAGGGAACACCTTTTAAATACCACCCTACATTGAAGGAGGAAACGGCATGGCAAAAAGACCGAATATTCTCAAGCTGGCCACGAAGATCAGCCTTGAGAGCATGACGTACATGGGCATCACGTATGACGATCCCGAGTATAAGATCCTCGAGCCGATTATCGACGATGACATGTGTGCGATCATGATGCACGTGCGACTGGAGACCAACCGCACGGTTGAGGAAGTGGCCAAGCGTGCAAGAAAGAGCGTGGAATTCACGCAGGAGCAGCTCGACAAGCTGTGCAAGACCGGCGCAGTCCGCTACCGCTATGTGGACGGAAAGCGCTGCTACTTCTACCCGATCTGGGTCCCGGGCATCATGGAGGGCATCCTTGCCAACCGTGAGCAGTGCGACAAGTATCGAGAGCTTTGAGGCGTACACCCGCCGCCGTCCGGAAATGCTCGCGCCGATGCTCGACTCCGGCAAGACCGGCATGTTCTTCATGCGCGTCATGCCCGTCATGAGCGCCATCGAGAACGACTCGCACGCCGCCTCCTACGACGAGGTGCGCACCCTCATCGAGAACGCGACCGCCATCAGCGTCGGTCCGTGCTCCTGCCGCCGTGCCCGCCGTCTCATGGGCGAGGGCTGCGGCCACCTCGAAGAGGATATGTGCATGTACCTCAACGACAACGCGCTCTGCTTCTCCGAGCAGGGTTATCACCGCCTCGTGAGCAAGGAAGAGGCGTATGAGATCCTCCAGCGCGCCGAGGACAACGGTCTCGTGCACGAGATCAACCAGACCCCCGGCTTCGAGGACACGAACGCCATCTGCAACTGCTGCGGCTGCTCGTGCTTCGCGCTGCGCATCGCGGAGCTGTTCCGCACGCCGCGCGCCATCCGCTCGAACTACATTGCCCGCGTGGACAAGGAAAAGTGCGTCGCCTGCGGTCAGTGCGTTGAAAACTGCCAGACCAACGCGCTCAAGCTCGGCCAGAAGCGCTGCGCGACCGATCCGCACATCTCCGACACCTACGACACCGACGCCAGCGTGCCGTTCCACCGCTCGAGCTACAACCCCGAGTACCGCACGAACCGCTCCGACGTCATGCCCAGCGGCACCGCCCCCTGCAAGGCCGAGTGCCCGGCACATATCCCGGTTCAGGGCTACATCAAGCTCGCGTCCCTCGGCCGCTACACCGAGGCGCTGGAGCTCATCAAGAAAGAAAACCCGTTCCCGGCCGTCTGCGGCCGCATCTGCAACAAGCGCTGCGAGACCGAGTGCACCCGCGGCGCGGTCGACGAGGCCGTCGCCATCGACGAGGTCAAGCGCTTCATCGCCGACCATGACCTGCACGAGGCCACGCGCTTTGTACCGAAGCTGTGCAACCAGATCGGCCGCCCGTACACGGAGAAGATCGCCGTCATCGGCGCAGGCCCCGCGGGCATGAGCTGTGCCTACTACCTCGCCAACAAGGGCTACCCCGTGACCGTGTTCGACCGCAACCCGGTTCCCGGCGGCATGCTCACGCTCGGCATCCCGAACTTCCGCCTCGAAAAGGACGTGCTCAACGCCGAGATCGACATCCTGCGTGAGATGGGCGTCGAATTCCGCTGCGGTGTCGAGGTCGGCAAGGACATCACCATCGGGCAGCTGCGCGCGCAGGGCTACAAGGGCTTCTATGTCGCCATCGGCGCGCAGAAGTCGGCCAGGCTCGGCGTTGCGGGCGAGGAGCTCACGGGCGTCTACGGCGGCGTGGACTTCCTGCGCGCCGTGAACCTCGGCGAGCAGCCGGCCGTCGGCAAGCGCTGCGCCGTCATCGGCGGCGGCAACGTGGCCATGGACGTCTGCCGCAGCGCGGTGCGCCTCGGCGCGGACGAGACCTATGTCCTCTACCGCCGCAGCGAGGCAGAGCTGCCCGCCGACCCCGAAGAGGTCAAAGAGGCGATGGAAGAGGGCGTGCGCTTCCGCTTCCTGACCGCTCCGGTCGAGATCCTCGGCGCGGACGGCAAGGTCACCGGCATCCGGGTCGAGCGCATGGCGCTCGGCGAGCCGGACGAGAAGGGCCGCCGCAAGCCCGTCGGCACGGGCGAATTCGAGACGATCGCGGTTGATTCCGTCATCGGCGCCATCGGCCAGACGGTCGACTGGGGCACGCTCGACGTCGGCGCGCTCACGACGACGAAAAAGGGCACCGCCGAGGCCGACGCCTTCACGTATCAGACCGCGCAGCCGGACATCTTCGTCGGCGGCGACTGCTACACCGGCCCGAAGTTTGCCATCGACGCCATCGCTGCCGGCAAGGAGGCCGCCATCAGCCTGCACCGCTATGTGCACCCCGGTCAGACGCTCACCGCCGGACGCGACCGCCGCGTGTACCGCTCGCTCGATAAGGAGCACGTGCTCATCGAGACGGCGAGCTTCGATAAGGATCACCGCCAGATGCCGGGCTACAACGCAGCCAAGGCCAGGACCTTCTCCGATGCGCGCGTCACGTTCACGGAGGAGCAGGTCAAAAAGGAGTGCGCCCGCTGCCTCGGCTGCGGCGCGACGAAGGTCGACAGCTACCTGTGCATCGGCTGCGGTCTGTGCACCACGAAGTGCAAGTTCGACGCCATCCACCTCAAGAAGGTGCGCGACTGGCACGCGGGCTCGTATGAGACCATGCCGATCAAGGTCGCCGAGGGCGTCGTCAAGCGCGCGGGCAGCATCGTCAAGAAGGCGGTTTTGAAGTAATGCACGAGCTGGCACTGTGCGACGCGCTGCTCAAAATGGTGCTCGACATCTCCCGCGAGGAGGCGCTCGACGGCGTGCGCAGCATCACGGTGCGCGTCGGGACGCTCTCGGGCGTCATCCCGCATTTTCTCACCGACTGCTGGGTCGCCGTGACCGACGGCACGGAGTATGACGGCGTGCCGCTGCGCGTCGAGACCGAGGCGGGGCGCGCCCGCTGTCTCGACTGCGGCGCGGAGTTTGAGGCCGACGTCAACGACCTCACCTGCCCCGGCTGCGGCGGGAAAAAGCTCATGCCGCTCACCGGCCGCGACATGACGCTGCAGGAGATCGAGGCGGTTTAGCCCCGCAAACAGCATAGAAAAATTCCCCCGAAAGCCGTTGCTTTCGGGGGAATTCTTATACGCAGATCAGAAGTCGGCGTTTCCGACCGTGCGCGGATGCAGCTCCACGTCGCGGATGTTGCTCACGCCGGTCAGGTACATGACCATGCGCTCAAAGCCGAGACCGAAGCCCGCGTGACGGCAGCTGCCGTAGCGGCGCAGGTCGAGATACCACCAGTAA
>ENA-OWPL01001476-OWPL01001476.1-human-gut-metagenome-genome-assembly--contig:-NODE-1476-length-13729-cov-2.311833_pt1 | contig 13729 bp, 8 predicted proteins | sample MGYA00248263_ERZ651844 | MGnify/ENA primary metagenome ERZ651844 (study PRJEB26924, sample SAMEA4378256) | human gut metagenome | biome: human gut; feature: human-associated habitat; material: faeces...
TAATGTCCCGGCATGTTTTCTATTAAAAACTTTGCCGCTTTTAATTTCAAACTATCGGATTGGTTTACGGAGTAGTGTAGCAAGACCTTTTCCAGTTCAATATGGTTGTCTCCACTTTGCGATATTGCTTGCTCTAACTGACTTTCTTGTTGGATACATGATGTCAGAATACTAAAAAGCATAAATGATATTATTGTTTTCATAAGTATTGGATATATCGTGTTATTGGTAGTAAAGGAACGGATATAATATGTATCTTCTTTGTAATATTATCTCATATGTTTGAAGATATGGTAACGGATGGATTATTCTTATTTTCTGCGGATAAGATAAACTACACCTTAACAATATTAAATAACATCACCGTATAATATTCTTTTTCCTTTTTATCTCAAATCTGCGGATTTGCATTATCTTTGCGCCTGATTAATAAACCCTTTGACATTGTAACCAGATGAAAGCAATTCACTTTGTATTTTGTCTTTTCGCGGTACTTATGCTGACGACTACGAATAGTCAGGCTGCCGCAGCTAATGAGGACTTCCAGGCATTCCTCAAGAAATTTACTTCCAGTGCTTCTTTCCAGTATTCCCGTATCAAGTTTCCGTTGAAAACTCCCATTGCCCTGTTAGAGGAAGATGGTGAGACGGAGAAAACTTTTCCGTTTACACGTGATAAGTGGGCGTTGCTGGGTGAAGATGCGTTTAAAGAAGAACGCATCACAGACGAAGAGGGCGGAGTTTATGTCTCCCGGTTTACCGTGAACAACCCCAAGCATAAAGAGTTTGAGGCTGGCTATGATGAGTCGGAAGCTTCCCTTCGCGTAGTGTTCGAGCTGATTGATGGAAAGTGGTATGTTACCGATTGCTATACCGATTGGTATAACTTCGATCTTCCTATCAGTGAGTTGCCGGAAACTATCACTACAATAGAAGAGGAGAATAAAGCGTTTGAGGAGATGCATCCTTAAATTACTAAAATATACCTTTTTTGTACGATTTATGTGTCATTTTCTCTAAAAAGTACCGTTTCTTTGCAATGTGGAAATATTGTAAACGAAACTAATACCGGAAATGACACGTTCAACTTTCATACATATTCTGTGGAAATGTATTTTCCTTTTTCTCCCTTGTACTTTATTGGCGCAAGAACGCGCTTCTTTGGGCCATTGGATTGCCGAAGACCAGTCGGGGATGATGGACTTCACCATCCGTGAAGATACGCTTGAACTTATCGTGCCCGAAGGGCTTACTTTATGGTATAAAGACCGCCTGACCGGTGATTATGAAATCAGTTATCATATCTGCATGGTGATGAATGGCGGAGAACACGATCGTCTTAGCGACATGAACTGCTTCTGGGCTGCAAACGATCCGAAACACCTTGGCAAACTATTAGCTCGCTCCACTTGGCGAAATGGCATCTTCCGTAACTATAATACATTGAATCTGTTCTATGTAGGCTATGGTGGTAATGATAATACCACTACCCGTTTTCGTCGTTACTACGGTCAGTTTTACGATGTAGATGAGGCTCGCATCAAACCTTTGATTAAAGAGTATATCGATCCTGTTCATCTATTGAAGCCGAACCGATGGTATCATATCCGGATTCGTGTTCAGAATAATAGCACAACTTTCTTAGTAGATGGTGAGGAGCTTTTCCGTCTGCCTCTCGAAGCCGGTGCAGGTGATGGGCACTTTGGCCTGCGTCTTCTGCAAAATCATGTTCGTTTCACTAACTTCCATATCGAACGCTTGAATTAATCCCATTAATATTCTCATACCATGATGACGAAACTTAATCTGATGAAATCTACCCTTGTTGCTGCATGTGCTGCACTGTTTTCCTTTAGCCTGTCGGCACAAGTTGTAAAGAATGACCGGTTACTCTCTTTTGAACAACCAGAGCTTCCTGCCGGGCTGAGCGCAACGAAAGCCACACTCGGCATCAGCGACCAACATTATAAAGACGGTACGCACAGTTTACGCTGGACCTTTGAACCCGGTTCTATACTAACCCTTCAGCGTGATCTGAAGTTCGAGAAGAAAGACCCCACCGGAAAAGACCTGTACCTTTCCGCCTTTATTGTCTGGGTGTACAACGCAAAAGCCCAGAATACTACTATTGAGTTTGAATTCCTGAAAGACGGAAAGAAGTGCACTTCTTTTCCTTTCGGTATTAATTTCACAGGTTGGCGTGCTGCCTGGGTCTGCTACGAGCGCGATATGCAAGGTACTCCTGAACCTGGGATGAATGAACTGCGTATCGTTGCACCCGACGTGAAAGGAGAGTTGTTCATTGACCATCTGATAACTGCCAGTAAAGTGGATGCCCGTCAGCAAACTGCTGATGTGCAGGTGCCTTTCGTTAATAAAGGAACCACTAATCATTGGCTGGTGATTTATGAACACTCCCTGTGGAAACCGGAAATAGCCCTTACTCCGGTTAGTGAGAAGGACAGACAAGATATGCAGTTGATGGAAAAACGTTTCCGCGATATGCTTTATACTCCTTCTAAACTGACAGAAAAAGAGATGGAAGGTATTCGTAAGAAATATGATTTCTATGGGATTACTTATAAGAACGGTGTTGTAAGCGGACTACCCATCTTCATGGTACGACAGGCAGAAGCTTACGAACGTATGTATCCCAACTGGGATAAAGGCATGTTCACTAAGTTAGGGATGGAGATGAGTGAGTATTTCAATCTGATGCGCCGGATAGCCTATGCCTATAACAATGCTTCGGATGCTGTGACAAAGGATGAACTGAAACAGAAGTTCCTGGCCATGTACGACCATATCACTGATCAGGGAGTAGCCTATGGCAGTTGTTGGGGGAATATCCATCATTACGGATACAGCATGCGCGGTTTGTATGTGGCCTACTTCCTGATGAAAGACGTATTGAGGGGAGCCGGAAAGCTGAATGAAGCGGAACGCACCTTGCGTTGGTATGCCATTACTAATGAGGTGTATCCTAAACCCACGGTCAATGGCATTGATATAGATACTTTCAATACACAGACGCAGGGGCGCATGGCAAGTATCCTGATTATGGAAGATACTCCTGAGAAACTTCAATATCTCCGTTCTTTCTCCCGCTGGATAGATTATGGTTGCCGTCCGGCACTCGGATTGGCCGGTTCTTTCAAAAAAGACGGTGCTTGTTTCCATCATCGCAATAACTATCCGGCTTATGCGGTCGGTGGTTTGGATGGTGCTACGAATATGATTTATCTGTTGAGTGGAACAGGATTCAAAGTATCTGAAATAGCGCACGAAACAGTAAAGAATGTATTGCTCACCATGCGTTTCTATTGTAATACCAAACAATGGGCTCTTTCCATGTCAGGGCGCCATCCCAATGGAAAGGGACAATTGATTCCCATACAATATGCTACTTTGGCATTGGCTGGTACTCCCGATGGAAATCAGAAATATGACCCTGAACTGGCTGCTGCTTATCTGCGTCTGGTTTCTTATACGGAAACTCCTGATAAGAATGCTCCTGATTATCTGCCGAAAGCATCTACCGCTTACGAACAAAAGCTAAAACAGCTATTTGAAGCACAGGGATTCCGCCCCGAGTCCAATCCGCAAGGTAATCTGGCGTTAGGGTACGGTTGTGTTTCAGTACAGCGCCGGGATAACTGGGCAGCTGTGGTACGCGGACATTCCCGTTACCTTTGGGCAGCAGAACATTATCTGGATGCCAACTTCTTCGGTCGTTATTTGGCTCACGGCAGCATGCAAATATTAACCGGAAAGCCCGATGAAATGGTTACTTTTACCACCAGTGGCTGGCAAGAAGCAGGATTCGATTGGAACCGTTTCCCCGGTACGACGACTATTCATTTACCATTCGATCAGCTTCGCGCTAAAGTGATGAATGTAGATACTTTCTCCGGCATGGAAGAAATGCTTTATTCCGATGAGGCTTTTGCTGGTGGCTTGTCTCAGGCGAAATTAAATGGTAACTTCGGCATGAAGCTTCATGAGCATGACAAGTACAACGGCTCACACCGTGCCCGCAAGTCTTATCACTTCTTCAATGGAACGATTGTATGTCTGGGTACGGATATTGAGAATACAAATGAAGAGTTCCCGACAGAGACTACCGTTTTCCAATTGGCAGCCACTACTCCCGAAATGCATGATTACTGGGCAGCTTATAAAAGTGACGGACAGACCTATATCGATCCTAACGGAGTAGGTTATTATTTGTCGAAAAACTCGATGAAAGTGGCAAAATATGAAAAGAATTTCCCACAAGTTACCGTAGGTGAACGTAATCCGAAACCTACTTCCGGTGATTGGGTTTCATTGGTATTAGAGCATGGAAAGGCTCCGAAGGGTGCTTCTTATGAATATGCTGTCCTGCCCCGTACGGATGCAGTTTCCTTGAAAGCTTTCGCAAAGAAACCGTCTTACAAGGTATTGCAACAGGATCGCAACGCTCATATCGTTCGTTCTCTGACTGATAAGCTGACCTCATACGTACTTTTTGAAACACCACAGGCATTGCCTGAGGAGGGTTTGCTGCAGAAAGCTGATACTTCCTGTCTCGTCATGATACGTGAAGACAAAGATAAGCTCTTATTGACCGTTTCCCAACCGGATCTGGCACTATATCGGGGGCCGAGCGATGAGGCTTTTGACAAGGATGGCAAACGTATGGAACGCAGCATTTATTCGCGTCCTTGGATTGACAATGATAGTGGTGAGATACCTGTAACCGTTACTCTAAAGGGCGCATGGAAGGTTGCAGAAACTCCCTATTGCAAAGTGATTTCCAAAGATAAGCAGCAAACGGTTCTGCGTTTTACATGCAGAGATGCCGCCAGCTTTGATGTGGAGCTGAAGAAATAATGAAGTTAATCCTTAAAATAGAACTGTGATGAAAGTAAAGAATATAATGTTGTGTGCAACGGCTGTCGCCCCCTCCCTGGTTTGGGCGAAAGAGTTGCCTAATATCATCTATATTGTAACCGATCAACAGACAGCCTCTGCGATGAGTTGCATGGGAAACGATGACTTGCATACTCCGAATATGGATAAGCTGGCACAGGTAGGTATCCTGTTCCGTAATGCCTATTGCTCTACGCCCCTGAGTGGGCCTGCCAGAGCGGCTATGTTTACAGGCTATACTTCGCACGAAGTAGGACTTGCCCGAAACGGTACGCCGATACCGGACTCATTGCGTACCCGGACTTTGGGAACTCTGATGCAGGATGTCGGTTATGACTGTATCTATGCCGGTAAATGGCATGTACATACAGCCTCCATGCCGGATAAAGAGTTCGGTTTTACTACTATCCATCCTCATAGTGATAATGGGTTGGCGGAAGCCTGTGTCGACTTTCTGGAACAAAAACATACCAAACCCTTCTTCCTGGTGGCGGGATTCGATAACCCGCATAATATCTGTGAGTACGCACGTAGCCAGAATTTGCCTTGGGGAAATATAGAAGACCTGCCGCAGAATGAGTGGCCGGGACTACCTCTTAATTTCGCTAAGAATCCCTATGACGCTGATGTTATCAGTTATGAGCAGAGCTTGAATTATTCGGCTTATCCTACCCGTAACTACACTCCGGATGATTGGCGCTGTTACCGAAGCCTCTATTACCGTCTGGTTGAAAAGGTGGATGCAGAAATCGGTAAGATTTTGAATGCTATAGATAAACAGGATTTATGGAAGAATACAGTCGTGATATTTACCAGTGATCATGGCGATGGAGTGGGAGCACACCATTGGAACCAGAAATCGGCTTTATATGAAGAGGTGGTAAATATCCCTCTGATTGTAACCTTACCGGGAAAGAAGAATGCCGGCAAGGAGATGCCGCAACTCGTGAATAATGGTGTCGATTTTTTTGCAGCAGTTTGCGACTGGGCAGGCATCCGGCTTCCTGAAGGGTTGCATGGTGTTTCTTTCAGACCGTTGGTAGAGAAAGCCGATCCGTCATTGAAGCACCAGGACTATATCGTAACCGAAACCACTTTCGATAAAGGCGGGAACACACGTGGCTGGGCTTTACGTACCTCTCGCTATAAATATGTGTTGTATGACAAAGGCCGTTATCGTGAGCAACTTTTTGATATGGAAAAAGACCGTGGTGAAATGCGGAATCTCGCCATCGAGGAGAAATACAAAGAGATTCTGTTGCAACACCGGGAGTACCTGCACGATTGGATGAAGCTGCATCATGTAGCGCAGATACGTAAAGATGTACATACGATTCCGGGTGTAAATCCGGAATAAGATCAATGATTACCCCAACAAGCTGCGGACTGCTGCCTGGTAAGTTTCCAGCTTGTTGGACTTATGAATTGCTTTTTTGGCTTTCCGGTCTCCATCCGGCATTAGATATTCCCAGAAGTTCTTCATTTTCGTCAGCAGTTGCTTGTCTCCCCCTTCCAGAAGATTACCATACTGGGCAAATACATCAGCATGGAACAGTCTGAGTCTCTCCTGCATATCCTTTTCGGAAAGCGGATGTCCCTGTTGATACTCCAAAGCTAAGGCGGGATTGGCAAGCAGTCCACGACCTATCATGATACCTGCCAGTTGTGGGAAACGTTCTCTGATGGCCTGTATATCTTCTATTGTAAGTAAATCGCCGTTATACATAAGCGGATGGCGGCACTCGTTGTAGAAGGTTTCAAAACCTTTTAAGTCTACTTCCCCTTTATATTGTTGTTTTCCCAATCGGGGATGCATGATGATATGTGTCAGTGGCAGTTCATTCAGTAAGGGTAGCAAAGCCAGACATTCTTCCGCGTTTTCCCAACCCAACCTCATCTTAACAGAGAATTGAAGGTCGGGGTGATTCTTTATGGCAGCAGTCAGCAACTCCCGCACCTCTTCGGGATAAGGAAGCATTCCTGAACCATTGTGACGTTTAGCCAAAAGAGGGAAAGGACATCCCAGATTTATGTCCACATTCTTATATCCTTTTTCGATGAATAGGGCTATTATCTGCTCCATTTTGTCCACATCGGGAGCAATGAGTTGCGGAATAAGCTGCACGCCACGGTTGTTTTCCAGAGTAATCTCACGCATATCTTTTTTTCGGATTTCTCCGTGCTCCACACGTACAAAAGGAGTATAATAACTCTCTATACCGCCGAATATACGGGCATGCGCTTGTCGGTAAATAGCCTCGGTGTAACCTTGCAGCGGGGCAAAATGAATGGGGAGGGTATTCTGCATATCAATCAGTTATTCATTATTTCTGCAAAGGTAACTATTTTAGCGGAATAACCATGTTCATTAAAACCATACCTGAACTATACTTGAACCATACTTGCTCTGTACCAACCCCGTACTTCCTCCGTGTAGAGGTACCTCTGAGTGGAGAATGTACGGAGCAAGTCTGGTCTAAGTATAGCTCAAGTCTGGCTCAGGTATGTAGCCGAGTAATTACTACAAATATTCTTTCGTGATTCTCAATTTTGCTGTAGGCTGAATTCTACAGGTTGTCCATGTTGGCAATGAACAGTGAGAATGGTATTCTCTCCGTCTGCTGTCAGGGTTACCTTTTCATTGGGCGTACTGATTTTCCATTTTCCTTTTAATTCTAGTCTCTTTTCAAGAACGCGGCTGGGATTCTTGGTGGTATATGCCTTTTCCTCAATATTTAGGTTTGGATCGCAAACGCTCATAATGATATTCGCTTTGTCCCTCCTATACATAACCATTGTTTCTGCCGGAATAAGGTTAAGCAGGCTATCCCGTTGCGAGCGATAGGTTTCGAAGACAGCATAGGCGGTAATATCGGTTAATCGGTCGTGTACGATATGTGCACTATCATTCCGTTGTAATACTTCGTATGTTTGCGTAGCCTCATAGTTTTTTAATTCCTGATCGGTTGGCTGTATCCATACGAGGTATTCATACGTTCCATTTTTAGGGGCTTTTCCATGTTCAATCCATGCTGAAGCGAAAGTGCCCTGTGTTACAGCGCGTGTTTTTTCATGACGGGATTCTTGTTTCGTGATCTGTATTTGTACATTACCGTCTTTTACGAAATAATGGTTATTGTAACCGTCCCAGATGGAAAGTAACTTTTCAGTAGTACCGGAAAGTTTCTTTTTGAAGCCAATCTCTTTTTCTTCTTCTCCGTTAACGAGGATGGTGCTTTTTCCTTTTTGGAATGTACTCTGGAAGAGAGTTGTTTCGGTTGGATATTCGTTATTGCTGTTATGAATACCTGTTCCTAAACAGATCATCCTGTTTTCAAAACAGAAGACTGATTTGCGGGCTACGAAATCCGGGGTGAAGTTTTTCAGTTCACGTTCCATCAGTTTCGTTACAAACATGCCGTTTTTTCCTTCCAGTGAACTACTGCCTGAGAAATTTTCTTTGGAATGTGCCATGGTAGTTCCCGGTAGCGGGCTATCCAGCAATTCGAATGGTAAGTGGATGGTTGTAGTTCCCGGTAGGCGATTCCAATCCCAACCGTTCTCATCGTAACCGCTGGAAAGGCGTGAGGGGTATCCCATAATCTGGACAGAACCATAACTCTGATAACGTCCGTAGCGGTTATCTTTCCGGTAAATCTCAGATCCCCAGACGTCAGTGGTATACCCTTTTAAGGTTACCATCCAATCGCTTCTCCGGAAAATACCTGCCGCTCCATAGTTATATACAAAAAAACCTTGTGGGGCAGAGGCGGGAGTGATACCTTGCGTTTTGAAGTAACGCGCTTCGGGGGTATCCTTTTCACAAAGCCGCAGGTAGTCTGCTGCCAGATGATGATCGAAGGCATTACCTTCTCCTGATAAGTCTCCTGACAAGGCAAGATAAGCAAAAGCAGCTACATCATCCGCTTTCATCGAGCCGCCGAAAGGATGTCGTCCGCTGATGCCAACTCCCCACTCATATTTGTTGGAGTAGTTACGCATGGCAATAAAGGCGGATTTCAGTACTTGACGGGCTTCTTCGGTAGGTTCATAGACCGTTTTATTGGTTAAGGAGATGAATTGTCCTACCATGGCTAATACACCTGTGGTATAGGCCGGATAGAAACCGCCATGGTGAAAAGTGGTTCCGTCTACTTTGATACCTCCGATAGTGCCCGGAGTGTATTGAAGAGAAGAGGATACCCAACGGGAAAGGCCTTTCAGTGCGCGTACTCGTTCCCGCTCGTCAGTGAACAGCAGTGCTGAAACTGTTTTAGCCATTAAAAGCGTATGCCAACTGTCCAGCAATTCATCTCTGCCGTATTGATAAGGCTGGCGGGTTTCTTGCAAGGCAGACCAGAAAATGAGGGTAGACAAGATATTATCCCGGTTGGGAGCCTTCCAGATAGCGTCGCGCATTAACCAGGCTGTAGTATATATCTTCCGTACTTGATAGCCGTAATGATGATTGGTTCCCATTCCGCTACCGAAAGAGAATCCTTGATTGATGGCGAAGTCCCAGACAGTGAAGTAATTCTGACGGGAAGATCCGGAATGATTGTAATAAGCATCGTAAGCGAATCCGGAGAGCATTGTTTCCAAGTCATTCCAGGATATTTCTCCTTTAGAACGGTCCAGTTCATCGGGAGTCAGGATAGGAGCACCTGTGAATCCTGTTCCGGAGCGCTGAATATTGGTTTTCTGAAAAACATCGTATGCTTTGGAGACTGCTTCTTTCGGTGCTTTTTGAATATCGAGGGCGGTGGTCAACCGTTGTTCCACTGTGCGCAGTTCCTCTTTTTCTGCTTGAGTGAGGGTGGAAGGTAGTGGGATATCATACTTATATTGTTCCCATTGCCAAACCCGGCACCAATGCCACAGGTCACGATAGGAAAGGGAGTTATTGTAAGGTATCTGCAAGTCGGGGGTAGTGCGGTCGTTCATCTTTTTCACAGGGAAAGTCAAACGGTCCAGAAATATGCGGCCTTTTCGTTCAGGGGCTATCAGTCGATAACTTGCTATTTCTTTGTTTTGTTTATTTCCTTTCATGTGTTGGAAGCCAATCCAGCAAGCGCGCCAGCCAGCCGATGCCAACTGGAAACTGAACCAATAAGACACATCTCCTTGGGGGGAAAGGAACTCAAAACGAATGGAATCTTGCTGGGGGACTTCATTATAAATCCATAAAGTTATTCCGTATGAATTTTCCATTTGTTCATCAAGGGTGAGAAGCTTTTCTAGAGAAATATTGAGTTTGGAACCGGAACGGAAATCCCATTCCAGGCTTTGCCTCCCTTCTTTGTAATACCGGGTGGACAGGGCGATTTTTCCCTTATCGGCTGTTGTAAACTCTTTGGGGATTTCTGTCTCAAAACCTATGAATTGAGCAAAAGATACTTGGCTGCATAGCAACGCAAGAGTGAATAGCAAGTGTTTTCTGGTCATAAGGTATATTGTTTTTTAAAAGTTATAAAAGAGGAGAGGAACCTCACGGTCACTCTCCTCCACACATATCAAATTGATTAAGGTCTATTTGATTTCATTTTAAGGTTAGAAGTTCTGTGTAATTAAATGATTATTTCCAATATTTGTTTTGTTCCAATTTGGTGTTTACACCAAGTTCCTTAGTCGGAATGGGGAGGAACTGGTTCTTTTCAGTTGTATTACTTACATACTGAGCCGCTCCTTTGGCATTGTTGGCAGTAGACCAACGTGCATCATTGACTGCCGCTCCCAAATCCTCTTTGATAGCCTTGTAGTAAATGCCCCAACGTACCAGGTCGTACTTGCGAAGAGACTCAAAGCAAAGTTCACGACCACGTTCATCACGGATCAATTTCTGGAAGTCACCGTATGACAAATCTTTCACTTCGTCAATTCCTGCACGTTTACGTACTTCGTTGATACATGTGTAAGCTAATGCTGTAGGACCTTGGTTTGCTTCGTTTTCAGCTTCAGCGAGCATGAGCAGTACATCGGCATAACGCAGGAGACAATAGTTCTCTTGAGTATAGTTCTTATGCTTAGGGCTGCTGCTCTCCCATTCACGACGGTATTTGCCACAACGACGGTCTACAATCTGATTATCTTTCCAAGCAACCTGTACATCTTTGTTATTGAGTTTGTAAGGTGCCATAGCAAGATCGCGGCGAGCATCTTTTGCATCATACAAATCCCACAGAATCAAACTACCGGCATAGAATGCATACGTATAACCGGCGCCTGTTCCTGCAGAGTTTTCCTGAAGGTTGCCGATTACATTACCGATACGGCTTTCAGTATAACTACCGTCGTCACGTGTTCCAACAAATTCTACTTCCCACATGCTTTCATTGTAGGTAGTTTCATACTGGTCGGAAGCTAAGGCTTTCCACATGGCATATACATCCGGATTCAGCTTATGCTTCTTGGAATCGTACACTGCTTTAGCATACTTGGCAGCTTTTTCATAATATGGCTTTCCACCTTTTGAAGGTTCGCCTGCGCGCCACAAACATACACGAGCCAGAATACCTTCTACTACAGTTTTCTTCACATGTGAAGGGGATGCATCATAGTTGCTGTCATCTACCATATCGAGGCAGTCTTCCATTTCCTGAATGATCCAGTCGAGTGCTTCGGCGTGGGGGGTAGCCTCCAGACTGCTGACGGTAATATCTTTTACTGTTTCTTTACGGATGGGCACTTCATACCAACCTTGTACCAGCAAGAAATGATAATAGGCGCGTAGGAATTTAGCTTCTCCTTTGATGCGTGCTCTTACTTTCTCGTCAGAGATACTGGCTCCATCGATATTGTCGAGCAATACATTGGCATTATTGATTCCTGAGTAAAGTGATTCCCATGTGTACCATAGATCGGTATTACCCGTATTATGTGAATTGGCCACTACCGCACTTGTTTGGTTTTGACGATAGTAATAACTCAAATCGTCAATATTGGACAACATGCAAGAATAACGGTTTCCATACACATGTTCTGCTGCCATTGTCCAGTATACACCGGCTAATGCCATTGTGCAATCAGTTTCATTCTTGTAGAATGTTTCAGGCGCTACAAAATCGTAGGGCTTGGTGTCAAGCATATCGCAACCAGCCATAGAAGTAACTATTGCCAAGATGCAAACTTTCTTGAAGATATTATTGATACTTTTCATATTAGTTTCTTGATTTTAGGTGATTAGAAGGTTATGTTAATACCAAGTGATGCGTTGAATGAACGCGGATAAGCGGACCAGTCGAAACCGGGAGTCAATACACTGTTACGTGTAGAAACCTCAGGATCGGAACCGGAATAACCTGTAATGGTGGCTATATTCTCTGCCGAAACAAAGAGTCTGGCTGCACTGATACCTAAAGAACGCAATGTATTAGGTGTGAAATTGTAACCCAGTGAGATGGTCTTTAATTTCAAGAACGAACCGTCTTCTATATACAGAGAACTGTAGTATTCTGCACCGATAGCTCTTGCACGTGGCATGTTGCTAGCCGGATTCTCAGGACTCCAGCGGTTTGTATAAGAAGCGAACATATTTGTATTCTTCTTGCTTTGAGGATTTTCAAATACCATGCGGTTCGCATTCAAAATATCGTTGCCGTAGCTCCATTGCAGGAAGATATTAAGATCCCAGTTCTTGTAGACAAAGTTATTGCTGAAACCACCTGTATGCTTGGGCTGTCCGTTACCAATAATGGTGCGATCGTCATCAGTGATTTTATTGCCTTCTTTATCACTTAGCTTCTTATATTTCGGATCACCCGGTTGGGCATCGTCTGAAATACGAACTACATCATCTTTCAGTTTGTATATGGTTTTGCCATTAGCATCAACTGAGGTGTTGAAATCTTCATATTTGTAAACACCGTCATAGATGAAACCGTACATACTTCCGGCTGCGTCACCTTTTTTGCTGATATAAGCAGGCATGGTCTTATATTTGTTATCCCAGTTTACGAAACTGATCATGTCATCTTGCCCGTAATTCAGTTCTACAATCTTATTGCTGTTGAAGGCAATGTTAAAGTTAGAAGTCCATGTAAAGTTCTTACCCTTGATGTTTATAGTTTCCAGTGTAAGCTCAAAACCTTTATTGCGTAATTTACCAACATTCAGTGTAGCACTGGAGTATCCGGAACTTGCGGGAACATCTGCACCCAACAACAGATCTTTGGTAGTTTTGATATAATAGTCCATTGTTACATTGATACGCCCATCAAAGAAACCAAGATCCAAACCGAAGTCATATTGTTCGGTAGTTTCCCATTTCAACTTTTCATTGGCCATTGATCCTAATACATATCCGGGATAGAAAGAACTGCCCCAAGGATATTTGTATACATTAGAACTGGTAACCAATTGTGCCATATAGTCGAAGTCACCGATACGGTTGTTACCTGTGAGACCCCAGCTTGCACGTAATTTACCGTTTGACAACCAAGGAAGTGCGTCGGATACGAACTTCTCACGACCGAATGCCCAAGCCAATGAAGCTGATGGGAAGTAACCCCAACGATTGCCGGGGGCAAATTTGGAAGAACCATCGGTACGCATAGATGCTGTAACATAATACTTGGATGCATAGTTGTAGTTGATACGTCCCAGATAAGAAATCATGGCGTTTTCTCCTTGTGATGCTGTGACAACCGGAGTTGCGGAACCTTTGCCGATACCGGACATTCCGAAAGCTTCGTTTGTAATCTGTTCCTGGGTAATGCTGCTAAGATAGCTGGTGTATTTTTGGAAAGTAGCACCGACTAAAGCATTCAGGTTGTGATTGTTCTTTGCATAAACGTATGACAATGTATTTTCGTTCAGGT
>ENA-OWPL01001481-OWPL01001481.1-human-gut-metagenome-genome-assembly--contig:-NODE-1481-length-13709-cov-4.781895_pt1 | contig 13709 bp, 9 predicted proteins | sample MGYA00248263_ERZ651844 | MGnify/ENA primary metagenome ERZ651844 (study PRJEB26924, sample SAMEA4378256) | human gut metagenome | biome: human gut; feature: human-associated habitat; material: faeces...
TCTCGTTGCTCAGGATCTTCTCCTTGTCCACGACGCCCACGGTGAAACCGGCCAGGTCGTACTCGTCCTCCGGCATCATGCCCGGATGCTCGGCCGTCTCGCCGCCCACCAGAGAGCAGTCGGCCTGGACGCAGCCCTCGGCCACGCCCTTGACGATCTCTGCGATCTTCTCCGGGATGTTGCGGCCGCAGGCGATGTAGTCCAGGAAGACCAGCGGCTTGGCACCCGCGCAGATGACGTCGTTGACGCACATGGCCACGCAGTCGATGCCGATGGTGTCATGCTTGTTCAGGAGCATGGCCAGCTTCAGCTTGGTGCCGACGCCGTCGGTGCCGGAGATGAGGACCGGGTGCTTGTAACCGGTGCAGTCCAGCTCAAACAGGCCGCCGAAGCCGCCCAGACCGCCGATGCAGTGCTCGTTCATGGTGCGGGCGACATACTGCTTCATCAGTTCAACGGAACGATAACCGGCGGTGATATCCACACCGGCTGCTGCGTAGCTTTCCGAATAGCTCTTTTCCATGGTCTTACTCTCCTAACTTTTTTGCGTCCTTGGGACGGTCGTTCAGGTGGCGTTCATGAATATCGGTCGAAAGCACCTCGTCGGGCTTGACGGCATATTCGCCGGTGAAGCAGGCGGTGCAGAAGCCGCATGAAGCGTTCTTTGCCAGCCGGACCACATGGTCTGTGGACAGGTAGCCCAGCGTATCCGCGCCGATGACCTCGTTGATCTGCTCCACGGTACGGCCGGTGGCGACCAGCAGCTTCTGGTCCGGAATGTCGGTGCCGAAATAGCAGGGATATTTGAAGGGCGGGGCCGATACGCGGAAGTGGACCTCCGCTGCACCGGCGTCCCGCAGCAGCTTGATGATGCGGGCAGAGGTGGTGCCGCGCACGATGGAGTCATCCACCAGCACGACCCGCTTGCCCTTGACAGTGCTGGACACGACGTTCAGTTTGATGCGCACACTGTTCTCGCGCTGCTTCTGGCTGCCCTGGATGAAGGTGCGGCCAATGTATTTGTTCTTGATGAAGCCGATGCCGTAGGGGATGCCGCTCTCCTCGGAGTAGCCGAGGGCGGCGTCGAGGCCGGAGTCCGGCACACCGATGACCACATCGGCCTCCACAGGGTGCTCCTGCGCCAGGAAGCGGCCTGCCTGCTTGCGGGCCTCGTGCACCGAGCTGCCCTCGATGATGCTGTCCGGGCGGGAAAAGTAGATGTACTCGAAGACGCACATCTGGGTGTCCTTCCGGCCGCAGTGATCCTTGATGCTGCGCAGCTCGCCGGTGCGGGTGTCGGCCACGACGATCTCGCCGGGCTCCACATCCCGCAGAAGCGAAGCACCGGCCGCATCCAGCGCACAGCTCTCGCTGGCGAAGACGTAGCCGCCGCCGGGCAGGGTGCCGATGCACAGAGGCCGGTAGCCGCGCGGGTCACGTACCGCGATGAGCTTGGTGGACGACATGATGACGAGGCTGTAGGCACCCTCCAGCACATCCATCGTCTTGCTGATGGCCGTCTCAATGCTGCCCATCCGCAGCCGGTTGCGGGTGACGAGGTAGCAGATGACCTCGGTATCAGAGGAGCCGTGGAAGATGGCACCCTCGTTTTCCAGCTGGCGGCGAAGCTCCAGCGCATTGGTCAGGTTGCCGTTGTGGCACAGGGCCATCGTGCCCCGGCCATGCCGGACGATCATGGGCTGGGCGTTGGCCCGCACCCGGCTCCCGGCGGTGGCATAGCGGACATGGCCGGTGGCCATGTGGGCCGTGGGGCTGGACACCGACGCCAGCACCGCCGGGGTAAACACCTCGTTCACCAGGCCGAGATCCCGGTGGCCGGTGATGACGCCATCGTCGTTGACGGCGATGCCGCAGCTCTCCTGACCGCGGTGCTGCAAAGCGTACAGAGCCGAGTAGGCTGCGGCTGCCACATCCTCGGTCCCGGCACGGTCATAGATGCCGAACACACCGCACTCTTCGTGCAGCGGATATGCAAAATCAGACATTAAAGTTCCTCAATTTCTTTCTGAAGTTTCTGTTCCTTGGCCGCGATCTGCTGCGCCATGGCAGCGCGCTCAGCGTCCAGCTTCCCGGCCAGCGCATCGTCGCTGAGGGCCAGGATCTCCGCCGCCAGCCAGGCGGCGTTCTTGGCACCGTTCAGCGCCACGGTGGCCACCGGGATGCCGCTGGGCATCTGCACCGTGGCCAGCAGTGCGTCCATGCCATCCATTGCGCCGCCCTTCATCGGGATGCCGATGACCGGCAGCGTGGTGTTGGCCGCAAAGGCACCGGCCAGATGGGCCGCCATGCCGGCGGCGCACAGGATGACGCCGAAGCCGTTGGCCTTCGCGTTCCGGGCAAACTCTGCCGCCTCCGCCGGGGTGCGGTGCGCCGACAGGATGTGTGCCTCGAACGGGATGTCCAGCGCCTTGAGCTGGGCGCAGGCCCCCTTCACCACCGGCCAATCGCTGTCCGAACCCATGATCACAGCAACTTTACGAATCATATTTCCGAGCCTCTCTTTCTCTCTTTCCAGACTCCGTGCAAACAAAAAAGGCTGTGATGCAACTACACCACGGCCTTTTGATCCTACGGTCTGTGCAGAACACGCCCGCATGAGGTTACACGGATGCCCTGGTATCCAGTCGCACACAGACGGCGAATGGTTCCAAGCAGCAGTTCCAGCATTCCGTATTCCTCCAAATTCTCTGCGGGGATTCCCTGTTCCATCCTCTGGAACGGTGCGCTCTGCGCCGCACCGTCCTTCTGATACATACAGTTTACGGCAAAAGATCCGCTTTGCAAAGGGTGTTTGGGCAAATTCTCCCTTGTGTTCTCTTGCTCCAAAAAACTTTCAAAAGTTTTGTGCAGTTTCGACACTCATTTTCTTTTTAAGTATGACTTATTTGTGGAATATATTTTAGGGGGGACAAACCTCTCAGTCATCGCTTCGCGATGCCAGCTCCCCTGATAGGGGAGCCCTTGGCAGGCTGGGCCAGCCCTGCTGTCCGCACAGGCCCAATCGGGCGCAAGGCGGCGGGCCCTGTCCTCATTGGTAGCAGCATTTGTATTGCTGCCGTGAATCTCGACAGCGGAGCCCAGCCGTTCCCGATTGCAAAAACTTTGCTCATCCAGCACAGCCGCTACCGACTCGCCAGTGGCTCCCCTACCAGGGGAGCTGGCGCAAAGCGCCTGAGAGGTTGTACAAAGGAACCCTTAAAAAATAATATGCGCCGTCGTGGCCCGTGCCGCCTTGATGAGGTCGGCCGGTGCGCAGCAGACCTGCGTACCGATGCGGCCGCCGGAGACATAGACCTTCTCCTGCGCGAGGACGCTCTCGTCGAACACGGTGGTATATTGCTTCTTCATGCCCACCGGGCTGCAGCCGCCGCGCACATAGCCGGTGACTTTGTTGATGTCGGCCACATGGATCATGGCGACGCTCTTTTCGCCCACGCTGCGGGCCGCTGCCTTCAGGTCCAGCTCCGCTGCCACCGGGATGACAAAGACGAAATAATTCCGGCTGGCCCCCTGCGTCACCAGTGTCTTGTACACGCAGGCCGGGTCCTCGCCCATGCTCTGGGCCACATGGATGCCGTCCACGGCCACGCCCTCCTCGTGGGGGTACTCATGCGCCGTATAGGCCACCTTGGCCCGCTCCAGGATCCGCATCGCGTTGGTTTTTGCTTCTTTTCCCAAATTGATTCCTTCTTTCCACAAAATGTTCAGAGAAATAAGCTTACTTTTTATTTCTATCACTTTCAATTACTCGGAAGTGATTTGTCTCTCCTCTCACAAAATCTCGTCATTTCACGCTTTCATTCGCGGAGAGACATCTGCTTTATTTATAATTTCTATCCTTACTATTTTGCAGAACTCTTAGGGCAAGCCTATTGCATTGTTGTTGAAAGCAATTTGCCGTATCACTTTTGCTTCTTGACTTGTTTCCCTTACATACTGCCGTACACTTTGCAGAAGAACAGGGTTGTTTCCGACAATTTACATCAGAAGAGCATGGCTGCTCCGCACAATTCACACAACACTCGATCTTAGTCTGAGGACATGGCCGTGTAGCGCAACGCCGCACATTTTGTGCCCACACAAAATGTAAACACTAAAACCAAGACTAAAATAAATATCACCACTTTTTCATAGCGATATGGCGTAAATCAGCAAAACATTATAATAGGCCTAATATACATACATTTATTATGAAAATCAACCATATTAAAATCAACATCTTTCTGCGCAACAGACAATACACGCCTTAAATTTGAAATATATTTCTTACTTTTGTTGGAATTGGAATCGACAATATGCTATTGTCGATTCAACAGATGGAATTTTCTTAACAAATCGAAAAATATCCTGATCGTGAAGACACAACTCTCAAAAGTACTCGTCCTGGGTTCGGGCGCACTCAAAATCGGCCAGGCCGGAGAATTCGACTATTCCGGATCTCAAGCACTTAAAGCGATGAAAGAGGAGGGTATTGCTACCGTCCTGATCAATCCGAATGTAGCGACCATCCAAACCTCGGAAGGCATTGCCGACCGCGTCTATTTTCTGCCTCTGAACGCCCATTTCATCGAAGAGGTGATCAAAAAAGAGCGTCCTGATGGTATTCTGCTCGCGTTCGGTGGACAAACCGGACTGAACTGCGGTACCGAATTGTACCGTAACGGTGTACTGGAAAAATATGGAGTACAAGTGTTGGGAACTTCGGTTGAAGCAATTATGAATACCGAAGACCGCGATCTTTTCGTAAAAAAACTGAACGAAATCAATATCAAGACTCCACGCAGTATCGCTGTCAATACCATGGAGGATGCTGTTAAGGCGGCTGAAGAGATTGGATTCCCAATCATCATCCGCTCGGCATACGTACTGGGAGGTATGGGAAGCGGCTTCTGCAACAACATGGATGAGTTGCGCACACTGGCTGAAAACTCCTTCTCATACGCTCCACAGATTTTGGTCGAGGAGTCGCTCAAAGGATGGAAAGAGATCGAGTTTGAGGTAATCCGAGATAAAAACGACCATTGCTTCACGGTAGCCAGTATGGAGAACGTTGATCCACTGGGTATTCACACCGGTGAAAGTATCGTCGTAGCACCTACCTGCTCACTCGATCAGGAAGAGTTGACCTTCTTGCAGGAGATGTCGAAAAAGACAATCCGCCACCTCGGTATTGTCGGAGAGTGTAATATCCAATACGCTTTCAATTCTGAAACCGACGACTACCGCGTTATCGAAGTAAATGCACGTTTAAGCCGCTCTTCAGCTTTGGCATCAAAAGCAACCGGCTATCCGCTGGCTTTCGTAGCCGCCAAACTGGCCTTGGGTTATACATTGGACGAAATCGGCGAGATGGGAACTCCCAACTCTGCCTATGTCGCTCCTGAACTCGACTATATGATCTGCAAGATTCCCCGTTGGGATTTGAGCAAATTTGCCGGCGTTTCACGCCGTATCGGATCAAGCATGAAATCTGTCGGTGAAATCATGGCCATCGGTAAGAGCTTCGAAGAGATTATCCAGAAGGGTCTGCGTATGATCGGACAGGGCATGCACGGTTTCGTATGCAACAACGATCTGAAATTCGAAGATCTGGATGACGAATTGGCCAATCCAACCGATATGCGCATGTTCGCCATTGCTGCAGCGTTTGAAAAAGGTTATACCGTTGAGAAGATTCACGATCTGACTAAAATCAGTACCTGGTTCCTTGAGAAACTGGAAAACATTTACCGTTACTCACAGGTAATTAAACAATACAACCAGATCAATGAACTTCCTGCCGATGTATTGCGTGAAGCTAAACGTCTCGGTTTCTCTGATTTCCAGATTGCCCGCCTGGTAGAGAATCCGACCGGCAGCATGGAAAAGAAGGTGATCGAAGTCCGCAATTACCGTAAACGTTTGGGAGTATTGCCTTCCGTAAAACGAATCAACACGGTAGCTTCAGAACATCCGGAATTGACCAACTACCTCTACATGACATACGACGGTTCAGAGCATGATATTGCTTACTACCACAATCGCAAATCGGTCATTGTTTTAGGTTCTGGTGCATACCGCATTGGTAGTTCTGTTGAGTTTGACTGGTGCTCGGTGAATGCTGTACAAACAGCACGCAAATTGGGTTATACCTCTATCATGATCAACTACAACCCTGAAACGGTTTCTACCGATTATGACATGTGCGACCGACTCTATTTTGACGAACTCTCTGAAGAGCGCGTGCTTGATGTCATCGATTTGGAACAACCGAACGGCGTAATGATTTCTGTGGGTGGTCAGATTCCGAATAACCTCGCGATGAAGCTGCAACGCCAAAATGTACCTATTTTGGGTACGCCTGCTGTTTCGATCGACCGCGCTGAAAACCGCCATAAATTCTCTTCGATGCTTGACAACCTGGGCATCGATCAACCGGAATGGAAAGAGCTTTCCTCGATGGAGGATGTAAACGAATTTGTGGATCGTGTCGGCTTCCCTGTATTGATTCGCCCATCATACGTATTGTCAGGTGCTGCTATGCGTGTCTGCCATACTAAAGAGGAGATGGAACACTTCTTGGGCATCGCAGCCAAAGTATCCAAAGAGTTCCCCGTAGTGGTTTCACGATTCCTCGAAAATGCCAAAGAGATCGAATTCGATGCAGTGGCTCATGCAGGCGATATCATTGACTACGCGATCTCTGAGCACGTAGAGTTTGCTGGTGTACACTCTGGTGATGCAACATTGGTATTCCCGGCCCAGAAAATCTATTTCGAGACCGGTCGCCGCATCAAAAAGATCAGTGCAAAGATTGCCAAAGAGTTGAATATCAGCGGACCATTTAACATTCAATTCTTAGCTAAAAACAATGAGATCAAAGTAATCGAATGCAACTTGCGTGCATCCCGCAGTTTCCCATTTGTATCCAAAATTCTCAAACGCAACTTTATTGAAACTGCGACCAAAATCATGCTTGATGCCCCATATAACAGACCCGACAAATTCGACGTGGATTACATCGGTGTCAAAGCTGCACAGTTCTCGTTTGCACGTCTGCTGAATGCTGATCCGATTCTCGGCGTCGATATGGCATCGACCGGTGAGGTTGGCTGTTTGGGTGATGACTTCAACGAAGCTTTGCTCAACTCTATGATTGCAGTAGGATACAAGCTTCCACAGAAGAATGTCATGATTTCTTCGGGATCGGCTAAATCAAAAGTCGATATGCTCGAAGCTTGCGGCGAGTTGGATAAGAAAGGTTATACAATTTACGCCACTTCAGGAACTGCACAATTCCTGATGGAGAATGGAGTCAAAGCCATTGCAGTAAGTCGTCCGGATGAAAACAAGGAGGACAACGTATTGCATCTGATTGCCGACAAGAAGTTTGATCTGGTGGTAAATATTCCTCGTGATCACACCACCCGCGAACACACCAACGGCTACAAGATTCGTCGTGCTGCCGTAGATCACAATATTCCACTGATCACCAATGCCCGTCTTGCAGCGGCATTCATTCACGCTTTCTGCTCCATGAAGATGACAGACATTGCCATCAAAGCATGGGACGAATACAAATAGTCACTTGAATTGCGCTATAACTGGACGCAGTTGTAGGTGATTTTTCAAACACCCAAAACGCTCTGACCGGTCCATTTCATTCCGGTCAGAGCATTTTTCATCGTAAGCATTTTAAATTCGATTTGAGCTATGGAATGTGGTAAATACGATTACCGGATTCAACCAGGTGAGGTTGATCTGACTCAACGTGCATCAATCATTACACTCGGCGACCATATGTTGCATGCTGCGGGTGAAGACGCAGACCGTTTAGGATTTGGGTTGCGTTGGATGCAAAGTAATAACACCACCTGGGTACTTTCACGTATGGCCATTGAGATGAAACGGTACCCGGACGAATACGAAACATACCAAATCGAAACCTGGGTCAGTGATGTCAACCGCTTGATGTCAACCCGTAACTTTATTCTTTATGACATGCAGGGCTCGATAATCGGCAAAGCTTGTACCAATTGGTCAATGATCGATTTCAAGACTCGTCTGCCGCTCGACCTTCGCAATATCGGTCAATATCAAGCTGCCATCATTCCACAAGATCCACCTATCGAGCGACCTGCCAAAATCACCAAAATTAACGGCACGGTTACGGAATCACATCTGATTCGATACAGTGACATCGATTTCAACCAACACACCAACAGCATGAAATATGTGCAATGGATGGTCGATATGCTGCCTCTCAAAAAATTCACAGACCAACGTTTATGCCGGTTAGACATCAATTTCCTACACGAGACTCGTTATGGACAACTGGTCCAAATCGTCATGGAGAATGATGATAATTTCGATAAATTCGAAATCAAATTGGCAGATACCGGCGTTGCAGCCTGCAAAGCCACGTTACGTTGGATGTAATTATTCCTTATTTTATATAGATCATGAATAGCGAAGACGCCATCAAACAGAAAGTACAACGTTGGATTGTATGTGGATCTGCCGCAATCATGCTCGGTAAATTCATCGCTTTTTGGGTGACCAATTCGGTCGGAATCCTGACCGATGCCATGGAAAGTATTGTCAATGTAATTGCGGGATTTATTAGCCTATACAGTCTCTATTGGGCTGCCAAACCTAAAGATGCGGAACACCCATTCGGACATGGTAAAGTGGAATTGATCTCGGCTTCAATCGAAGGGTTACTGATCATGGTCGCCGGAGGAATTATCATTTTTGAAGGCATCCGACGACTCTTCAACCCCTCTGAAATCGGACAACTTGATATCGGTATTATCGTCGTTGCATCGGCAGGAGTACTGAACTATCTGATGGGGGCATACAGTATCCACATGGGGAAACGGTACAACTCTATCGCACTGATCGCAGGCGGCAAACATCTTCAATCGGACACCTATTCAACCATCGGTTTGGTGGTCGGATTGTTACTTCTCTATTACACACGGATTGGGTGGATCGACAGCGCATTGGCTTTGATCTTCGGTTCAATCATCATCGTCACCGGTATTTCCATTTTGCGTCGGACGATCGCTGACTTGTTGGACGAAGCAGACAAAGAGTTTCTCAATAAAATGGTACTAACCATCACCCAAAATCAACGTCCAGACTGGATCGACATCCATAACTTAAAAATGATCAAATACGGTAGCAGCTTTTACATCGATTGCGACCTCACACTGCCATGCTACTACACAATCGGCCAGGGACATGATGCCTGCCTGGCTCTGAAATCGGCCATCGAACGGGATTTTTCCGATCGTGTCACTCTTTCTGTACATTCAGACTCTTGTGAAGAGAGACACTGTGAACATTGTAAAATGGAAGAGTGTCAGTATCGCAAGCAAGCTTTTGTCGCTCCATTACATATTACACTCGACGAATTGACCGAAACGGACGAGCAACGAGGCGACGATGACAACCAATAAAAGCATCGAGATTTTGGAATGCAGCACCTTCAATTCTTTCATTAAATTGATTAGGTGAATCCTCTTTAATCTGAAAGATACGGATCAGCATGCGAAAGTTGAGCAACTTCTTTTAAATCCTAATTGTCTTTTCAAACAATAAAAGTTCCATGATTGGGGTATTGTCATGGAACTTTTTCTTTACCTCTTGACGATCTCCACGATGTGTACGCAATAATAAACACGCATATTTAAGCCATTTACAGTAATCTTTACACATCTTATTGTATTTTTGCACCCCGTAAGTCAATACGGTTATCGGATTCCGAACGACCATCTGTCAAAACCACATTCATAGAAAACACTAAATCATGATCACAGTATCCAATCTCGAAGTACAATATGGCAAACGAGTATTATTCAAAGGGGTAAACCTGAAATTCACTCCCGGCAACTGTTACGGTGTAATCGGTGCCAATGGGGCAGGGAAATCCACCTTTTTAAAGGTATTAAGCGGTGATGTGACCCCCACACGCGGTTCTGTCAGTTTTGGGCCCAACGAACGTTTGTCTGTATTGAAACAGGATCACTTCGAGTTTGATCAACACACGGTATTGGATACCGTACTCATGGGGCACCAACCGCTGTGGAATATCATGAATGAAAAAAATGCCCTTTATGCCAAAGCCGATTTTACTGACGAAGATGGTATCCGTGCCGGAGAGCTTGAAGAAAAATTCGCTGAAATGGATGGTTGGAATGCCGAAAGTGATGCAGCCAATCTGTTGAGCGGCTTGGGAATCAAAGAGTCATTGCACTACGAACTGATGGGGAACCTGAATGCCAAAGAGAAGGTGCGCGTCCTGTTAGCACAAGCTCTTTTTGGCAAACCCGACAATCTGCTTCTCGACGAGCCGACCAATGACCTCGATGTCAATACAATCATGTGGCTTGAAAACTATCTGGCCAACTATGAAAATACCGTATTGGTCGTTTCGCATGACCGTCACTTCCTGGATGCGATCAGCACCCACATCATTGATATCGATTACAGCGACATCAATCTTTTTTCAGGTAATTACAGCTTTTGGTACGAATCAAGTCAATTAGCTGCTCGTCAACAGGCCAACCAGAACAAAAAAGCGGAAGAGAAGCGCAAAGAGTTGATGGAATTTATCCAACGTTTCAGTGCCAACGTAGCGAAGTCCAAACAAACCACAAGTCGCAAAAAGATGCTCGAAAAACTCAACATCGAAGAGATCAAACCTTCAATGCGCAAATATCCGGGTATCATTTTCCAACCAGAACGTGAAACCGGAACTAAAATTTTGGCTGTAGATGGGCTTAGCAAAACGATTAATGGCGAAAAATTGTTTGACAAAGTTTCGTTTACCATTGAAAAAGGGGACAAAGTGGCCTTTTTGTCCCGTGAGCCGCGTGCAGTTACCGCACTGTTTGAAATTATTGCCGGCAACGATCAACCCGACACCGGCATGGTAGAGTGGGGTGTGACGATCAACCGAGCTTATCTACCTCTGAACAATGCCGATTTCTTTAACAATGAGCTGACCATCATCGATTGGTTAGCACAATTCTCGGACGACACCAGCGAGCTCTATCTGCGAGGTTATTTGGGAAAAATGCTCTTCAGTGGCGAAGAGATATACAAAAAAGTCAACGTACTTTCGGGAGGAGAGAAAATGCGCTGCATGATTGCCCGCATGATGATCAAACAGGCCAACACCTTGTTACTCGACTCACCGACCAACCACCTTGATTTGGAATCTATCCAGGCCTTCAACAATGCACTAATCTCATTCAAAGGGATTGTACTGATGACCTCACACGACCACGAATTCATCAATACAGTAGCCAACCGTATCATCGAAATTACCCCCAATGGCATGATCGACAAATACATGGAGTATGACGATTATCTGTTTGATGAACGCGTACAAGAAAATTTGGAAAAATTATACAACAAATAAGCGTCTGATTGAGTTTTATGGATATGGAGATGCTTGCCTCCTGTCTGTATTTCATTTTGGTGAAAGGATGGAATCGTTGTGTCAAGGACAAAACAGATACAACGATTTAATTTCAATTCACTATATTGAATAACGTTTTGAGTTATGTAAATGCTTCTAGAGACTCGTTGTGTCTATGCACAATGTTTTTTTTAGAGATGCAATTACTTAGCTTCAAGCAATTATTTATTCAAACTAACTTGATTCTCAATACCATACCAACATCTCACCCTATAAAAATGATTCTGAGACGACGATCTTTTACGGTTTGGAGCATTGGCTGTTTCCTGATTGGGCTCGCTTTATGCACGCCTATCCAAGCTCAAACACGAATTGATTCGTTAGCTCTATTACGCGCCTCATGGGATACTTTGGAATCACACCAAGGCCTGATAATCAGCAAAGCCTCAATACGGTTATTTGATTCTGATCAACAAATCTATCGCATGGATGTTGATCCAAAGTTTTTCTCTCTCCAACCCATTCAAAATACCAAACGGCAAAAGGTTAAACGGCTGGGCATACATTCTCATGCAATCGCAGCCGTAAACGGAGGTTACTTCGTTACCAAAACTCGAAAAGCCATCGCCTGCTACTTTTTGAAGATACAAGATACCATAACCGATTATACGGGAGGATTGGGCACTGCAGCAATTGCCATGGACAGTTCAGGAACCGTGTATTTTCTCAACGATTTACCACAAATCGCCTCACAAGATTCCCTATGGCACCGATCTTATCCCAATGTTTTAAGTGCCGGTCCCATGTTAGTATATAATGGGAGGCAACTTTTCCGTTCACCTCAGACTCAGGATAAACGCCATCCACGTACGATCATCGGCATGCATGCGGATAGTACGCTCACATTTTTGGTCATAGATGGCCGACAAAAAGGTGCCGATGGGATGAGCCGAGTCGAATTGGCCTGGACATGCCATATGCTCGGGATGCAAAATGCACTGAATTTGGATGGAGGAGGCTCTTCGACTTTATGGTCGCAACAACGTAAGACCGTCAACCGACCTTCGGATAGAATTGCGTTTATTCGTATTCCCCGCAAAGTAGCTAATGCTATTCTCATTCTCCCTAAAACAGATCAATAGCTCCAAGTCATATCTTTTCATGGCGACTCCACCATGTTAACGAGCAATTTCACATTCCCTAAAATATAGAGATATGATTAGTTATTGCACCTCTCTGACCAATAGTGAATTAAACTTTGCATTATCTTCATCAATTGGATAACAGACAGTCTATTCCATCCAATTAGATGCGCATTCGATAAGCCAGATTTTGATCCATTTACAACTCACGGATTTTCACTATCTTTGCTCAACATCCATATTTTATTAATCATGTTGAAATTTTTTATCGGGCTATTGGCAGTAATTTCCATTCTACAAGATCTGCTAATTTACCGCCGCCTGAAAAGCATATTCGCCAAACCATGGGTACACCGAAGCTATCTAATCTCGTTTCTAATCATCGATATTGCGATCATCTGTGCCCTGATCGGATACCGCACTGCAACCAATGCAGCCTCTCAAACACAGGTACAAATCATTTTGTGGACCATTGCCATCTTCATGATGACCATTGTGCCCAAACTGATCTATCTGCTCATTTCGTCACTTGATTATCCCATTTCTAAAATTCGCAAACGCAAAACGTACTGGTTTTCCATACTCGGCCTGGCTTTAGGAGTCTATTGTCTGGGAGTAATGATTTATGGAGCGTCACGCGGTCGCAACCACATTGAAGTAAAAGAGGTTACCCTTACTTTCGACAAACTTCCCGCAGCTTTTGATGGTTATCAAATCGCAATGTTTACAGATCTGCATATCGGTAACTACGGAGCCAAAAACACGTTGATCACCCGAATGGTTGAAACCATTAACGACATACATCCTGACATGATTGTCAATGGAGGTGATTTGGTCAATACCAATGCCCGGGAATTGACATCCAAAGAGATGAAAGCTCTTTCCTCACTACAAAGTATAGATGGCGTCTATTCTGTATTCGGCAATCACGATTTGGGCTTTTATATGAAGCCTCAATCCGACGATACTTTCACACCTGCCGCCAGCGTTGTACAGCTCATCCAACAACAACAACAGATGGGATGGCATTTACTGAATAATACCTCCATAGCTATTCATCGAGGACAAGATTCGATAGTGGTCTCTGGGGTCAACTATCCACGGGATGGTTTTCACAACGGCCGCGAAACAGGATT
>ENA-OWPL01001486-OWPL01001486.1-human-gut-metagenome-genome-assembly--contig:-NODE-1486-length-13677-cov-2.442226_pt1 | contig 13677 bp, 10 predicted proteins | sample MGYA00248263_ERZ651844 | MGnify/ENA primary metagenome ERZ651844 (study PRJEB26924, sample SAMEA4378256) | human gut metagenome | biome: human gut; feature: human-associated habitat; material: faeces...
CCAGATCGCCTTTGTTGTAATCCTCGAGCAGCGCCAGCAGCGGATCCTGAACATCGGTAGCGTTGGCGGGGTAGAGATCCATCACCAGACGCTCTTTAAAGCCGGCCACCGGCGCGAGGGCAAACAGCTGCGGCTTAACGTTCTGCTTGAGTTCGAAGACCATGCGCACGGTTTGCGGATCAAACTGGCCCACCCGGGCGGACTTAATAAAGGGATCGTCAGCGCGGATCTGCCCCCCCATGCCCTTCAGTACCGAGTTCAGGTTAACCCCCTCCAGATCGACCACTACCCGTTCCGGATTACTGAGGGCAAACTGCCGGTATTTCAGCACATGATTCGATTCCACCGTGACGCGGGTGTAGGTCGATGCTGGCCAGACGCGAACAGCGACCACCCGCGCGGCGGCGGCCAGCCCAACAGGGCTCACGCTCATTAACCACATGGCGCCCGCCCCCTGCAATAAACGGCGACGGCTTAATCCAGAGTTGTTTCCCGACATGCCACTCCCAAGCAATAAAAACGCATTTATACCCAAAACAAACAGATTGACCAGAAACTTTAACGAAAGGCATATAACCTGTCATCTATAAAAGGGTAAACATTCATTGACACCCTGCGCCGGGTCACATGTTTTTCGCGGCTTAGCCTCAAATTGGGGCTTGCGTTTAACGGCAAAACAGAATAAAAATACAATAATTACGAATAATCATGCATTGAGGGTTTGTCATGGTGAAGGAACGTCGCACTGAACTGGTAGAAGGATTCCGCCATTCTGTTCCCTATATTAATGCCCATCGGGGAAAAACGTTTGTCATCATGCTGGGCGGCGAAGCCATTGAGCATGAAAATTTCTCAAATATTGTCAATGACATAGGATTATTGCATAGCCTGGGCATTCGCCTGGTGGTGGTCTATGGCGCCCGCCCGCAGATTGACGCTAACCTCGCCGAGCACCATCACGAGCCGGTCTATCACAAGCAGACGCGAGTGACTGACGCCAAAACGCTGGAGCTGGTTAAGCAGGCGGCGGGGATGCTGCAGCTGGAGATCACCGCCCGTCTGTCGATGAGCCTCAACAACACCCCGCTGCAGGGGGCCCATATCAACGTTGTCAGCGGCAACTTTATCATTGCCCAGCCGCTGGGCGTCGATGACGGCGTCGATTATTGCCACAGCGGACGCATTCGCCGCATTGACGAAGAGGCGATTCATCGTCAGCTCGACAGCGGCGCCATTGTCCTGATGGGGCCGGTCGCGGTGTCGGTCACCGGCGAGAGCTTTAACCTGACTTCGGAAGAGATCGCTACCCAGCTGGCCATCAAGCTGAAGGCGGAGAAAATGATCGGCTTCTGTTCGTCGCAAGGGGTTTACAACCAGGCCGGGGAAATTGTCTCCGAACTGTTCCCTAATGAGGCGCAAGCCCGCGTCGAAGAGCTGGAAGCAGACGAAGACTATAACTCCGGCACCGTGCGCTTCCTGCGCGGGGCGGTGAAGGCCTGCCGCAGCGGCGTACGGCGCTGCCACCTGATCAGCTATCAGGAAAATGGCGCGCTGCTGCAGGAGCTGTTTTCACGCGACGGCATCGGCACCCAGATCGTCATGGAGAGCGCGGAGCAGATCCGTCGGGCGACCATCAATGATATCGGCGGTATTCTTGAGTTGATTCGCCCGCTGGAGCAGCAAGGTATTCTGGTGCGCCGTTCTCGCGAGCAGCTGGAGATGGAAATCGACAAATTCACCATTATTCAGCGCGATAACACCACCATCGCCTGCGCCGCCCTCTATCCTTTCCCGGAAGAGAAGATCGGCGAAATGGCCTGCGTGGCGGTGCATCCGGATTACCGGAGCTCGTCGCGGGGAGAGGTGCTGCTGGAGCGTATTGCCGCTCAGGCCAGGCAGATGGGACTGAGCAAGCTGTTCGTGTTAACCACCCGCAGCATCCACTGGTTCCAGGAGCGCGGCTTCACGCCGGTGGATATCGACCTGCTGCCGGAGAGTAAAAAGCAGATGTATAACTATCAGCGCCGGTCGAAGGTGCTGATGGCCGACCTCGCTTAAGCCCTTCTCCTCTCTATCTAACGGCCCGGGATAGCGCGACGCTTATCGCTTTATCCCCGGCCGGTCTCCCGCCCCTCTTCCCGCCAGCCTGGCGTACGCACGCGGGCGAAATTCCTGGTTTCCGCGCAGGCCATTTCTTTCTCGCTGGCTCACCGATATGCTATTGGCTGTCGACAGGACGTCGACTGGCGCCGCGGCCGCCACCCGCCCTGTAAGGATCGCTTAAAGAATGGAAACCAAACCGAACTGGCTGGTCAGACATATTAATCTCATCACCACCGCGGTCGCCCTCTATCCGTGGTTGCTGATGATACTGCTCCTCTGGGATAACCAGCGCCATCATCAGCATGGCTATGCCGCGCTCGGCGCCGCCATCGCGATATTATTTCTGCTGGCCCTGACGTCCGGCATGAATCTTCTCATCTCCTCGCTGGTGATTTTTTGTGCCCGCTGTTCCACCCCACCGCTGGCCGGCGGCGCAGCAGTCCGCTTTTTCGCGATGAACTCGATCTCGGCGCTCTGGCTTTTCCCTCTGTTCTTTAATTACTGATTTTTCCGCCAGCCCGGGCGACGGCTGCAGCATTTTCCATCGCCCGGACCCGGCGTCTCAGGGGGTTTCGCGCCCGGCGAAAATCTCCGCCAGGCCGCTGCGCCGTTCGGTGCGCGTCACAATGGCCTGGGAGAGCACCTGCTCGTCGGCATAGAGCGACAACCGCCGTTTCGCGCGGGTGATCGCCGTGTAGACCAGTTCGCGGGTCACCAGCGGGACGCTGCGCGCCGGCAGGATCAGCGCCGCGTGTTCGAACTCCGAGCCCTGCGATTTATGCACGGTCATCGCCCAGGCGGTATCATGCTCCGGCAGACGGCTCGGCTGCACCGACTTGATGGTGCCGTCGGGCATCAGGAACCACACCCGCAGCTCGCCGTTGCGCTCCAGCGCTATGCCGATATCGCCGTTAAACAGCCCCAGCGCGCTGTCGTTGCGCGATATCATGATCGGTCGGCCATCATACCAGCGAGAGTGGCGCGGCAGGGCGATCGCCCGCTGGCGGTTGAGCCGCTGCTCCAGCCGCTCATTGACGCCGCTCACGCCGTACGGCCCCTCGCGCAGCGCGCACAGCAGCTGGAATTCGCTGAAAGCGGCCAGCATGGCCTGCGGTTCGGCCCGCTCGCGGCGCAGCTGCAGGTAGCGCTCATAGCCCTGCTGAGCCGCGCCGAGCATGGCTTCGTACTCTTCGGTCGTGCTGAGGGGATGAAGCGCGATATCGTCAAACGGCTGGCGCAGCGTGGCCTTCACCTCCGCGCGCGCGCCAGCGTTCACCGCCCGCGCCAGGCTCCCGATGCCGGAGTGACTACCGAAGCGATAGCTCTTTTGCAGCAGGCACAAACTGTCTCTCAGCGCGCCCGCGATAGCCCCCTCGCCCGCCGGCACCGGCGAACCGGTCAGCCGGGTCAGCTCCTGCGCCCGCGCGGCGGTATAGCCCGAACTCGCCCAGGCGCAGATATCCCCCAGCACCGCCCCCGCTTCTACGGAGGCCAGCTGGTCGCGATCGCCGAGGAAAATCACCCGCCCGTGGGCCGGCAGCGCGTCGATAAGCCGCGACATCATCGGCAGGTCGATCATCGAGGCTTCATCCACCACCAGCACGTCCAGATGCAGCGGGTTGCCGGCGTGATAGCGCATCCGCTGGCTGCCTGGCTGGGCGCCCAGCAGACGATGCAGCGTGCTGGCCTCGGTGGGAATCAACGCTTTCTGCGCGTCGGTCAGCGGCAATTTTCTCAGCGCCGCGCCCAGCGATTCGGTCAGACGCGCCGCCGCTTTCCCGGTTGGCGCCGCCAGGCGAATACGACAGCGCGGGCTGTCTTCGATCTGGATCAGCGCCGCCAGAAGCTTCGCCACGGTGGTGGTCTTCCCGGTCCCGGGACCGCCGGAGATCACTGAGATGCGGCGGGTCAGCGCCACCGCCGCGGCCACTTTTTGCCAGTCGGTTTCGCCGGTGGCAGGGAACAGGGCATTCAGGGTTGACGCCAGCCGGGCCTCATCCATCTCCAGCACCCGGTTGGCTTCATTGAAGAAGCGGGCGACGGTCAGCTCGTTGCGCCACATCCGATTCAGATAGAGCCGGTCGCCGCACAAAATCATCGGCGCCGGAGCATCGCCGCAGCTCACCGCCGACGAAGCGAGCAGTAGCCCGGGCCAGTCCTCCGGCGCGCCGGCTTCGGCCAGCAGCCGATCGCGGATCTCCCCCGCTTTACCGCTCAGCGCCTCGTCGCCGCTCAACCGCGAGAGCGGCAGACAGACGTGCCCCTCGCCGGCATCCCGGCTCAGCAAGGCCGCCGCCAGCTTGACCGCCGGCGGGTCGTTTTGCGCCACCATCAGGGCAAACTGGACGTCCAGCGGCCGCAGCAGACGCTGCTCCACCGCCGCCAGCAGTAGTTGTTCGAAAGTCATGAGGCCTCCTCCTGAGTTTCTCCGGCAAAAAGCTGATCCAGACCGTCAATCAGCGGTCGCACCGGCCGGGTGGTGAAGATCCCCTGCCCCCCCTCCTGCCCGTCCATGCCGCGCAGGAAAAGATAAATCACGCCGCCGAAGTGGCGGTCATAGTCATAATCGGCCAGCCGGTGGCGCAGATAGCGGTGCAGCGCCAGGCTATACAGCTGATACTGTAGATCGTAGCGGTGGGCACGCATCGCCTGCTCCATCGCCGGCCGGGTGTAGGCCTCGCGATCTTCCCCCAGCCAGTTGGATTTGTAATCCAGCAGGTAATAACGGCCTTCGTGACGGAAGACCAGATCGATAAAGCCCTTCAGCATGCCGCGCACCTGGCGGAAATCCAGCGGCGGCGTGTCGGCAGAGAGGGGATCGTACTGGCGGATAAGCGCGTCAAGGCGCTCCGCCGTCAGCAGCTGGGCGATGGGCAGGTAAAATGCCATCTCCACCTGTTTATCCCGCGCCGCAAGCTGATTGAGCGCGATATCCGGCCCCGGCAGGCGGGTCTTCAGCACGCCCCCCAGCCAGTCGGTCAGCACCGGCGCCCACTGCGCGTCAAACCCGCTCAGCTGCAGCTTCTCCGCCATCCACCCTTCCGGCACCGGCTGGGTGAAGTCCAGCTCCTCAAACAGGCTGTGCAGGAAGGTCCCCGGCGCGGCGCCGCGCGGGAACTGGTGCGGAGTCAGCTGCGGCTCTTCCACGACTTCGCCGACGCCGGCGGCATCAACATCCAGACGCGGCAGCAAATCCTGCCCGCCGCTGAAACCATGCTGCTGCAGTCCGGAGTAACTGGTCACCCGCCAGTCGTCGGCGATGCGGCGCTGCAGCTCGCGCGCCGACAATCGCGGGATGGTCGCCGCGGGCGCCTGCCACGGGGTGAGATCCAGTTCGCCCGGTCTCTGTAATGCAATATCGCCATGACAGAAGTCCGCCAGCCGCGCGGCCAGCCCGGCGGCGTCCATGGCTTCGCCCGCCTGCAGCAGCCGCCCCAGCGCGCTGAGGTGGAAATCGCTGTTGCCGGATTTCCGGCTGCTGAGCGGCGCCACGCCGAGACTGCAGTGCCAGACCGCGCGGGTCAGGGCGACGTACAGCAGGCGCAGATCTTCCGCCAGTCGTTCCGCCTCCGCCAGCTCGAGGCTGGCCTCATCCTGGCCCAGATCCAGCACCGCCGCGAACGTCTCGCGATCGTGGTAAAACGCCTGGTCCTGTTTACGAAACCGGGCGATAAACGGCAGCCAGACCAGGGGGTATTCCAGCCCTTTTGACTTGTGAATAGTGACAATTTGCACCAGGTGCTTATCGCTTTCGAGACGCATCTGCTGGCTGGCGGCGTTGCTGTCCGGCTCGGCGATATGCTGCGCCAGCCAGCGCACAAGGGCATGCTCGCTTTCCAGCTGGCTGGCCGCCTCCTGCAGCAGTTCGCTGATGTGCAGAATGTCGGTTAAGCGCCGCTCGCCGCCGCGGGTCGCCAGCAGATTCTCGGCGATATGTCGGGCTGTCATCAACGCCCGCAGCATCGGCATCACTCCGCGCTGCCGCCAAATCTGGCGGTATTCGCTGAACTCTTCCACCAGCGCGTCCCACGCCTGCTCATCCTGGTTCAGGTTTTCAATATCCAGCGCGGTCAGGCCAAACATCGACGTCGCCAGCGCGCTGCGCAGGGTATTTTCCCGCTCCGGGGCCAGCACCGCCTGCAATAGCCAGAGCAGCTCCTGGGCCTCCAGCGTCTCAAAAACGCTGTCGCGGTTGGAGAGGTAGACCGAGGGAATACCCAGCGTCTGCAGCGCTTCACGCACCTGCGCCGCCTCCAGCCGGTTGCGCACCAGCACGGTAATATCCGAAGCCTGTACCGGGCGCGAGGTTTCCCCGCGCCACAGCAGCGCGCGCCCCTGCTGACCGGCGCTCAGCCAGTCGCGGATCTGCGTGGCGCAGAGCTGCGCCATAAAGGTCTGATAATCGCCAGACCCGACAGTGTCGCCGGGCATCAGCCAGACGTTCATCGCCGGTACGTCCGCCGCGTCAACGGTAAAGCGCAGCCCCTTGTTCTTCGCCGCCGCCTTCACCGGCAGGAACGGGATCTCGTGGAACATGAAGGGGTTATCGCTGAGGCTGAACAGCCGATTGACGCTGCCCACCATGCCCGGCGAGGAGCGCCAGTTGGTATCGAGGGTGTAGTGCGCGGCAACGTCGCCGCGCGCTTTCATATAGGTAAAGATATCGGCGCCGCGAAAGGCGTAGATGGCCTGCTTCGGATCGCCGATCAGCAGCAGAGCCGTCTCCGGCTGCCGGCGCCAGATGCGGCGAAAAATCCGGTACTGCTGAGGGTCGGTGTCCTGAAATTCATCGATCATCGCCACCGGAAAACGCTGGCGAATGGCGCTGGCCAGCGTCTCGCCGCTGTCGCCGCGCAGCGCCTCGTCAAGCCGGCTGAGCATATCGTCAAACCCCAGCTCGCCGCGGCGGCGCTTTTCGCGGGCGACCGCATCGCGGATCTCGACCATCGCTCTCGCCAGCACCAGATCGGTGAGCGTCAGCGAGGAGGCCAGCAACGACTCTACGGCGCTAAACAGGGGATGCACCGGCGGTTCGCCACCGGCTTTGGTGCGCTCGAGCAGAAACGACTGGGCAAATTTCTCCAGCGCGTCGGGCAGTTGGTAGCTTAACGTCTCTTCCTGCGCCCAGGCGTTCACTTTCTCCATCCACTTGCCCTGGTTGCCGCGATTAAACTTCCGCCGGTCAAGGCCGGAATTTTCCAGCACGCCTTCGATCTCGCCCACCTGCTCGCGCCACTGCTGCTTGAGCGAGTCAATGCGGGCGATGATCTGCTGATGGCGTTCGGCCAGCGTCTCGTTAGGGGCTGGCGGCGACTTAAGCTGCGGCGCTTCGCCCTGCAGCCAGCGGTCAAGGGACTTCAGCAGATCGCGCGGCCCTTTCCAGACGTCGTGGATCACCGCAGCGATATCGCGGGTCAGGGGATAGCAGTGGCGGCGCCAGAAATCGGCGCAGGCCTGATAGCGCAGACGGGATTCATCCTCGATCAGCTGTTGCTCGAACAGCATGCCCGACTCGAAGGCGTTAAGGCTCAGCATCCGTTGGCAAAAGCCGTGGATGGTGAATACCGCCGCCTCGTCCATCTGCCGTTCAGCCAGCAGCAGCGTCTTCGCAGCGTCATCTTTATCGGCGATCTCCGCCAACAACGCGCTGTAGAGCGGATTGTCGGATTCGCCGCGCAGGCAGGCGATGCGCAGTTCGTGGATGTTGCTGCGGATACGGCCGCGCAGCTCTTCGGTCGCCGCCTCGGTAAAGGTCACCACCAGCAGTTCTTCAACGCTGATGGCGCGGGGATAGGCGGCCTCACCGCCCAGCCCCAACAGCAGCCGCAGATACAGCGCGGCGATGGTAAAGGTTTTTCCGGTGCCCGCAGAGGCTTCTATCAGGCGCTCGCCGATCAGGGGCAAGCGCAGGGGATCCAAAGACTCAGCGGTGTCGGTCATTCATTCTCTCGCATCAGGGGTAAGGATTGCTGCAATGCGCTGACGTTTTCCCACACTTTGCCGCCTTTCGGCTGGGCATAGTCCGCTTTGCCATTCTGGCTACCGGAAATCTGGGACAAGATCGTCATGCCCTGCGGATCCACCACCGTCTGATGGAAGAAGTCGGCAAGTTTTTGCGGCGTCAGCAGTTTAATCTGAGCCACTACTTTATCACGTGAATCAAAACGCATATTACCGCGATCGAAATCTTTGCTCAGTTTCGAGGCTTCATCGCCCAGCGTCTGCGGCGCCTGCAGCATCTGGCTTATCACCGCCTGCTGGAGCTGGGCAAACTCTTCCGGCTTCATCGCCCGCAGCTTCGCCTCCGCGGTGGGGAAGAAGGCCTGGAACCGCTGCCAGAGGAAGGCCGGTTGCTTATCGCTACTCTGCAGCAGGAAGCCCATGCCCCACTGGCGCCCCACGTTCATCGGGAAGGCAAAGACCGCGTAGCCGAGCTGCTCTTCGGTACGCAGCTGGTTGTAGAACCACGGCTGAATAATCTGTCCCAGCAGGGTGCTGGCGGCGGTGCTGCTGAACTCATCAACATTGGGCGGCGCGAACACCGCGGCCAGCGCGGAGTCGGTGCTGTTGCCCGCTTTGTTGAAGATCGCCAGCTGCTGCCGGTTCACCACCACGTCTTTATTGCGGCACCATTCGTTGCCGTCAGCGCCCAGCTGCTGCTGGATCTGGCGGGCCAGGGTCGTGGCGGCATCGGCGGTCATATTGCCGATCACCATCAGTTCAGGACGCCCCCTGGTTTTCAGGTTGGCGCGGTAGTCGAGCACCTCTTTAAGGGTAATGGAGGGCAGCAGCGCCCGGCGCACTTCGCGCTGGAAGTACGGCACCTGCGAGACCATCTGGATCGGCATTATCGCCTGATCGTAGGCTTTGCCTTTCTCGGCGGAATCCATCATCTGCGCATACCAGGATTTGGCCTGCTCCAGCTGCTCCTCGGTCGGCGTATAGCTGAAGTATCCCTGCAACAGATCGCTGAACAGCGCCGGAAGATGCTGGGTATAGCCGTTGGCATTGACCATTAATCCGTTATTAGCGCCGGTAGAGAACGAAATGCCGCCGACCGCCGCCTGGTTACTGAGCTGGTCGAGGCCGGCGAGATAATCGTTGAGGGCAAACATCACCTGCCGGCGAGCGCTGTCCATCGCCTGGGGATTACGCAGCACCAGGGAGATGTCCGCCTTCGGCTCGCTGGCAAAATACTGGCTCGGGGCATACACCACCCGCAGCGTCGGTTCATCAAGGATCAGCTGCGGATGCGGCCAGGCTTTATCGCTTTTGATAAGGGTGAAGTCATCCGGAATATAGGGGTTGAGCGCCGGCAGCTGCAGCTGGATGGCCTGCGATTTGTGCTGCCAGTCAGCGAACGTCTGCTCGCTAATCTTATCCACCTGATACGGCGCATCGACAAAGTAAGCCGTCTTGTTATGCGGCTCCTGGGGGCTGATATACCAGATGCGGGCGTTCTGCGGGGTCATCATCGCCAGCCGGTCTTTGATCGCCTGCGGGTCGTACTGGTCGGCAATATTCACCACGTCCAGCGCATGCTCGACCGGCACCCGGATCATGGTGTCCGCCAGCCATTCCACGTAGTCCATGTCGCGGTTGATCGACGGATAGCGGAAATCGAGCGCCAGCACATGCGCCAGTTCGTCGAAATAGCGTTTGTCGATGCCCTGAGTACGCAGGAGGTCGAGGTAGCTGAAAATGGCCGCCGTCACTTCATCGCGGTGCGCCAGGCCTTTGTCGGTGAGGGTGGCTGAGATCGCCAGTACGCCGCTGTTGCCGTTTACCACCGGATCGGAATCGGCGCGGATACCTTCCGCCAGACCCTGTTTTTGCAACCAGTCAGAGAGCGTGCCCGGGCTGCGGTTGCCGATAAGATAGGTGACCAGCTCATCGGTTTTGCTGCGGAAGCGATCGCTGTTGTTGTCGATGCGAAACTCGACGCGCAGCACTTTACGCGGCATCGCCGGCACATAGTGAATAATGATGCCTTTTTGCGCATCCGTGACCACCGGGACGGTAATATCCGGCCTGCTGATCTGACGATTCGGCACGCGGCCAAAGGTGTCCGCAGCCATGCGCGCCAGCGCCGGCAACGGCTTGTTGCTGTAGATCACCGCTTTCATCAGATTGGCGGAGTACCAGCTATCGCGGAAGGTGTGCAGCGCATCAAGCACCGGGCTGCCGGGCTTATCGCTGAGCGTCTCGAGGTTGCCACCGGAGAAGTGGGCCGCCGGGTGAGCCGGGTTGATGGTCTCCGCGCTGACCTGGGCCATGCGCATCCCGTCTCGCGTCCGGGCCATCGTCAGCTCGGCGTTGACCGCGTTACGTTCGCGGTCGGCATATTTTTTATCCAGCAGCGGCGCGGCGATGGCGTCGGCCAGGCGATCTACGGCCCCGTCCAGCGCATCATTTTCCACTTCAAGATAAAACGCGGTGCGGTAGGGCGCGGTACTGGCGTTATGGCTGCCGCCGTGCAGCTTAAGAAACTCTGCAAGGCTGTCAGGCTGCACGGGTATGCGCCTTTCCTTCGGCCGACGCGTTTTTGAAAGGCTTGGCGCCGGGCCTGTGGGATCTGGTGTTTCTGGACATCTACATGCCGGGCACCTCCGGCATGGAGGCGGCGGTCCGCCTGCGCGCCCTGGACGAAAAATGCCTGATCGTGTTCTGCACCACCAGCGCCGACAGCGATTTCACCGCCTGCGGATCGGAAACCAGCAGCACGACCATGTCGTTATCAAGGCGGATCGCCTGATACTGACGCGTATCTTTTTCGCTTTTGCGGATCGTCTCCTGAATCGGCTGCCATCCGGTGTCGGCCTGACTAAACGGCGCCCAGAGGGCGGCCAGCACAACAAAAACCTTGAACCATAAACTGCGGGGCATTCACGAACCTCATCATTAACAAACTTGCGCTGCACAGCGTGCAGCCTTTTATGTCCATCAGTCCGTGATACGTTGCGCATATTAAATGAACCGCCATTCAGTGCGCAATTTTTATACTATTTAAATTTGTGTGGACCGATGGTAACGATATAGCGGTAACAGATAACGCTGCGTCTGGGCAATGATTTCTTCGTAATGCGCCGGCTCCAGCGAACGCCACAGGCGTTGATACCAGATATCGGCGCCCTCCCCGCTGACCACCATGTTCCCTTCGTAGGTCTGCAGGAATTTGCTCCGCGCTTTCTGCTGCGTCTCTTCGTCCATTAAGATGACATCCTTTTCGGCGTCGTAACAGGCTTTCAGCCAGGCGCCACCGCTTTCCGGCAGCAGCAGCAGCGGCTGCGACATCCCCAGCAAATAGCCATCCACCAGCTCGTTAAGGTACGCCTGCGCCTCGGCGGGCGCAGCCTCCTGCTCCGCTTCCTCATCCGGCGCCTCATACTGCACGCGGATCACCGCGGGGCTGGCACCGATGCCGAGGAAGCCGGACTTGGCGCGCTCGACGATCTCAACGGAAACATCATCCCGGTCAAGGCCAAGCTCCTCGAGCGCGGCGGCAATGGCCGCCTCTTCCGTCTTGCCGGACTTTTCCAGTGTTTTTAACATCATTCAGTACTCTCCTGTTTTCCTTCGGAACCCTCGGACACCGGCTGCTCCGTCTGCGGAGCGGCAGTCGCGTCCGACTGATAATGGTCCCGCGCATAGGCACGGCCACGCGCATAGCGACGGTTGCCGACCTGAGACTCCGGCACAGCATTCGGCTCGACGCCGAGACGCTCGCGGCGGGCAGCGCGCTCTTCACGCATCGCCGCAGCCTTGCGCTCGTCATCCTTCTGCTTCTGGCTGGCCTGGATCTTCTTCTTACTGGTGTTGGGGTTGACGACGGTCTCACCGGCAGCTTTCAGGCGCTCGGTCTCGAGACGCTTGCGCTCAAGTTCGGCATCACGCTCTTTTTCGCGCGCGATGCGCTCGGCATCGAGCTTGTCGAGCTGCTTGTTGAAGACCTTCGTCAGGCTGACATCACGCAGGATGCCGAGGATGCTGTTGACGATCCAGTAAATGCCCAGAGCGGCCGGCATCGTGTAGCAGATCCACAGCGACACGAGCGGCATCATGAGCATCATGGTCTTGTTGGTCGCAGCGGCCTGCTGGTTGCCGGCGGGCTGCGGGGTCATCGACGTGCTGATCTTCATCGACAGCCACGACAGCAGCGCCGAAATGATCGGGATCAGGAACAGACCAAGCGCCGGAAGCCAGACGGCCTTGTTGCTCCAGTCAAACGTCCAGATCTTGAACGACGGCTGCTGGCCCATGTTCAGGCCGATGAAGGAATAGTCCAGATCCAGCAGCTTGCCGGAATAATCGCCGAGGGCGCCGGTCACGGCGTCCCAGTTCTGATGGATCAGGTCGGCGATCTGGATCTCCTGATAGGCGGATTTCGCCTGTGCGACATAGCCCGCATTGGTCGTGACCCAGTCGGTCAGCTGCGTGACTGCTTCCGCGCCAAGGCCCATCATCTTCGTCAGCGGCTGACGGATGACGCTGTAGAGCGCGATCAGGATCGGGAACGGGATCAAGCTCCAGAGGCAGCCGGACATCGGGTTGATCTTCTCCTCCCGGTAGAGCTTGGCCATCTCCTCATTGAGCTTTTGCTGGTTTCCCTCGTGCCGGCGCTGAAGCTCCGTGATCCGCGGCTGAAGGCGGCTGGTGCGCATCATGCTCTTCTTGCTCTTGGCCATGAACGGAAGCAAAATCAGGTTCACGACGACGCCGAAGAGGACGACCGCCCAACCGTAGCTGCCGGTCAGATCGTAGAGCGCTTTGAGCAGCCAGGCAAAGGGTGCAGTAATCCAGGACATAAGACGACTCCAATTCTTAAATTCTTAGGATTTCCCCGGTCATGGCACCGGGTCGTAAAATTCGTGCTCGCCCGTATGGAACGGGTGGCAGCGGCATATGCGCTTGACGGCGAGCCACGAGCCCTTGAGCGCTCCGTATTTCTGCAGAGCCTCGAGCGCATACTCCGAGCAGGTCGGAATGAACCGGCAGCAGGGCGGCTTGAACGGCGAAATGTACCGGCGGTAAAACTTCACGAGGGCGATGAGCAGACGCTTCATGCGCCGCCATCCCCTTCCGTCAGCAGGCCAAGCTTGGCGCAGGCCGACAAAAACGCAGTCTCGAGCTGATGATAGTCCGCCGCGCACGCGCGCACGCGCGACACGACGACCAGATCATATCCGCGCACGATCTCCCGCTCATGCAGGCGATAGATCTCCCGCAGGCGGCGGCGGATGCGATTGCGCACAACGGCATGGCCGACCTTGTTGGACACGGTGTAGCCGATGCGGCTGCGGCCCGAATGGTTTTTCCGGCAGTAGACCACCAGATAGGCGTTGGCGCAGCTTTTCCCCTTCGAGTACAGACGCCGGAATTCATAGTTCTTTTTGAGTGTGCTGGTAAATTCCAAAAGTCTCCCCCGATTCTCTCCGATGCAGCTTCCGGACAAATGCCTTTAGGGCGGAAAGTTCCCGCCCTGAAAAACATCATTAAGAAGTCTGCCTGCTCACGCGCAACAACTCAGTAGGTGAGCTGCTTTCTGCCCTTCGCTCTGCGGCGGGACAGAACCTT
>ENA-OWPL01001487-OWPL01001487.1-human-gut-metagenome-genome-assembly--contig:-NODE-1487-length-13675-cov-3.197944_pt1 | contig 13675 bp, 14 predicted proteins | sample MGYA00248263_ERZ651844 | MGnify/ENA primary metagenome ERZ651844 (study PRJEB26924, sample SAMEA4378256) | human gut metagenome | biome: human gut; feature: human-associated habitat; material: faeces...
AAAGACACTCATCTATCTACACAGGGAGGAAATGAATCGCAAACCAGTTTAACACAGAGTATTACCGGTCATACCTGGTCACCAGTCTGAAATAGTCCAGTTCAGGAACACCTTCTATATCGCGAAACCTTCTTCATCAAGAGGGATTGGACTGTCTGACAGTTTCGTTGAAAAGCCAGCTTTACAGCTAAACAAAAACAATGGAGCAATTTCCAATTGTCGTGGTATTGATATCAAACTTTTGCCGTTTTCAGCGCCTTGAGGATGTTCTCAAGCTGTCGCTTCATGCTCGCGGCACCTGTGCGAGGATGGCATGCACTGAATGGACCCTCGGTATCAGGGTCATATGTGTCTACCAGTTCCTCCAGCACAGCGATACAGTTTGCTGGCGATATCTCTCTTTTCTTTACGCTAAGCTCCTGTATGGGGTGTTGAGGAAGCCAAGTGATCCGGTTTAACGGGCATAGTGAATCTCCTTTTCCTTATGAGTGATATTAGTTTTGGGTAGTACCGTTACCTGACAAGTTGTTAAGCGCTTCTATCAGTTCAGGGGGAGCTGGTGGCAAGTCCTTAAACTCTCTTAACCAAGCTTTGATGCTTTCCGGCTCGGCTATGTAATCATTATCAATAACAGAGTTCTCAAACTGATCTGAACGCTTCATATCTTGACCTTTTATCAAAGAAATGGCAGTAGGAATGGAGAAATACGGTACATGCAAATAATAGTAAATATAGAGTGGACGTCAATACGTTCATTTGTTCGAAAATTAATTTCATAAAACACAATCAGGAAAATCATTAATCTTTATTCCCCTGTTGTCTTTAATATTCCGATATGATGCATGTTAACTTACAAAAACTCTGGATGATTCTGAATGCCAGAAATGACTAAGGAATTTATAACCGCTTTGGTATGCATCTCCCGTAAGCTGGAAATAGCATCCGGTGAGAATAAGGGGTTGATGGCCGTTATTTAATTGGTATCCTGGTGTGCATGAATGGAATATTCGCTCATACCTTGCCTATATTTTTGTTAAACAGGGGGGCACGAATGAAAACTCAAAACATACCAGCCACTCACAGCGACATTGTTTTTACCCATATCGTGAATACGCTGGTGGACCTTGCTAAACATTAAGGCACTCTAATGACGTTTGAAGGCCTTCTGCGGAACGGTATCGAGGTAGATGAAGAGATGATGGATAGCATGCTGGGGGTGAGTCAGGACTCAGCTGCTCAGTGCGTGGTTCAGCTAAGGGATTGTGGCGCTATAACGAGCCCTGCGGTATATGAGATGGTTACACACGTTGAGCAACTGGCGATGCGTTTAGCCCCAGACTGGTGGAGGCAAAGCGTGCCATGGTCGGTTCAGCCGCTGCGTTATTACCAGAAAGAGGCTATGGCAAAACGCGAACGATTTATTGTCCGTCATAGGGAACGGCAGTACCCCTTCCTCGTATACGTAACTGGTCAGGTAGAGTATCCGGAAGATGACCCGCTGTATGGCACGTACGTTACAGAAGGTACGTTCCTGGTAGGTAAAGCGAAAACCATACATGATGCCCTTGAGTGCGCAAAAGAAGCTTTTACGCGGGGTGAATGGATTGTCCAGGATGAAGAAGGGCGGGATGAGTTCATTGACCACCTGACAGGACGTGACCAGGGGCCGGTGAGTTTTTCCGAAAGGACTATAGAGATCCGCGATAGGGGTGACAGGCTGGTGTTAACAGGCAATGCCCGCACACTGGAGTGGCACCGCCATTTAACCAGTCATGATGAGATTGAAAAGATAAAAGTACTGCAAAAAGACCTCTATCAGAAAGCAAGCTATGAGAGTGGCTGGGACAACTACGAAACTGCACGACAGCTGCGGCGGCAAGCTGAACTGGATTTGCCCCTATATTTCCAGACACCTGTTATCACTTAACCCATTACTGGCCCGCTGCCGCAGATATTCCCGTGGCGAGCGATAACCCAGCGCACTATGCGGATGCCATTCGTTATAATGCTCGAACGCCTCTGCAAGGTTCTTTGCTGCCGTTAACCCGTCTGGTTTGGGCATGATACTTATGTAGTCACGCTTTATCGTTTTCACGAAGCTCTCTGCTATTCCGTTACTCTCCGGACTCCGCACTGCCGTGTTCTTCGGTTCAAGTCCCAACATCCTGGCGAACTGACGTGTTTCATTCGCCCGGTAGCATGAACCATTATCCGTCAGCCACTCCACTGGAGACGCCGGAAGCTCGCTGCCAAAGCGGCGTTCCACTGCTCCCAGCATGACGTCCTGTACTGTTTCACTGTCGAAGCCACCCGTTGTGACCGCCCAGTGCAGTGCCTCACGGTCACAGCAGTCCAGCGCGAACGTGACCCGCAGTTTTTCTCCGTTATCACAGCGGAACTCAAACCCGTCAGAGCACCATCGCTGATTACTTTCTTTCACAGCCACTCTGCCGGTATGTGCCCGTTTCGATGGCGGTACAGCGGGTTTTCGCTCAAGCAACAGCGCATTCTGGCGCATGATCCGGTAAACACGTTTGGCATTGATCGCAGGCATACCATCAGGTTCTGTTTGTCTGCGAAGCAGCGCCCATACCCGACGATAACCATATGTGGGCAGCTCTCCGATAACATGGTGTATACGGCGAAGCACATCCGTATCATCCGTATGACGGCTGCGGCGGCCGTCCTTCCAGTCATCGGTTCGTCTGAGAATGACGTGCAACTGCGCACGCGACACCCGGAGACAACGGCTGACGAAGCTTACTCCCCATCCCCGGGCAATAAGGGCGCGTGCGCTATCCACTTTTTTGCTCGCCCATATTCAACGGCTTCTTTAAGGAGTTCATTTTCCATCGTTTTTTTGCCGAGCAGGCGCTGGAGTTCTTTAATCTGCTTCATGGCGGCAGCAAGTTCAGAGGCAGGAACGACCTGTTCTCCGGCAGCCACAGCAGTAAGACTTCCCTCCTGGTATTGCTTACGCCAGAGAAATAGCTGGCTGGCTGCCACACCATGTTGCCGGGCAACAAGGGAGACCGTCATTCCCGGTTCAAAGCTCTGCTGAACGATAGCGATCTTTTCCTGTGTAGTACGCCGTCTGCGTTTCTCCGGCCCTAAGACATCAATCATCTGTTCTCCAGTGACTAGTCTAAAAACTAGTATTAAGACTATCACTTATTTAAGTGATATTGGTTGTCTGGAGATTCAGGGGGCCAGTCTAGAATCTTCCTCTTGCGCTTCCTCTTCCGTTAGCTCGGAATCATCCTCCACCTCTGCCGGGGGTTTTCCGTGAACAGAGGTACTATTATCCGGTGTACGCTCTGAAAGTGACTTTTTTTCCTGTGCTACATCAACATCAACATCAACATCAGCGTTCTCGCAGGTTTGACTTATCGGGCCTGTTTCACTGTTAATACAGTCATCACCGTATGAATATGAAGCGTAATCCGCCCAGAATTGTTCAACATCATCTTCCTGCGCATCGGTATAGTCCGCTGATGGTATGTCAGTCGGTTCATGTTCAGTTCGATTCAGTTCAGGCGTTTGCTCTTCATAACGTTCCGGAGGGAGTGGCTCAGGGTTCACCTTAGTCAGTGGCGGCGGAAAAGTGAAAGACACCCCTTCATCATCAGTCTTAACCCCACCAAATAAATCTGGAGAAAGCAATGGCAGCATCTCAACCTCTCTAATATCAGGTTGATGACGTAACTGGACAAGAGATACTTCGTCAGTTAACTGAACATACCGTTTCCCGTCATTGCACGGAATGCTGAATTCTTCATCGAGGCTTCCAGACCGTAAAGAAAGAACAAAAAGACCGGTCTCCATTAAGCGCGGCTCTTCAAGCGGTGCTATGGAGCGAATATGTGTTTCTGATACATACAGGACCCCATCGATTAAAGCCAGTTCATGAGCATTAATGGCATTATTTTTGAACTGATGCTGGAGTCTGGAAATGTACTCATCAGGACTCACTTCACCTTTTTTACGGCGGGTTTTAACAGGTTTTTTAGAATCAGGTTCTTGTGTCTCAGGTTCAGATGCATCTGTTCTAAGAGATGTTTTATTTGTGTTTTCCTGAACCTGCTGATTCTCACCGGAAGTCGCCTCATCATTTTCAGAATCAGCAGTATTATCAGTATCTGAAACTGTACTGTTACTTTCCGCTGCACGTTGTGTGTCAGCCGTTGAGACTGAAGCGTTATCAGTGGTTTGAGTTATTCCAAGACGGATTGATTTTGTACCATGCGAAAGAGGGCGTACATAAAGCGTGTCATTCCCCTTGCGGTCGACAAAAACATAGTCATTAGTCTCATTAATACTGAAAATACCCGGCGTACTTTCGGGCAGAATATCGTATTTAAACAGAAAACCAACCCATTTTATTTTTAAGAGAGAGAACCAGCTCAGGCCTTTGATACCCTCATCAAACATTCGTTGTATGTCATTTTCCGTAAAGTCACCGCGATGGAAAAAGTGAGCAACCCGTTGTTCACCGTATGGCTCTATATAGCCCCCACTTAAAAGAAGGTCGGTTAATGCTTTGCGGCCAAGATCGCCATCCGGGAAGTTAATCCCAAGATGTTTAAACTGATTCAGGATGAAATCAAGGGCCGCATGTTCGTTGATGTAAACAGAGCCACCGATAATCATAATATGTACCGGAGGCGGTGAGTTTCTGTCATGTCGTACTGACGATGAGTCGAAACCATTGATATTAAGAGTACTGATGTTGTCTTTCAGAATCGCGATGGCTCGTGCAGCAGTATCAGAGGCCCGAATACCGGATTGTTTATCATACCGGTAGCTGGTATCGGTTCCGGTGGAATGCCAGTCGGCCGTTCTCATGCAACGAGAAATAAAATCATCACTGGTTGTATAATTACCCAATGTCGACAGCATTTTATCGTACAACCGTTCTTTGACTACGTCGCTCAAATAATTAAGGCACGTATCGTTTAAGCAGCGTTCCAGGAATACAGGTGCCCGCACGGAATGCTCGTTAGCCTGCCTTTTCCGCCAGATAACTTCATAGGAAAAAATACGGTTGGACTTTGCCCAGTCCATCAGGCTGGACGAGAGTGGACGCCATGTGCTTTTGACGCCAGGGGTGGACGAAATAACGTCGACATCAAATATCTTCCCTGCGTCATGTAAAAGCCCACAAATAAAGGCTGCATAAAGATAACGACGTTTTCGGATCTGTTCTTCATCCTGCAGACCAATAGGGAGTAATTCAGTGCTGTACGCAAATTTTAAAGCGAGGAAAGCAGTTTCTAAACTGTGCGTTAACAGGCCCCCTGTACCGGCATGGTGATGGTTTTCAGACGCAGGTAAAAGATGTATCCAGCGTGTATATTCCATCAATGGCTTAATGACCAGATTAGTGAAGGTATAGGCCTCCTCACTCAGGTCTGAATTTGGCAAACCGATATACATATTAATTTCCTGTAACCGGTTAGCATGTACAGATAGAATCTCACGCTCTGAAAAGAGTGTTATACCCGCAGGCTTGCTTGGATAATCAAGATAGCTTTGCACATCCTTGTTAGGCGTGTGCGGGATATCGTACTCATCATCTGTATCAAAAATAATATCGTGGTCAGGCCCTCCGAAGAGGGCGATCCTAATTTTTAAAAAAAGCTTGGATATAATACTCATATCAACCTGTGAGTTATTGTACCGAAACAGGAGTGGCAGAAGGCTGTGTATAGCGAACCGAGTTTTCGATAACGATTTCCTGATGTGCCGTAATTATCGGGTTCATATCAACTCCTCCATTCTCACAGACTACATGAATCCCAAAAGATTTTTCTGAACTAACAAGGGTGTTTGCATTTTTTTTTAAATTTTTTTTGTGCACATGTCGTCGGCAAAAAAGTAACTTTCTTGTGAGCATGACCAGCAACCTCTGCCTGAGGCCCGCACAGTGTGCGTTCCACCTCCCGTAAAACCACTCCTTGCAACCGTGGAGATGGAAAAGTAACTTTTTTGCGAACCAGTAATAGTTACCCTTATACATAAGTAACTTTTTGCGTAATAGTTACAAATGATGGAGCATGAAAATCTGTTGTCCATTGGTCACTATTCCGGGAAAAGTTACAAATGAAGATTTTTCCCCATTGGTAACTTTTTTCAAAAAAGATACCAATGAAAGATGTCGCTTATCGACGGTTTTTTCAAAAAAGTGCCTAATGATATTGGTGAAAATTCGGATGTTCTTGCACAAGGAACTAAAACGAAGATAGGGCCTTATACTATTTGTGATTAACCCTTTTCTACACTCCCTCGGATTGCTATGATATAATAAAACCTCTTTCAGTAACCTAAGTAGCGCGATTTAAAAGTATCCTGGAGAGCGTATGGACGTACAACCCAACGTACAGACTGACACGGTCATTAAGGCGTTTCTGCGCTCGGAGTTGCAGTTGATACGTAGTCAGAAAAAACTACTCAGTGTGTTGCCTCGTGATCTTGCGTCGGACTACCGCTATATACCGGACAACCTGCTGGAGCGTTTTTTCCATCCCGCCACTGATGCGCGTCTAAATAGAATTGCCCTGTCAGAAGCCAGGCCAGGTAGCCTGCTAGTTCCCCGTGTCAACGGGAAACCTGTTTTATGGGGTGAGTTAATAAAATTAATTCTGGATGACTCTCAGTTACTGAAGTTTGAAACGTACGGCAGACCTTTTGACAGTACCGAGATGAAACCAAATGAGCCATGCGAATTATTGAGCGGGAAGCAGTATGTTTATAAACCCGTCGACCTTGAGTTATTCAGGAAAAACATCGTCTCTATACAGATGAATTTCCTGGTCAATCTATGGAATCTGGCCAGATTTAAACCGGCTTATGTCAGGGCTTATTTGGCCCTGTCTAATGACGCTTTTCAGATGCTCCTCGATACAGAGATGTCCGCCTTTGTGGAGGTGACAAATGTGGTTCTTTTCCCCCGGTTTATAACCTATGATACCGGACGACGTGATCACAAAGTATATGCATGGGGTTACGAGATTATGGCTGATGTTCTGGAAGGTTTCATTCCAAGGGAAAATATGGAAAACTTACGGGTAGAATTTGCTCTTAAAGATTCATATGAGAAGCTAAAATTCTCTTCACCCGCCTCTGGCGGGGAGTGCCATCGTGATTGCATCGTCCAATAACGGAGCCGTGGAGAATATCTCACTTGAGCTCCCCGGGATGGAAGCGGTACCGGAGGATGTGTCAGATCGCAGCGATTACTTTGGCGGGCTGGCTACCGTACTACTTAACAGGCCAGCCTGGGGACTTCTGGCGGCAAGGCTGGGCAATAAAAGTAACAGAGAGCAGTTCGTTAACACACTGTGGTGGGGAAATCTGCAGAAAAGTGAAAAAGGCGATGAAGCACCTCAGGAGAAGTTTTCACCCGAACGTGGAGAGGGGCTGAAATACCATCTGAATTTACTGCGACCGCCCCGGAAAGTCAGAGAGCCTGCACTGACCTGGACTGAGGCTGTCACACGTTTTGAACAGGCACAGGCGGTGGAGGAAGCCGAGCGTCAGCAACTGGTCGCCGGTTCAGGGCTAACGCATAAAATTGAGTGGCTCGAAGAACAACGAAGAGTGTGGGAAGAAAGGAAGCAAACCGCAACGCTTCAGATTGAGGAATGCCGGAACGCGCTACAGGCTCTCTCTGACAGACTCGCCGCGATGGAAATGACCCTGACCCTGTCCAGTGGTGAACGGGACGAACTCGATCAGCGCATCCACCAGCATGAAAAAAATAAACCCGGCCTTCTTGCTAATCTCTTTTCGCTGGGGAGGATATCGAAGGCATGGTGGGATCGTTATCAACGGCTGACAGACGAATCAGATGCTTTGCGGGCGACGTTGACTCAGCAACGGCAGGAACTGCAGCTGGCGCAATCAGAAAAACATAATGCAGACAATGAACTCAGGAGCCTGGAGCGTGAGCTCACTCAGGTGATCAGCAACGGTCAGGCGGTCTGTAAAGAGCAGGAACAGAATAATACATTGCTGAAGCAAGCTATATCCGATCTGGGAGCCTCCTGGCCGGAGCGGAAGGCAACAGATGAACAAAGGGAGTTGTCAGCACCATGGCTTCATGAGCGCTGGAGAAAGGCGAGGGAGGATATGTTTATCGCAGCATTAGACGTTCACCGGGCGTTTATTGAAAATAATCCTGTAAAAATGGCCGCCAATATAGGGCTTGCAATGGACTGGTTAAAAGGGCGAAAACTGACCGAAAAACAGGCGGGTCTGGCTCTCGACTCCTCTTCTGAACGTCGCGGTAAGCAGGGCGAAACAACGCATTTACGTCATCGGCGAGCGTGCATTATGGGAGAAGCAACCTTACTTTTATAAATTTGAAAATATAGTTGGCTCTTACGCGAGGCGTTTTACTGTTGTAGTCAGCAATACCTTCAAACACGTTCCCTTTACGGTCAATAATTTTCCGGTGCAGCCACCATGTCCCAACCCAAAAAGAAGCACAGGCGTCATAAGCGAGCTCACGCCAGGTAATTGCGGGGAAGTGGGATTTCACCTCAGCCAGATTTGATGAGTTAATCTGCATTGGGCCAATATCCCATGTGCCATTGGTGTTAAGGACGAAAGAGCCAATCTTTCCACCTTCGTTATCAAAAAGAGTAAAGACAAGGTCACGGTCAATCCCGAAGAAACGCGCGGCGTCAGTTAAACATTCGTTTTTAACCGTTTCGGGTACATTTTGGGGTTTCGGTCGATCCGGTGGGGGATTGAATGCTGCATTTGCATTGACGGTTAAAGTGGCGAACAGCACCGCTCCAAAAAATAATCTAGTCATTAACCCGCTCCTCAAAAGTAACTTTTACAGGTTACACGACAACAAAAAAATTTTTTTCCTATACCGGGGGTAAATGCCTCCTGGACGGAAAAATATTTTTTTTGTTTGATACAGTATTTAAGGAGGTAGGACATGATTAAACCCATTGCAGTTGCTCTGATGTTGTTAACTCCATCGGCCTATGCTGATGTTGATTTACCTGCAGAATTAAAGGCCAAAATTGAAGCCGTTGGTATCAATCCCGTCTCTGCAGAGAAATCTCCGGTAAGTGGTATTTACTCAATCTTTTCAAAAGAAGGGACGAGTTACGTCACGTCTGACGGTGAATACATCTTCACCGGAAATTTATTCAAAGTGAAAGGGACAGAAGTGGAAAACACCACGGACGAGTTTATCAGTAAAGGGATGCGATCCTATATTGAGAAGCTCGATACTATCACCTACAAAGCACCAGATGAGAAATATGTCATCGGTGTTTTTACTGATATCACCTGTGGCTTTTGTCAGAAACTACATAGCGACCTGCAATCCTATCTGGATAAAGGCATCACAATTAAATTCATCGCATACCCACGTGCCGGGATGAACTCCATGATAGCCCGAAACATGGCATCTGTCTGGTGTGCAGATGACAAACCTGCAGCTTTAACCAGAGCAATGAAAGGGGATGGCTTACCTGAAAAGCAACCGACAAAGGCCTGCATGGACTCCATTCAGAGCCAATTTAATGCAGGGAACATCTTCAAACTCTCAGGCACGCCTAGCGGTTTAAGCCTGAAAGGTGAGCCGATGGTATTTGCGGGGTTACGTGACCCTGACCAGATTCTGAACAGCCTGAAAACGGCCAATCAGAAAAAATAACTCTCCGGGAGCATCAATGAAAAAATTAATAGCAGTGGCTGCGGTAGTGGTTGTTTCATTTGCCGCCCAATCCAGCGTTTGCGGGCCAGTTGCGTGCAAAGTTACTTTCGTCGATGTCGACGGCTCGCAAAAGCCGATCATGCTTCTCGATGACAAAGTTTCAACGCGGAAGAGCTCAATGAACCGTGTATTTGATGATGTGTACTCGCACGGCCGTAAGGTCCAGACTGACCTGAAATCAACCCAACTACCATCAGAGCCGATTTTGGGTAGTCGCCAGCAGGGGTCAACCAATCTAAATGGTAGTGGTTGATCGTATCATATACCTTATGTACATTCACAGAATGGTCTCCTGGGTGTATTTAACATAACGCACATTAAACGCACATAAGTAGTTGATCTGCAAGGATTTATTGTTTTTAACATTTACGTTTCACGTACTGATAGAATACCTTTTATGCCAACGCTGACGGTCATTCATCTTTATCAGAAATTTGGGCATCTTCTAAAAACATCTTTGTACGGTAATCATCTTTCCAGCCTAACCAAACTGAATCTTCACCTCCGGAAGACACAACTTTACGGTTTCCTGTAAGATTATCTGCCTTTTCTAAGCATATTGACTGCATTTCAACGAGCAAATCAGCTTCTGCGACTTCCGTGCCGCCTATCGTTTCATAGCCGGAAATCAGAACAATTGCCTCAGGGTCTCTTTCGTTCAGTATGGCGATCAACTCTTTAACTTTCATTTTGAGATTCCAGTTGTTTATTTGTGAGTATTGCTGATGGATTTTATAGTGCTGCCGACCTTTTTCATATGGCTTCCGTTGCTTCCGACGATCATGCTAACAACCTTGTTGTATGACGTGGTATTGCCGTGGTCATCCTTTTAGAGAAATGCTCCAAAGATCATATTGAAGTTTATGTTTTTGGGGCTATACACTGGTTTGGTCACAACAAACTCAGGCTGATACATACATCATTACAATCAAAACTGTCATCAAGACTAACGTAATAACGTTAAGCCACAGTGAAACAGTACTCTTGCTTATCAGCAGTTTAGTTAATTCTGGGTAATCATCTTTATAGTCACCAGCTCTGGTTGCTGCCTGTCTACGGTTCATAACAGCATAATATACACAAGGTGTCGTCAAAGACCTTAAAGATGGTGGTTACGGCATAAGGTTAGCCGTGGCATTAGCCTCATCTGACTCGGAATCTACATCGATCGTACCGGCAGATAACAGGAATACACCTAGTGGCGTCTCACAGAATAGCATGTCATTGCTGGGTCTTTTGCAGTTCCTGTGGGATGATAGCGGTCTGAATCGTTGGTATCCGAAAATGGCCGGAAAACGTAACCCAGGTAAGGTATTCAACCTTATAACCCACTCGGCGGAAAAAATTAAAGTCGCATCACATCCACTGTCCATGCATTTAATTGTAGGTGCATACCCTTCAACACCTCAGGTGATGAAAAATATAAAAATGACATCAGATGCTCTGAAGAAAAAGGAGCGTTTGATTTGTCTCAATGTTCTATCGAAATATAACCCTGAAAAACATTCGAATACATCAAAACGACTTCCGGTCAAGTTCTTTTCTGGTGTTCCGATCGTGCTGATGAATACTGATAACTGGGCATCTCTGGAGAAAAGATTCAGTTCTGAAATAACAATGTTGCATACCTCTTGAAGCGATGGAAAAATGAGCATATTTCTCATTATTCCTGAATCCATACATTTTTATTGTTTTTATAGCAAAATACTGAAACCTCGTTTTATTTATTATGTATCAATTTTATAATTAATTGGTGTTATTTTATCGTTATTGATATTTATCATGGCAACTATAACCAATGGAATTAAATCGCATTCATCTAAATGTGACGGTGTCACGTTTCATGCATCTGGCGAGACCCATTTATCGTTAAAAGAAGTTCACTCCCATAATGAAACCTGAGCTTCTTATTTGCAGATCGTATGTGGATGTCTTTAGGTGCAGGAAGGAAAGTGATGCAAGCATGATAGGATGACAAACCGGCAAAGGGGCTGCTACTGCTCCATATTCAACAAACCACCCCTGGTAAGTTGAATCCTTTGCCGGTTTTACTGACAATACCAGATAAGTTAACTTTTTCCATCCGATTTTGTCTTCAACATTTTGAATTCAAGGTTTTTTCAAAATGGGATGCTTTCACAGGGCAACAACGGTTTTCAAGTATCTCGGATCATCATTCTTCATAAAAAATAGCTAAATAGGCCTAGTGGGAGCGAAGCTGCAAAATGCGACATCTGACTTTTTTGAACTGGATCTGAGTAAAAATCACTCACCTGTGAAATGGTTACCATAGCGGTTACCCATTGATGATTCAGGGAGTTGGGATGTTGTTACAGGAGAAGGCTTTTGATGACATGGACGAGTGGCATTTGCTTGCTGACGAGCTTTCCCTGCTACCGGGGATGACCGATACGGGGTGTCTGGGATTAGCCCTTCAACTAAAATTCCGACAGGTTCAGGGCCATTATCCCGACTCTGTACACGATTTCCCTTCCGGCATTGTGCACACCATCGCTGAGCAGGTCGGATGCGCTTCCGTATCCCCTGAAAACTATCCGTTTCAGGGACGGCAGGCTCAGCGACACCGACAACATATTCGTCGCTATCTGGGTGTCAGACTCCCCAGTAAAGCTGATATCTCACGACTCAGCGCTTGGTTAACCGAATTTATCCTCCCGTTAAATCCGCAGGCCGTACATGGCAGTGAACTTGTTACTGACTGGTGTCAGGAACAGCTGATTGAACGGCCAGCCACCGAGCACCTGGAGCGGATTATACGTTCAGCTGTACACCAGTTCGAAACAAAGCAACAAAACACCATATTTACCCGACTTTCACTCGACAGTAAGGTTGCCATCAATCATCTACTGTCTGCCGAAGAACCGGGCGCTGCCCAGGTAAACGAAGTCACATTCAGCGGCCTCAAAGCTGACCCGGGAAGGCCCAGTCTGGAGAATGTCCTTTCCGTCATCGCCCAACTAAAATGCCTTGATGGTGTTGCGCTACTGCCGAATATTTTTCAGGACATATCTCCTAAATTCATCGTCCAGTTTCAACAACGGTGTGCCAGTGAATCGATCAGGGAGCTTCGTCGCCACCCTTCAGCGATCCGTTACAGCATGGTAGCTATGTTTTGCTGGCGTCGCCGCCAGCAACTGACCGATGCGTTGATTGAGATGTTGATGGTGCTGATCCATAACCTCGGTACCCGTGCTGAAAAAAAGGTCGATAAAAAGCAGTTTGCGGCGTTTAAAAAGGTCAGGGGCAAGGCGCGTCTGCTATTCCGCATGGCCGAGGCTACCGTTGACCAGCCAGACGGTGTCATAAAGGAAGTTGTCTATCCTGTTGTCTCACAGAAAATGCTGCAAAATCTGGTCGATGAATTCAAAACTCTGGGGGTGAATACTGAGCAGGAAGTACATGAATCCATGCGTTCTTCTTACGGTAACCACTATCGCAGGATGTTGATGCCGGTACTGGACCGGCTTGAGTTTCAGTCCGGCAATGCCCTCTATCGGCCCGTGATTGATGCTATCCAGATTATTAAGGAAAACAGGACCAGCAATCAGCATTTCTATGCGGTGGGTGATGTGCCTGTTGACGGTATTATTCAGAAAAAATGGCGGGATGTTGTCATCGTACAGAGCCAGTCCGGTGAAGAGCGTATTAATCGTATCAACTATGAAATTTGTGTATTACGGGCTTTACGCAAAAGTCTGCGCAACAAAGAAATCTGGGTCACCGGCGCGGATCGCTATCGTGATCCGGCAGAAGATCTCCCTGCCGATTTTGCCACTAACCGCGCATATTATTATTCCCTGTTGCAGGCACCCACTGATGCGACAACCTTTATTAATCAAATCAAAGACAGGATGCGCCAGTGGCTCGGTACGCTGGATAATGGCCTGCCGGATAATCCCAGACTTCGCATCA
>ENA-OWPL01001490-OWPL01001490.1-human-gut-metagenome-genome-assembly--contig:-NODE-1490-length-13666-cov-5.705018_pt1 | contig 13666 bp, 9 predicted proteins | sample MGYA00248263_ERZ651844 | MGnify/ENA primary metagenome ERZ651844 (study PRJEB26924, sample SAMEA4378256) | human gut metagenome | biome: human gut; feature: human-associated habitat; material: faeces...
TAGCGCCACAGGCAACGGTGATGAACATGAAGCTCCAGATAGGAGTGCTGGAGGGGTGCATATTGCTGAAGTTTGCCCAGATCTCGGGGATGGTGTAGGCGGGGTTGGTGAAGATACCAAAGATAACGCCCACTGCCATGATGATCAGGCAGATGCCGAAGACCGGGTAGATCTTGCCGATGATGGCATCAATGGAGATAAAGGTCGCGATGAAGTAATAGACCAGGATGATGATCAGCCAGAACAGGGTGGTGGTGAGCACACCGCTCATCCCGCTGTTCTTGCACAGGGTCACAATCAGGCCAGCAGGGCCGACTGCGAACACCGTGCCGACCATGATCAGCAGCACGACAGAGAACACACGCATGATGTTCTGCATCACAGGTCCCAGATACTTGCCGGTAACTTCTGCGATGGAAGCGCCTTCGTTGCGCTCGCTCATCATACCGGAGAAGTAGTCGTGGACGCCGCCTGCAAAGATGGTGCCGAAGGTGATCCACAGGAACACCACAGGGCCCCACAGAGCACCCTGCAGTGCACCAAAGATGGGGCCGAGGCCCGCAATGTTCAGCAGCTGGACGAGGAACAGCTTCCACTGCGGCATCACGACGTAGTCAACGCCATCGTTGATGCGCACAGCGGGAGTTTCACGGTCGTCCGGTCCAAACGTGTTGTCCACGATCTTGCCATAGACAAAATAGCCTACGATCAGGAGCGCCAGACAGAGTAAGAAACTAATCATACCAGAAACCTCCTTTTTCAGATCCACGCCCACGGCCCCATTCTGCCGTGCGTGGTCCATGTCTGGCTTCATGTTAACACATTTTTCATAACTCGAACAATATCTTTCCCGCATAGCCCTCATATCAAAAAGTATATGGTGGGGCTCCCGGCGTTTCTTTCGGCAAAGATTTTTAGCGTCTCCTCGGTAAATTTTCTTTGCCGAAAACGTTCTCTCTGCGATTTTGACCGACGAACGTTGCAGCTCCCAAACTTTCCGCCTGTTTTTTGTGCAGTTTGACCACGCCTGCAATTTTTGCGCGATTTTCAGTGCTTTTTTCGTGTTATTCAGCCGGGTTTCTCCCGTTGCAAACGAAGACCGGCCGTCCGGGGACTTCCCGGCGGCCGGTCTTCTGTGAATGGGCAAATATTAGAAGAGGAACTCAGGATCTCATCGGATCATGCGGCTTTCCTGACGCCAGCCTTTTTGGTGGCGTGGATAAACAGGGCCAGCATCGCAGCGGCAAAGACGATACCCACAGGGTATGCGACCGCCGTATTGTAGATGGTCGCGCCTTCCGCAGTCTTGCTGTTCAGCAGGCCGCCCAGGCACTCCGGAGCCAGCACGAAGTAGGTACAGGACACAGCGCTCATGAAGGTAGCGGGCACAGCGGTGATCCAGTAGTTCTTCTTCTCCTTGAACAGGTACATGGATGCAGCCCACAGAACGATCATGGCCAGCGTCTGGTTGGTCCAGCTGAAGTAGCGCCAGATCACGGTGTAGTTGATGAAGCCCAGTGCATTGCCGATGCCCAGGAAAGCGCCGACACCCAGAACGGGGACGCAGAGCTTCAGGCGGTTTGCGTAGCTGTCCTGATCGATCTTGAACCAGTCGGCCAGGGTCAGACGAGCGGAACGGAACGCGGTATCGCCGGAGGTGATGGGGCAGGCGATAACGCCGAGCATGGCGAGCGCGATGCCCACGCCGCCCATGGTCTTGGAGCAGACATCGTAAACAGCGGTAGAGCCGCCGCCGCCGAGAGCGAGGAGCTCTTCGCCGGTGTAGAGAGCGCAGCCGGCAGCAGCCCAGATCAGGGCGATGATGCCTTCAGAAACCATTGCGCCGTAGAAGACGAAGTGGCCCTGCTTCTCGCTCTTCATGCAGCGAGCCATCAGGGGGCTCTGCGTGGCATGGAAGCCGGAAATGGCGCCGCAGGCAACGGTGATGAACATGAAGCTCCAGATCGGAGTGCCCTGCGGGTGAAGGTTGGCGAAGTTGTTCCAGATCTCGGGGATCTCATAGCCCTTGGTGAAGATGCCAAGACCCACGCCGAGCGCCATGATGATCAGGCAGATACCGAACAGGGGGTAAATCTTACCGATGATCTTGTCGATGGACAGGAACGTTGCGATGAAGTAATAGATCAGGATCAGGACCAGCCAGAACAGCTTGCTGGCCACAATGCCGGTGCTGCCGCCGTTGGTGAACAGCAGCTGGATCAGACCGGCAGGGCCGACCGCAAAGACCGTACCGACCATGACGAGCAGCACCACGCTGAACACACGCATGACGTTCTTCATCGCGCCGCCGAGGTAGATACCGGAGATCTCGGAGATGGAAGCGCCTTCGTTACGCTCGCTCATCATACCGGAGAAATAGTCGTGGACCGCACCGGCAAAAATCGTACCGAAGGTGATCCACAGGAACACCACAGGGCCCCACAGAGCGCCGCTCAAAGCGCCGAAGATAGGGCCGAGACCCGCGATGTTCAGAAGCTGGATCATAAACAGCTTCCACTGCGGCAGAACCATGTAGTCCACGCCATCGTTGATCTTGACAGCCGGCGTTTCACGGTCGTCAGGGCCGAAGGTCTTTTCGACGATGCCACCGTAAACGAAGTAGCCGCCGATCAGCAATGCGAGGCAGATCAGAAAGCTAAACATTTTTCTCCTCCTATTTTTTCACAAATGTTTGCCTTGCAGGAGAATTTCCCCTGCGTTTCGCCTGATTATAATAATTTTTTGGAGAAAAAAGTCAATCGTCAAAATGAACAAATTTTGAATGAATATTATTTCATTCGAGCTGGATATTTGTTTTTCCCTTATGCGCGGATGACCTGCTCGATGGCCGCTAAAAGCTCGTCGTAGCCCTCAAAAGCGGGCAGATGCGGGTAGTCGTGCTTGATCTTTTCCGTCGTGCGGAACAGGAAGCCCGCCTTGGACGCTTCGATCATTTCGAGGTCGTTGTAGCTGTCGCCGCTGGCGATGGTCTCAAAGCCGATGGACTGAAGGCCGCGCACGGTCGTAAGCTTGGAATGCTCGCATCTCATCTTGATGCCGCTGATGAATCCGTCGGCGTCCACCTCGAGAGAGTTGCAGAAAATGGTCGGCCAGCCGAGTTTTTTCATCAGCGGTTGTGCAAATTCCTCAAAGGTGTCGCTCAAAATGATGGTCTGCGTCTCAGATCTCAGCTTGTCGAGGAATTCTTTCGCCCCCGGCAGCGGGTCGATGCGCGCGATCGTCTCCTGAATTTCCTTGAGTCCCAGGCCGTGCTCGCGGAGCACGCCCAGGCGCCATTTCATCAGCTTGTCGTAGTCCGGCTCGTCGCGCGTGGTGCGCGTCAGCTCGGGAATGCCGCTCTCGCGGGCAAATTCGATCCAAATTTCGGGGACGAGCACGCCCTCCATATCAAGGCAGGTAATATACATGTTTATTCTCCTTTATCACTTTTCCGCCGCGGCCTTGCCGAGCACGTAGTCGAGCATCTCGCCGCGGTCGATCACGTCGCGGTGACGCACCGCGCGGGAGCGTAGGTCGGCAAGATTCTTCGGCACGGGCACGCCCGTGACCTTGTGGAGCTGCTCCATCACGTCGAACTCGTCGCCCTCGGCCTTTTCGCCGATGCCCTCGAGCACGGCGGCGGGGAATTTATAAGGAGAGGCAGTGGAGAGCACGACGACGGCGTTGTGCTCGGGGTTTGCCTGCTTGTACTGCTGCGCCACGTCCCAGGCGACCGCCGTGTGCGTGTCGCAGAGGTAATGGTCGTCCTTCCAGACCTTGCCGATGGCGGTTTTCGCACCCTCGTCGTCGCAGAAGCCTGCCCAGAAGAGCTCGTGCAGCTTCTCGAGCATGTCCGCGGGCACCTCGTACTCACCGTTTTCGCTGAGCTGCTTCATCAGATCCGCGATGAGCTTGTCGTCGCCAGAGAGGAGATAGAGCAGGCGCTCCAAGTTGCTGGAGACGAGAATGTCCATCGAGGGGGACACTGTCTTGTAGAAGGGGCGGCGGCGGTCATAGCGGCCCGTGCGCAGGAAGTCGGTCAGCACATTGTTGGCGTTGGACGCGCACACGAGCTTGCCGACGGGAAGGCCCATCTCCTTGGCAAAGTAGCCCGCGAGGATATCGCCGAAGTTGCCGGTCGGCACGACGTAGTCGACCTTGTCGCCCGGCTGGATGCGGCCCGCCTGCACGAGGTCGGCGTACGCTCTATAATAATAGACGACCTGCGGGGCGAGGCGGCCAATGTTGATGGAGTTGGCAGAGGACAGGCGAACGCCCTTGCCCTCGAGCAGCTTATCCTTGCTGACGGCGGAGAAAATTTTCTTCACGCCGGTCTGCGCGTCGTCGAAATTGCCGCGTACCGCGCACACGCAGACGTTTTCGCCCGCCTGCGTCGCCATCTGCGCCTGCTGCACGGCGCTCACGCCGCCGTGGGGGTAGAAGACGATGATCTTCGTGCCCGGCACATCGCAGAAGCCCTCCATCGCCGCCTTGCCGGTGTCGCCGGACGTGGCGGTCAGGATCATGATCTCGTCATCCACACCGAGCTTTTCTTTCGACGCGGTCATCAGGCGCGGCAGCATCGAGAGCGCCACATCCTTAAAAGCGCTCGTCGGCCCGCGGAAAAGCTCGAGGATGAAGTCCTCACCGACGGGGACGGTCGGGGTCAGGTGGTCGGTCTCAAACTTGCCGGTATAGCCGTCGTGGACGAGTTTTGCCATCTCCGCTTCTGAAAAGTCGGGCAGGAGCTTGGATAAGATCTTCGTCGACATGGACATCGTGTCCATATTTAATACAGTAGTATAGTCGAACTTGACCTCGTCAAACGACGGCATCGTGTAAAGGCCGCCGTCGGGGGCAAGGCCGTTTAAGATGGCCTGCGCGCTGCTGGCCTTTAAATTTTTGTCACGGGTGCTCTGATACTGCATGGATGTTTCCTCCTGTATCTCACGGGAAAAGTTTTTTTGTTTTCCCTATTGTATTTTCACAAACGCTATGTTATATTGTTTCCATCAAAAAGTCAAGTGTTTTTCTTCCGCGGACAGTTTCGGCGTAAGTCACAAATTCGTCCGCACTTGACGGAGTATCCAAAAAAGAAAGAAGGTCATTCCCCGTGAATATTGCGCTGCTGGGCTTCGGCACCGTCGGTTCCCATTTTTATAAGCTGTGCGAGGGGCGAACCGATCTGCATGTTGCATCTGTTCTCTCCCGCCGTCCCCGCCCGGAGCTCACATGCACCGTGACCGCCGATTACGACGAGATCGTGCGCGATCCCTCGATTGATATTGTGGTGGAAGTCATGGGCGGCATCGAGCCGGCGTACAGCTACCTCTGCGCGGCCATGCGTGCGGGCAAGCACGTCGTCACCGCGAACAAGCAGCTCATGTGCGCCCACTTTGAAGAGCTCACCTCCCTTGCAAAAGAAAAAGGCGTGGCGCTGCGCTGCACCGCCGCCGCGGGCGGCGGCATTCCCTGGCTCACCTCTCTCTCCCGTGCGTCTGAGCTTGATGAGATCAAGGCTGTCGAGGGCATTCTGAACGGCACAACGAATTACATGCTTTCCGCCATGACGAATTCCGGCGCGGATTACGCGCCCGCGCTCCGCAAGGCGCAGGAGCTCGGCTACGCCGAGGCCGACCCCACCGCAGATGTCGAGGGTCTGGACGCGCGCCGCAAGATCGTCCTCTCCGCCGACCTTGCCTTCGGCGTGAACATCAGGGAAGAGGACATCCCCTGTGTCGGTATCTCGTCCATCACCGCGGGCGACATCGCCAAGGCGAAGGACGAGGGCCTGACCTACAAGCTCATTGCCCGAGCGGAGAAAAGCGGCCGTGCCGTGGCCGCGTTCGTCTGCCCGACGCTTTTCCCCTCCTCCGCGCCCGAGGCGCACACCGACGGCACCGGCAACCTCGTCACGCTGTTCGCATCGCGTTTTGGCAAGCAGAGCTTTTCCGGCGCGGGCGCAGGCGGCTACCCGACCGGCTCGAACGTGCTGCGCGACTGTCTCGACGTCGCCGACGGCTGCCGCAGCTTCTATGCTGACTCCTTCACCCCCTGCTCGGTGAACCTCTCCGGCACGCAGTGCAAGTGGCTGTTCCGCTGCATGGGCGAATACTTTACCCGCGAGTGCAGCGCCCGCGAGGCGTTCGACGCCTATGAATCTTACCGAAAGGACGACCCACACGCGCTGCTTGCGCGCTACGCGGCCGAAGAGGAATAAACTCCATGCTCAAAGTTTTGAAATTCGGCGGTTCGTCGCTTGCCGACGCCCGCCAGTTCGCCAAGGTCAAGTCCATCGTGGAAGCCGACCCCGCCCGCCGCGTGGTCATCGTCTCCGCGCCGGGCAAGCGCTTCTCCGGCGACCATAAGATCACCGATCTTCTCTATCTCTGCGCCGCGCACATCAAATACGGCGTTTCGTGCGAGGACATCTTCGCCATGATTCGCGACCGTTACAACGAGATCATCGCCGAATGCGGCCTGCACATCAGCCTCGACAAAGAGTTCGACGCGCTGTGGGACAAGATGAAAAATGGCATCAGCCAGGATGAGCTCGCCTCGCGCGGCGAATACTTCTCCGCACGGCTGATGGCCGAATATCTCGGCTATGAGTTCGTCGACGCGGCCCGCTGGATCAAGTTCAAGTTCGACGGCACCGTCGATCAGGACGCGTCCTACGCGGCGCTGCGCTCCCTCGCCGAGGACCGCAGGGTCGTCATCCCCGGTTTCTATGGCGTGATGCCCGACGGGCACATCCGCACGTTCTCCCGCGGCGGCAGCGACATCACCGGCGCGCTCGCGGCGGCGGCGCTCAGCGCGGACGTGTATGAGAACTGGACGGACGTCTCCGGCATCCTGATGGCCGACCCGCGCATCGTCGACGATCCCGAGCCCATCCGCCGCGTGACCTACAGCGAGCTGCGCGAGCTGAGCTACATCGGCGCGCAGGTCCTGCACGAGGGCACGATCTTCCCCGTGCGCGAGAAGAACATCCCGCTCAACATCCGCAATACCAATGCGCCCGACCATCCCGGTACGATGATCTTGGAGTCCATCGGCGACGAGATGGAAGAGGGCGGCTTCATCACCGGCATCGCCGGCAAGAAGGGCTTTTCCATCATCACCATCGCCAAGACTGGCATGTCGAGCGAACCGGGCTCTCTCCTGAAAATTCTCAACGTGCTCGCCAAGCACGAGGTCAACGTCGAGTACCTCCCGTCCGGCATCGACAACGTCTCGCTCGTCGTCTCGTCCGACAAGGTGTCCCGCTCGCTCTACGAAATGCTGGGCGAGCTGCAAAAAGAGGTGCAGCCGAATAAGATAACCGTAACGGAGCATATCGCCATCGTCGCCGCCGTCGGCCGCAAGATGGCGTACCGTCCCGGCGTTTCCGGTAAAATTTTCGCCAAGCTCGGCGAAAACGGCGTGAACATCCGCATGATCACGCAGGGCCCCGAAGAGCTCAACATCATCGTGGGCGTGGAAGAAAAAGATTTCGAACAGGCCATCCGTGTCCTGTACAATAGTTTTGTGAAAGAGAATGTAGTGTAATGAAACAGGTCAATGTCGGTATTCTCGGCGCCACCGGCGCCGTCGGTCAGGAAATGATCAAAATTCTCGAAGAGCGCAACTTCCCCGTTGCGTCCCTTCGTCCCATCGCAAGCGCCAGAAGCGCGGGCAGCAAAATCATGTTCCGCGGTCAGGAGTGCACCATCGTCGAGGCGTCTGACGACGCGTTTGAGGGCCTTGATATCGTCCTCGGCGCGGCCGAGAACGACATCGCCGAGCGTTTTGCTCCCTCGATCGTCAAGGCGGGCGCGGTGTTCGTCGACAATTCGAGCGCGTTCCGCCTCGACCCCAACGTCCCCCTTGTCATCCCCGAGATCAACCCCGAGGACGTGAAGTGGCACAAGGGCATCATCTCGAACCCCAACTGCACCACCATCGTGACCCTCGTGGCCATTAACGCCCTCGCCAAGGAGAGCCCCATCGAGACGATCATCGCCTCTTCCTACCAGGCCGTCAGCGGCGCGGGCAAGGGCGGCATCGACGAACTCAACAATGAGGTCAAGGCCCTTTCCGAGGGCAAACACCTTGAGCCCAAGGTCTTCCAGTATCAGATCGCGTACAACATCATCCCCCAGATCGGCGGCGAGGCCTTTGAGGGCTACACCAGCGAGGAGATGAAGATGCAGAACGAGGGCCGCAAGATCCTCCACCTGCCCGAGATGAAGGTCAGCTGCACCTGCGCGCGCGTGCCCGTCATCCGTAGCCACAGCGTATCCGTCGTGCTGCGCACGAAGGAGAAGATCAGCGTCGAGCGTGCCAAGGAGCTCATCGCAAACGCCCCGGGCTGCAAGCTCGTCGACGACCTCAAGAACAAGGTCTACCCCATGCCGCTCGACACGTCCGATCAGGACATCGTCTATGTCGGCCGCATTCGTGAGGACCTGACCGACGAGCGCGGCCTGAACCTCTGGTGCTGCGGCGACCAGGTCCGCAAGGGCGCTGCCACCAACACCATCCAGATCGCGGAGCTGCTGCTCAAGTAAGGCTTTTTTAACCACAGATCGTTCCCCGTTTTCTGCCGCATAGCGGCGGAAAACGGGGAATTTTTTCGTTTCTGCACAGAAAAGCCGATTTTGGCCCGCATTTTGCTATAAGCCGCTCATAAAGCGGTACAGGCACGTCATAAGCTGAACGTTAAGAGAGCTATTCTCTGATCCTTTGGCTGTTTTGTCAATGATCGGTGCACATTTCTTGTGTGTTTTCCCCATTTTTACCACAAACGGTAAGTTTCATTTGACTTTGCCCGCTGTGGGGACTATGCTGTAAGCAAGGATTGGAAACGTTACCGGTAAGGTTTCCGGAATCATCGCAGGGGGCGCGTCGGCATGACCATCAAGGATATTGCAAAGCTCGCAGACGTGAGCGTCAGCACCGTCTCCCGTGTGCTCAATGACCGTCCCGACGTGAGCGAGGATTCCCGCAGGCGGGTCCGCGCCGTCATCGAGGCGCACCGGTATGTGCCGAACAACAGCGCGCGCGACCTCGTCAAAATTCGTTCTGACGCGGTCGGCCTTGTGGTGCGCGGTGTGCAGAACCCTTTCTACACCGACATTATCCACGCCATCGAGCAGAAGCTCGACGCCTCGGGCTACACGATGGTCATGCGCCAGATCCCATCGGGCGACGACGAGATTCAGTGCGGCGCGGTGATGGAAAAGGAAAAGCGCCTGCGCGGCATTATCTTCCTTGGCGGGCGCAGCGATTATTCGCCCGAAGAGGTTTCGCTTCTCGGCGTGCCCTATGTCTGCTGCTCCTACACCAACTCCTACGGTACGCTTCCGCCGGAGTCGTACTCCTCCGTCTCCATCGCCGACGAGCAGGAGGCCTACCGCGCGGTCAGCGAGCTTTACAAAAACGGTCACCGCCGCATCGCCGTGCTGACCGCCGACCCCGACGACAGTTCGATCTCCCAGCTCCGTTACCTTGGCTATCAGCGCGCGCTGCGCGGCTTCGGCTTAACAGAGCATCCGGAGGACCTGATCTGTGCCGAAGACTTCACCATTGCCAACGCCTATGCCGCCATGCAAAAGCGTCTGCGCTCCCCCGCCGATTTCACCGCCGTGTTCGCCATTGCGGACGACATGGCCATCGGCGCGATGCGCGCCCTGCGCGAAAGCGGCCGCTCCATCCCTGAGGACTGCTCCGTCATCGCCATCGACGGCATCAGCGTCTCGGAATACATTCATCCCATGCTCACCACCCTCTGCCAGCCCATGACCGCCATGGGAGAGGCGAGCGTCGAGATCCTGCTCGACATCATCGAGGGACGCGGCGTTCATCGCCATGTCACTCTGCCGACCGCGCTGCGCGAGGGCGCGTCCGTGCGGCAGCTCAAGCACTGATTTTCCCGCGGGAACCGCGTGAAAATAAATTTGAAAAGGAGTATTGATGAAATGAAAAAGTATCTTGCAATGATCCTTGCTCTTGTCATGGCGCTTTCTCTCGTCGCCTGCGGCGATAAGAAGGATGACTCCGCTGACAACAGCGACGGCGATACCGCCTCCGGCCGCGTCTACTGGCTGAACTTCAAGCCCGAAGCCGACGAGGCCCTGCAGAAGGTCGCCGCCATGTACACCGAGAAGACCGGCGTGCCCGTCACCGTCGTGACCGCCGCTTCCGGCACCTACAACGAGACCCTGACCGCCGAGATGGACAAGTCCGCTCCCCCGACGCTGTTCGTCGTGGGCAACCAGGCCGCTGTCGACACCTGGGGCGACTACTGCTATGACCTGAGCGGCACCGCCGTTGCCAACGAGCTCAACACCGACGCCTACAACCTCTATGACGCCGACGGCAAGCTCTGCTCCATCGGCTACTGCTATGAGTGCTACGGCATCATCGTCAACGAAGATCTGCTCGAAAAGGCCGGCTACACGCTTGGCGACATCACGAACTTTGAGACTCTCAAGGCCGTCGCTGAGGACATCCACGCTCGTGCTTCCGAGCTCGGCTTCGACGCCTTCACCTCCTCTTCCATGAGCGACGATTCCAGCTGGCGCTTCACCGGCCACCTCGCGAACCTCGAGTATTACTACGAGTCCGTGGACGATCCCGACGCCTGGAAGGAATGCCCGTCTTCCATCAAGGGTACCTACATGCAGAACTACAAGAACCTGTGGGATCTGTACATCAACAACAGCGCCGTGAATCCTGCTGATCTCGCTGCCGGCGGCTTTGACGCGGCGGACGAGTTCGGCAAGGAGCAGGCCGTGTTCTATCAGAACGGCTCCTGGGAGTGGGCCAAGCTCACCGGTACCGGCGACGGTCAGTACGGTCTTGACAACCTGTCCATGATCCCGTTCTACTGCGGTGTTGCGGGCGAAGAGAACGCGGGTCTCAACTGCGGCACCGAGAACTGCTGGGCTGTCAACGCCAAGGCTTCCGAGGAAGACATTCAGGCCACGCTCGAATTCATGAACTGGATGGTCACCGATCCCGAGGTCTCCCGTATGCTGGTCGATGAATTCGCCGCCATGCCCTATAAGCAGGCTGCCGAATCCACCAACGGCTTCCTCGCCGACGCCAACGACTACACCACCAACGGCAACTACATCATGCCCTGGGTCACCAACTTCCAGCCGAACGTTGATGCTTACCGCGCTGCGCTCGTCTCCGCGATGAACCAGTACGACGCCGACCAGAGCGATGCCAACTGGGAGCTCGTCAAGACCGCGTTTGTCGACGGCTGGGCCACGCAGTACGCTGCCGCCAACGGCTAAGCCGCTTTTAAAAAAGCAAGCGCATCTGAAAAGCACAAATGAGAGGGGCGGGCGATTTCGCCCGTCCCTCCCTGCATATCACGGCGAGCGCCGCATGAAGCGCCCGCCGTGCAGAAACAAAAGCAATATTCTATCTTTGGCTGGGAGTTGATCGAATTGAAACATAAGCACAGCAACGCTGCGGTCAACAGCTCGATGATCCGCCGCCCGATCCGCCGCTGGTTCCCGCTCTTTATGGGGCCGATGGTCTGCGCGTTCATCATCGGCTTTGTCTATCCGTTCTGCAAGGGCATCTATCTCTCCTTCTGCAAATTCAAGGTCACGAGCGACGCGCATTTTGTCGGCCTTGAAAACTACCGCCGCGCGTTCCAGGATGCGAGCTTTGTGCATTCGTTCTGGTTCACGGCGCTGTTCGCCGTCATATCGCTCGTGCTCATCAACGTGCTGGCCTTTGCGGTGGCCTACGCGCTCACGCAGGGCATCAAGGGCAGCAACCTGTACCGCACGGTGTTCTTCATGCCGAACCTCATCGGCGGCATCGTGCTCGGCTACATCTGGTCGATGATCTTCGACGGTATCCTCTCGCGCTACGGCACGTCGATCCTGCTCAACACGAAGCTCGGCTTCTGGGGTCTCATCATCCTGATGTGCTGGCAGCAGATCGGCTACATGATGATCATTTACATCGCGGGCCTGCAAGCCGTGCCCGAGGACATGCTCGAGGCCGCGAAGATCGACGGCGCGAGCCGCTGGCAGACGCTTTGGAAAGTCACGATCCCGAATGTGATGCCCTCCATCACCATCTGCACGTTCCTCTCTCTTACGAATGGCTTCAAGCTCTTCGACCAGAACCTCGCCCTCACGGGCGGCCAGCCCTATACCATCCTGTCCGACGGCAGCTCGATCAAGACGACCGAAATGCTCGCGCTGAACATCCTCAACACGTTCTACGGGCAGAATGCCAACTCGCGCGGCACCGCGCAGGCCAAGGCCGTGCTGTTCTTCATCCTCGTCGCGACCATCGGTCTTCTCCAGCTCAGTGCCAACCGCAAAAAGGAGGTGCAGCAGTAATGAACAAGCACTCTCTTTCCGCAGAAGCCCGCCGCAAGACGATCCTCTCCATCGTGCTCGGCGTCATCTGCGTCATCTATGTGCTGCCGGTCCTCACGGTGGTCATCAACTCCTTCAAGCTCAACACCTATGTCAAGACCGACACGTTCGCCCTCCCGAACGCGGAGAGCTTTGCCGGCTGGGCGAACTTCATCAAGGGCCTGACGTTCGGCAACTACCCGTTCTTAAAATCCGCCGGCTACAGCTTATTTATCACCATCGTCTCGACCGCGCTGATTTTGCTCTGCACGTCGATGGCCGCGTGGTACATCGCGCGTGTGGACAGCAAATTCTGCCGCATGGTCTATTATCTCTGCGTCTTTTCGATGGTCGTGCCGTTCCAGATGGTGATGTTCACACTGTCGAAGACGGCCGATACCCTCAAGCTCAATACCCCCTGGACCATCCCCATCATCTACCTCGGCTTTGGCGCGGGGCTTGCGATTTTCATGTTCGTCGGCTTTGTCAAATCCATCCCGCTTGAAATTGAGGAGGCGGCCGCCATCGACGGCTGCGGCCCGCTGCGCACGTACTTCTCCGTCGTGCTGCCGATGCTGCGGCCCACGATGATCTCTGTCGGCATTCTCGAGATCATGTGGGTGTGGAACGACTATCTGCTGCCCAGTCTGGTTCTGGACGTGAACAGATACCGCACCATCCCCATCCATATCCAGTATCTGCGCGGCAGCTACGGCACGGTGGATATGGGCGCGACGATGGCGCTTATCATGCTGAGCATTCTTCCCGTCATTATTTTCTATCTATGCTGCCAGAAGCACATCATCAAGGGCGTCGCCGCAGGCGCGGTCAAGGGCTGAGCCCGGATACCCCATTTTCCAAGATCTCAGAGAGCAGGTGATGCTTACTATGAAACGAAGCAGCGGCATCCTGATGCCGGTGTATGCCCTCCCGTCCCCACACGGGATCGGCACGTTCGGCCGGGCCGCATATGACTTTGCCGATTTTCTGCACGCAGCGGGCCAGAGCTACTGGCAGATGCTGCCCCTTGGGCCGACGAGCTATGGAGACTCCCCGTACCAGAGCTTCTCCACCTACGCCGGCAACCCCTATTTCATCGACCTCGACGAGCTGGCGGCCGACGGGCTGCTGACCGCCGGTGAAATCGCCGCCGCCGACTGGGGAGACGATCCCCGATACGTCGACTACGGGAAAATTTATGAGAGCCGCTTTGCCGTGCTCGCGCGCGCCAAGGCGCGCGGTTGGGAGCGCGACCACGAGGCCGTCGCCGCCTTCGAACGCGAAAACGC
>ENA-OWPL01001491-OWPL01001491.1-human-gut-metagenome-genome-assembly--contig:-NODE-1491-length-13652-cov-3.019490_pt1 | contig 13652 bp, 16 predicted proteins | sample MGYA00248263_ERZ651844 | MGnify/ENA primary metagenome ERZ651844 (study PRJEB26924, sample SAMEA4378256) | human gut metagenome | biome: human gut; feature: human-associated habitat; material: faeces...
TGAAAGCCGATGATTTTTTGCAGGAAAATTTGTAAGAATGGGAGATTTTTAGGGGGATATGTTGCATTTTTGCTTGTGATACGATTATTATAGTAGTGAGGGGGATTGATAATAGAAAAATTTAATGGGTGATGCCGATGGTGGTATAACGGCTATGGAGAAATTGTAGATTAATTGATGGAAGAGGAGACTACACAATGAAAAAGATTAAGATTTTGTTGCTTGGAATAGTTTCTGTTTTTCTGCTTTTGGGAACTGCCTTTGCCATTGAAGCCACCCCCGCCGACCGGGAGGCCATTGAGAAAGTGTGCCGGCAATACCTGTTGGATTATGATGCAGCATACCTCTTGGGCAAAGAACCTACCACCGATTATTTTGCTCCCGGTTTGGCGGCAGAGTACCAGGCAAAAAAAATGGAGACCATGAAATGGAATGCCACATTAAACCGAGCGCAGGTGGAAATTGATGAAGTAATCGCCGAAAGGCTTACGGTGGAGGCGATGGAAATCGATGGGGACAGTGCAGAAGTATCTGTCGCATGGGTCTGCACCTACCGTTATGCTCTTGATCCGAACACTTTTGAAGGGGTCGGCCTGGACTCGGAATACGGTGTGGGGTTTTGCTTCCGGCTGCTGCGTCAAAACGGTCAATGGCTGATCTGCGATATTGCCAGCGGCGATGACTATGATTATGTTCACCGCACCCAATGTGCTGAAAGGTATAGCTTTGCTCCCATAACGGAAGAGCTTCTTGCGAAAATAGATGCAGATATTCAATCCGTCATGGAGAAACAGAAAAAAGAATTAAAAAATATAGAGGAACCGGAAACAGTCTTGGAGCCGAACACATCTAACCTTTACCTTGATGATCTTGACACGAATGCTATGGCAAGCTATGCCTACAATAATGCGGCTAAAGCATCGCCGTCCAGTGGTGATGGGGTAACGCCCTATTATGATTTTAGTTTAATAACGGGAAATTATGATTGCACAAACTTTATTTCCCATTGCCTGCTTGCCGGAGGAGCTTCTAAAAATGTTTCGACTAATGGCTGGTATTATAACAGCCTTTCCGATCGAACTCCTTCGTGGTCAAATGTAACTTATCTGCACAACTTTTTAGTTCGTGATAGTACCAGCCCCACGCGCGGGCCACAAGGAAAGAGTACGGAATATTCAACTGGAGGCAGTTTAAACTCGCTTTTTTCAACCTGCCGAATTGGGGATATCATCCAAATAAAATACAATGGGAACGAAATCTATGGGCACTCAACCATGGTGACCGGTAAAAGCCTTTCAGATTCTACTATTTTGATCACCTCACGAACTGGTCGAAATGATTACAATAAAAGCAGGGTCTTAACAAAGGTTTATGGATCTGATTCAGCAAAATATTATCGTCTTATCCATTTAGAGGGCAACTATACCGGCTAGTTTGCTTATCACAAATCTGGATTAGTGAAAAAATACAACATAGAATCCAAGTCCCCATGCGGAGCCCTGCGCTCCTTGGTTCACCAAAAGAAAAAAGACGCCACGAGGCGTCTTTTTTCTTTTGGTGGACGATACAGGACTTGAACCTGTGACCCTCCGCACGTCAAAACACGCTAAGCCATAGATGGAATTGACAAGCATTTGCAGTCGGCGTACTTTATGAGAGCGGTTGACTGCCGCAAATTAAATCTATCGAGGAGAAAACACAATGAAGTTTGGCGAATGGTCGGATTACTGCTTACCCCTGGTAAAGTCACGCATGAAAGCAAATACTTATCACAACAACTATGAAATCCCGCTGTATCTCCACTTGCAACCATACTTTGGGGAATGGGAACTACGGGAAATCAAAACCAGTACGGTGCAACAGTTCGTAGATATCAAGGGAGAACGATATGCCAAAGAAACCATAAAAAAGATGACAGGCTGTATGTCGCTGCTAATGGATTTCGCAATTGATGAAGGACTAGCAGATCGAAACCCTGTAACCAGACGGATCTACATTCAGAGCGCAGTTCCACCACAGGTGAAACGGGTGTGGACGCAAGAACAGTATGACAAAGCGTGGGCATTTGCTCGTTACCGTCTGGATGCGGCACATATCCTCACACTTATGGAGACTGGTATTACACGCAGTGAACTGCTTGGAATCACTCAAGATGACTTCGATCCTGCTGGGAAGAAGCTAATCCTGAGAAATGGATTGGTAGAAATGCCGCTGGACGGGAAATGGGTGCTGGAGCACAATGGTCTGAAAAACGAGCACCGAGCCAGAGAAATTCCTATAAGCGATGAACTGGTAATACACTATAATAATTTTGCTGATCACATTAAAAATACCTATAAATCCGACTGTACTATCTATTTGGAAAACAATGGCCAGATGGAACTGATGGTTGGAGCGGAGATTTCAGATCAACTGATGGAACAATATCTCAAATATGTGGGACCAAAGTATATCGTTTCGGAGAGCCAGCTTCCCTTAATGGGAACTGAGAATATCTTTTCCCGTTTTGTTTTCTGTACGAAGGCTGGGCCAAAAAAGCTTCTGGTCGTGCTTTCCACAGAACACCGGGAAGCATATGAAGGAGATACCACTGCAGATATTATTAGGGATATTCGGGAATTTAGGGAAGGGGTGGCCGGATGAGTATAAAAGTGGTTGTTGCTGTCGGAAATAAGAAAATTGAACGGTTCATTGCTCAGATGGACACCATAGATGTGTTGACGACAATCCGAAGAAAAGAAGCCGTTCTGGATGCGATCATTAACTACAATCCTCATGTAGTCGTTCTTTCAAGAGAGTTAAGCGGTAAAATCGAAATGACTGATGTGATCCGGCGCTGCCGCAGTCTAAAAGAGAAATGTCGGGTTGTATTCATTTACGGCGAGATCGATACTGAATATAAATACTTTTCTTATTTTCTCGTACAGCAAGGCATCTACAATATTTTGACCGGTGCCGTTGATGCCGAAAGATTGGAAGATGTGATTGAACGCGTATATACGCTGGAGGATATCGTTGGGTACCAACTTAATCAGGAAAACGGCCCCAAAAAATCCGTCCTAGATCCGACACCAAACACATCGCCAACACTGGTAGAGCCAGCGCCGGAAAAAGAATTAGAAGTACTTTTGGTGGAAAAAATTGTAGAACGGGAAACAATACAGACTACAGTACTTGGCAATGTCATAATTGGTGTATCTTCCCTTTTTCCTCATGGAGGCAGTACTCACACAGCACTGGAGCTGGCTGCCTATTTACATCGTCTCAAAAAAGATTCCGGCTTGCTGACCGATCAGCAAACCTATGACCGGATCAAAGGATTCTATATGCTCAAGGAGAATAACGGCCTCATCACTCTAGAAGGGATCCCAATCTATACCGATGAAGCACAAATCATGAACAGCCATCGAACGGTGATTCGGGATATGGGTCGGCTGACAGACCATAATGCCAGTTGTTTTTTGAAGGCCAACCTCAAGCTATTAGTTTGCGGTGTTTCGGCATGGGAGATTGATACCCTGACAGATTTCCTGCGTGGGAACAAATACGCCAATACCATAAAGTACCTCTTATGGCCGGCAAACGAGGTACAAACAAAGTCCTACATTAAAAATTTGCGTCATGGCGAGTGTCATGGATATACAGTTTCCTATAACCCAGATCCTTTAATAAAGAACGCAGATAACACAAAGATGTTCCAAAAGCTACTGCAACCACTTGTAAACACAATATAATGTGCGCTACTTCCTTCACTGTCAAAAGGCAACGATAAATTGTCATTATTTTTTACAATTATATAGTTGAAAATATGACAGCAATAACATACAATAATATATAGAAGGAGGAGTTGCAAATGATAGATAAAAATTTATTGGGTCAAAAAATAAAAGAGCTCCGTAGTGAAAGTAATTATACACAGCAGAATATCGCCGATTTTCTCGGTGTAGACCAAAGTTTTATTTCAAAGGTGGAAAAAAATGAGAGAGTACTGACGAGCGATATGCTTGAAAAGTTGGCTGTATTATTTGGTGTAAAGCTAAAAGATTTTATTGTAGGAACAGATGTCCGACCTCTTACCTATGCCTTTAGAGCAAATGATATAACAGCCGAGGACATGAAAACAATTTGTGCGATAAACAAAATTGTACTCAATAGCACCTTTTTAGAAACCTTGTTAGACAAAGGAGAGTGATAAAAATGGCGATTGACAAAATGGCCCTCTTGCTAAAATCGCAGGAACTAAGGCAGCATTTTGGCGAGGATATCAATTCCCCAACAGATATTTTTGCACTTGTCACAACAATAGAAAAGCTTACCCTTGTCAGATACCCTATGAGTGATAATCTAAGTGGTATGTGCATTAAGGCAGATGGCAGTCGTGTCATAGCAATCAACTCAAAAATGTCACTGGGGCGACAGCGATTCTCGTTAGCACACGAACTATATCACCTCTATTATGATGAGAACATGACGGCTATTTGCTCTGCGACAATGAATACAGGGAGTGAAACAGAGCGATCTGCAGATATGTTTGCAGCGTTTTTCCTTATGCCCCCATCTTCATTAAAAAGCAAAGTCGCATCTATGCGGAAAGATGAGGATCCGCATATTAACTTGGAGGATGTAATTCAGCTTGAACAGTATTATGGTGTCAGCCACCAAGCAATGCTTAATCAGTTAATTGACATCGGTGTTATTACTAAAATACAGGCTGCAGCTATGAAAACTGGAGTTACTCGAGCAGCAGCAGCACATGGGTTTAGTACCGATCTCTATCGCGAATTACCCGCGGATAAACAGTACCAAACAAACGGATATCTTATTGAACAAGCGTCTATTGCTCTTGCGCAGGACCTAATCTCTGAAGGAAAATATGAAGAGATTCTTCTTCAAGCATTTCGTCCTGATCTAGTGTTTGGCGATGAGGACGAAGGAGGCGAGGCTATTGACTGAACCCCTATTTTTTGACACAGACTGTATTTCCGCTTTTCTATGGGTCAAAGAGCAAAGTATTTTAGTTAAAATGTTCCCAGGGCGAATTGGAATTCCACGCCAAACATATGAAGAGCTAAGTATTCCGGAAATTCCTCATCTGAAAAGCCGTGTTGATCAACTGATTGAAGGCGGACAAGCTCAGATTGTAGATATTAATTTTGATACAGAAGCATACGAACTTTACTATCGCCTAACGGAAGCACCAACGAACGGCCATCGAATTATCGGAAAAGGTGAGGCTGCCTGTTTGGCACTTGCGAAAACGGAAAATGGTATTATTGCCAGTAACAATCTCCGGGATATTCGTGATTATGTAACTGAGTTTGGAGTACGGCATATAACAACTGGTGAAATAATGGTAAATGCCTACCACTCTGGTTTGATTAGCGAAGAGCAGGCAAATGAAATTTGGGCAAATATGATAGCAAAGCACCGAAGGCTGGGTGCTCCCTCGTTTAGTGAATACCTAGAGTCTATATGAGATGCCATTCTATGCGCGAAGAATACGATATTCGACATCAAAAGTCGATCATCAGGATAGCAAACTTGAAATAAGGAGATGATTACTTGCGTATTATTTCAAGTTTACTTGACAAATTAAAATAGTTGCAGTATGATTGAACTGGTATTTCAATCTTGGAAAGGGAGTGAAAGGGAAATGAACAATCGCGCCGGTCACTGGAAGACAAACTTATCTGGAGAAATGGCATATCAGTCATTTGTTCCTTCTCCCCTGCCGCCGACGCCCCCTCTGGAGATGACAGAGGATATTCTTGAGCTGCTGATTAAGGCGAATTCACAGTTAGCCATCTTGGAAAGTGTAGCAACACGCATTCCGAATGTCAATTTGTTTGTCTCCATGTATGTAAGGAAAGAAGCACTTATGTCCTCCCAAATCGAAGGCACACAGGCTACCTTGGAGGATGTTCTTGATCCACTGATTGAAGCCAATACAAACCGCAATGTTGCAGATGTTGTTAATTATATCTACATAATATTAAACAGAAAAAATGTGGCACATGTCCCTTAATGTGTCACATTTCTGCTTTATATTTGGTTATATATAATGAAGATACTTGATATCGAAAGTTCAGAAGTGTGGTTTGACTGCAGTAATTATACTGTAATTTATAAATGAGGGGGTGAATCCCATGTTGAAGGCAGATTCATAGACTCTGAAAACAAATTAATTAGAATTAGGAGGTTAAGTATGAAAAGATTTTTTGCATTGCTGATTGCACTCATCATGGTTTGCCCGTTGGCATTTGCAGTTATTCCAGCTAAAGATACGGTTGTTAATTCGGCAACTTACCAAGTTCCCGAAGCGATAGTAGAAAAAAACATTCAGGCACAGGTTGATGCGTACATCAGCTCTTTGGAAAAAGAAATCAGTATCTTGCGAAGCGATAGAGACTATACTTATCGTACCGAAAAGGTGGAAACTAAGTATGTAACACGCTCCGGATTCCCGGGAAATCAGCCTACAAATGGTATTCTGTTCAAAACCGGCGGAAGCTTTTTCTGGGCAGAAACTGGAGGCCCTACATTGGATGCATCCGTTACTTTTAGTGACCCCTTTCAGATGGTATCTGTTACTGTTGACTTAGGACTGAAATCCGAGTCTTTCACCGGATGCAGTATAAATGTGCCGTCTAAAGATGCATATTATAAACTATATGTTACCAAAAAAATGAGGGTTGATAAATATGTTACATATCAAACGAGCTTGATAACAGGTGAAACGAGGGTATATAAGACTACTTATCCTACAGATATGGATTCTTACATTCTCGATGTTGTAAAGGTATAACACATGAATAAGTATAGCGAGCTCTGTAAAAAGCTTCGTAGTCATATTCCTGTGTCCTTTTGGATTGGTCTTATTACTGTAATTTTAGTAGTAATGCTGTCACTAAATAGCCAACAAGCGAAAAAATTGCCATTGTCCCATATTGCTGGTTTCTATCAATCTGATACGGCAGTAGGCGCAGAAATTTATTACAATGCACAGCTTTATACTGATGGTACATACGAGGTTTACCGCATAGAAAAGAAAGAGGAAAGAGTCTCCACAACATCCATTTCTAAAGGAACATACGAGGAAATGAATTACGGGTACTTAATGAAGGATGCGACAACCGATAGGTGGCAGGCAATTACACTTGACCATATAGGTTTTTACTGGACGGACCAGGATTTGAATCGGTTGACACACTTTCGTCAATGCAGCGCTTATGGGAGAAAATAGAACACATTCTATTATCTATGCGCAGAAGGAAAACATTAGATCATCCAAGGTCCCCATGCCGAAAATGGCATGGGGACTGCGGCTGTATAAAGCGGCTTTCAATGCACAGTTATTAACTGACAGGAAATGAGATATGTCACACCAGAAAGAAGATTGCCTTGAACAAAATAAAACACAGGGCGCTTGCAATTCAGTTTGTGCCGAAATGGCGATAGAGATCCGGAGAAAAATGGAGGAGCTGTTTTGCCGCCTCGAGAAAATAGAGAATGAACTGGAAAAGCAATAGCATAGCTTTTCAGAGCTATAACGGGAAGCAATGTTCAACTTGAACACCTGGCGACATGGCTGATCTGCTTCCCGCATTAACGCTATGCCCCGCCGCCCAGGTTGATATTCCCTTGCATTTCTGATACTATTTGAGGGGAGGTGCTTGGGTTCAATTTACTTTGCCCTCCCGCCATTGTCGAGAATGACTGAAAAAGAGAAAACACAAGGAGGAAAGCCCAAATGAAAACAATGTATAAACTACTTCTGGTTTTTGCCTGTATTGTTCTATTAACTCTATGCGCCTGTGGAGAGCAATCGTCACAAGAGCCTGCGAGCCCGATAAATGGCGAAAGCGGACAGATGATAACAGCTGATGATGAATCCAAGACCGAGGAACTGACCGCATTATTTGAAGAAGGGGTCAGTAGGATTTATTGTCTATCGATAAATGAACCGATACTTATTTTGGAGGATGTATTCGGCGATGTTCAGACATATCGCGGAAACTCTGATATAATATTTGTAACAGACACCAGTGCCTACTTCAGAACATCATTGAAATATTCGGATGTCTCAGACTATTATGGAGAGGTTTTTGCTGACGAAGCACTGGAATGGATCCTTTCCACCAGATATCTGGATGTAGATGGAGTGTTGTATTGCAGCAGCACTGGCGGCGCAACAGGCGTGGGCATTTATGATGTTTCCATCGAGAAAGTCGGGGAGAATGCCTATATCGGAACATTCCATCAAGGGCTGGACATGAACAATCCATGGGAAGTGACTTCCCGTTTTGAAGTAACAGCAACCGATGCCGGATACAGAATATCCAGCATCGATTACTGTCCGAGTTTTTTGAAGCAGAACTAATTGCTCTTCATCCAACCATGAATTGGTTACTGAAGTTCAAACGGCGCAATCCGAACAAAATAGAATCTCTCTTTCAAGGTCTTTTTCGTTTTTGTTCCTCCCCAGTGAATCTTACAATCGTTCCCGGAGTTGTTGCATTCGCCGTAGACTACATTTTCGCCATTGACCCCTGTTACAAAAATTGCATGCAGGTTTTTGGCATCCCCGATTTTTGCCGAATAATATCGTATAATGTCTCCCGCTTTTATACTATCAAGCATATTGACATCCTCCGATTTTACCCAAGGGGCACCGTCTCTTGGATTGGACCCTGAAAAGTCATATCCGCACTTTTCAGCAAATCCCAAGCATTGCGAGGAAGATCCAGAAGTAGAACCGGGGACTGTAAAACTGTTGCAGGTATCAGTACTCTTCGAATGATCACACGCGGTACTCGTGCATCCATCCTGGTTATTACTTACTGACAACCCTGCGTGGTTCCAATACTTCCCGTCGGGGAATTTCGCCTTGAGTTCTGCAAGAGTCATTTTTCCCTGATAAGTACCCGGATCCGGATCAGGAGGGGTAGTTCCACCATCAACATCAGGAGACACAATCCATTCCTGCATAGCATTTGTGTTCCCTTCTGCCCAATATACATTGCTTTCACCGCCGGTACCCCCTTTCAAAGCGGTCTCGTTCTCGATGGTAGATGCGGGATAGCCAGTGCTTTTATTCACCTTGGAATTCGTTGCAGTCAGATAGAGGTTCTTTCCGGGTAGATAAATCTTATAAATGTTATTGCCCTTACCTTCAAAGATAACTCTGCTATCCGTATCGGAAGTCTGCCCGGTGATACACAAATGTGCATTGTTTTTGTACGATTTCTTCAAAGAGCCATCGCTGCAATCCAATACATACGACTGATTTACAGCACTATGCAGCCGATACCCACCATTACGCTCCTGGACTACCCAGTCCTGCATAATATCAGTAGGGTCATTTGCATACAGGCATACATTTCTCCCCGTGCTGGCAGCTTTGGTTCCGAAGACATTTAGGGCAAAGCCCGCATAACACCTGTTAACAAATCGATAAGTTTTTCCATTTTCAAATGCCATAATACATGTTTCCTTTCTTTATTCTTTTTTGTTTTTGAAAACCTCGGTTTTTCAGCACTCCGCGGCGAGCCGTTAAATCCAATGTTTTCTCTCTCTTTAGGAAGTTCACCTGCCTGTACATATGCCTATCCCCTTGACTCCATGGGGAATAAGTGATATGATCTAAGAAGTCAGACTTCCTAATTTATATTGTAAGAAGTTTAACTTCACAAGTCAAGGGCTTTTTGAAAAATTTCTGAAGGAGCACCATACATTATGACTTTCGGTGAAAAGGTGAAGCAGGCGCGAACAGAACTTGGGCTGACTCAAGTGCAGCTCGGAAAGATCTTGGGGGTTTCCCAGCGTACAATTACTGCCTACGAGACCGATACATTTCCTCCCCGTACACGGGATGCCTATTGCAAACTCGCAGACGCTCTCCATGTCAATGTAAACTACCTCCTAACGCAGGATGACGCCTTTGTGCTGGATGCCGGCGAGCGATATGGGTATCGCGGCAAAAAAGGTGCCGAAGCGCTTGTTGGTGAGCTGACCGGTCTGTTTTCCGGCGGCGAACTGGCAGAAGAAGATATGGATGAGCTGATGCTCGCTATCCAAAAGGCTTATGAGATTGCCAAGAAGAATAACCGGAAATATGCGCGGAAAGATCATACCGAGAAGAATGATTGATTCCCTCCTGCGTAAGTCAAAGGAGGTGTATCCATGCAGCTAAACTCGTCCATTCACATAATGGACAAAGCAAATCGTATAGTAAAAGCGACTGGCTCACGGGAACCCGAACCCATCTCCGACCATTTGGGGATCATCATTATGCCGGTAGACTTCACCAAGCAAAAGGGCGTCTACAAGGAGATAGAGAGAAACCGTTTTATTTTTATAAAAAAAGACCTATGCCCTGAAATGCATAGGATCGTTCTCCTCCATGAAATCGGTCATGCGGTTCTGCACCGGAAAGAAGCAAAACTGTTTTCTGATCTCAATGTATTTGGTGTGAAGAATGATCGTATGGAATATGAGGCGAACTGCTTTGCTGCGGAGGTCGCTCTCCCCGACGATGAGGTCTTGAATTATATACAAGAGGGCTTCAATGCGGAGGAAATCGCCAAAGCGATGAACACAGATATCAACTTGGTTGCCATGAAAGCAGCAAACCTGAACCGTAAAGGGTATTCTTTCCATCTACAGGATAGCAGAAGTGACTTTTTGAAGTAGCGAAAATGAAAAAATGAGCAGAAAAAACACAGCCCGCCGCAGGCAGAAATGCCGGCAGGCGGCTGCTATTTTTATTGATGTTCAAGTTGAACATCAGATCCGTTATTTTCAACTGAAGGCGAAAACATAAATGAATTTCCCCTTGTCTCGCAAAAATCTTTCCCACCGTTACCATTGACAACCTGTCCAATAAGCGGTACAATGGCAATAATAAAAGAAAAAAACACCCTGCGGGGTGGGAAAGGATTGCCGTCCTTTCGCCACCCATCTTTGTGATCCCAACGCGATCACGCAGACTTTATACACGAGAGTGCTGTATTTTCGTGCTTACCATAGCACGATTGATACCAGAAAGTCAAGCGTATCGTTTTATCTACGGAGAACGGGGCTTGGCTTTTCTTTTTGTACCATGTGTATGAACATTGAAAAATCGATTACCACGGGCTATGGTTCAGATAGCCCACCGCAACCGGATTTCCTTTGCACATGAAGGCCCCGGTGCCTGCCAGTAGAACACAGAACGCTGACAAGGGTAATTGCAAAGTCGAAGCAGAAAAAGATACCTTTGTTGCCTCAAGGAGCTTGCCACGACCCTATTAGCAGTAGGAGAGCAAGCCGGCAGCAGAAACGAGGGTGAAAGACAGATCAGGGAAAAGGCGTGTGTTGCGCCGGTGTCCAGATCCTCTGGCCAAACTATTCTGCGCCCTGCGACACTAAATTTATTTTTTACTGTATTTACGACTTTTGCATTATGCACCACCAGAGGGAGCTCACAAAAACTTCTTTTTGCAATATCCCTCTGCGGTACATATTTGGTGGACGATACAGGACTTGAACCTGTGACCCTCCGCACGTCAAGCGGATGCTCTTCCAGCTGAGCTAATCGTCCATTTTAGCTGCTCAATTATTTTACCACAGTCCCGGCGGCGCTGTCAAGTCCTTTTTGCGTGGCCCGCCGCAAAAAAGTCGTCCCCGGCCCTCGCGTGCGTGTACGCGTATGCGCGCGCTGAACGCGCGCGAGAAGGCCCCCAGCCGCCTTGCCAGGGGTGGGTCGACCTGCTACAATGGAGAGGCCAACAGCCTGCCGGGAAATGCCCGCGGCAGGCGTTTTTTTAAAAAAAGGTCAGAAACCGTGTCACAAAAGCCGGGCGGGAGCGGTTATATAGGGTGTAAGGCAAAAAGCCCTCCGCCCCTTCGGCCCCGCTTTTCCGGAAAAACGACCCAAAGGAGAAAACATCATGCTGCCGCTTTTTATCATGGCTATCGAAAATGACACCGACCGGCAATTTGTTGCCGGGCTGTACCAGCGCCACCGGGATTTCCTGCTGCGCTGCGCCCAAAAGATACTGAATGACCCCGACCGGGCCGAGGAAGCCCTGCACGAGGCCATGCTGCGGGTCATCCGCTCCCTGGAACGGGTGCGGCAGATCCCCGCAGAGGAGCTGCTGCCTTACCTGGTCACCATTGTGCAGACCGCCAGCATCGACCTTTACCACAAAACCAACCGGGAGCGGCAGGCCGCGCAGGGCCGGGAGCGGGACTGGGCCGAGAGCCTGAGCGGCACGGAGGATACCGAACTTCTCCTCATCCGCCGGGAGCAGGCCGAGCTGCTGCGGGAGTGCCTGAAAACACTGCCCCAGCGGGAGATAGACCTGCTGAACTACGCCTACACGCTGGAGCTGTCCTCGAAGGAGATCACCCGGCTGACCGGCCTGGCGCCGGGCAATGTGCGGCAGATCCTGACCCGGGCCCGCCGAAAAGTGCTTGCCGCCTATATCGAGAAAGGAGGTATGAACCATGAGTAACAACAATTATCCGCTGGATGAAAAAGCGTTGGAGGAGCAGTATGCCGATCTCCTCCTCAAGATCGCGCTGAAGGAATACCTGAAGGAGCAGGCCCTGCAGATGAAGCAGCAGGAGGCCGAAGCCGCCCCCGCGCCGCAGCCGGCACAGAAGAGCAGCAATGTGGTGGCGGTGGCCTTCCGGCAGGTGGGCTGGCAGGAGACCAAAGAGACCCTACTGCACGGCCTGAAGAAGGGAGTTACCCGAGTGGCGGTGGTGTTTCTGGCGGCCGCCCTTACCGCTACCACAGCCTTTGCCCTCTCCCCGGTGGAAAGGAAGGAAAGCATTCTGGAGAAGGTGATAAACACGATCCGCAATTATGCCGATATGCTTACCAACACCTCCACCATGGTGGAAGTGCCCCGCTACCGTTATGAGGAGTATTCCTTCATCGAGGTGCCGAATGAGCAGGTGCAGGAGGTCATTGATACCTGGGTGATCTTCCGCAACAGCGTCAATTTTACCGAAAAATCCGGCATCAGCCTTTCGGCAGTGATGAAAGCGATGTACTATTACTGCGAAGCCAAGGGGCTGGAATACCCCTACACCGATGATACCCACACCTGGGTAGATGCCAAGGCGGTGCAGCAGTTTGCCGAATATCTTTTTGGCGCCACCAAGGAGCACCTGGACTGGGAGGTGTACCTGGAGCCCCGCTACTACGACGCCGAACGGGATGCCTACCGGGATATCCACTACGAGGATGGTTACCCCAATTACATCACCATAGCCCGGAGCGGGCTGGTGAGCTATACCGAGAATGAGGACGGTACCTTTACCATAGAGCTGGTGATGGAACCGGATAGTGACTGGTATGAGTATTGCTATTCCCCCGTAATTATTACGGCGGATTACAGCAGCGGCCATCTGGTACTGGTTTCCGGCACGGTAAAGGACATGCTCAGCGAAGCGGAGCTTTCGCTCACCCAGCAGCGCCTTGAATACGGGCGCAGAAACCCCACTGGCCGCCGGTAAACCTCCTCGCCGCCCGGCACACCAAAGCCGCCCCCGACCGCAATGGCCGGGGGCGGCAGTATTTGGGGCAAAAGCAGCCGGGACGGTTACTTCATCCGGCTGACCTGCTGGCGGATCAGGGCGCGCTTGAGGCGGGCTTCCGC
>ENA-OWPL01001492-OWPL01001492.1-human-gut-metagenome-genome-assembly--contig:-NODE-1492-length-13634-cov-4.257751_pt1 | contig 13634 bp, 5 predicted proteins | sample MGYA00248263_ERZ651844 | MGnify/ENA primary metagenome ERZ651844 (study PRJEB26924, sample SAMEA4378256) | human gut metagenome | biome: human gut; feature: human-associated habitat; material: faeces...
TTGATGATTTGATTAAAAAGGAGCGTCTTCAAAAGGAACAGTTAAGAAAGGCTTACATTCAAGCTGAAAATGCAAGTAAGGCCAAGACGGATTTCTTAAATAGTATGTCGCATGATATTCGTACGCCTATGAATGTAATTCTTGGATATAATCAATTGATGAAAAAAAAGCTTTCAGATCCAGTTTTGGTGGATTATCAAAAGATGATTGAGCAGTCGGGGAATTTATTACTTTCTATTATTAATGATGTATTGAATATGGCTCGTATTGAAAGTGGTAAGAGTGTGTTAGTTGAAAGTAGTGAGTCCATTGTGGATATGGTTGAAGAAGTATCGAATGTCTTTGGTGCTATGGCCAAAGAAAAAGAGATTGTATTCGATACAAAAATGGATATAAAACATAAACAAGTATTGTGTGATAGTACGAAGGTAAAGGAAATTTTAGTGAATTTGATTGGTAATGCCATTAAATATACACCAAATGGTGGTCGTGTCACAGTGGATATAAAGGAATTTGAGTGTTCAAAAGAGGGTTATGGTACATATCAAATTCAAATCATAGATACGGGTATTGGAATGAGTGAGAGTTTTATTCCAACTCTATTTGATTCATTTACGCGTGAAGCTTCAGAAAATATTATGGGTACAGGTCTTGGTATGGCTATTGTAAAGAAACTTGTAGATATGATGGGCGGTACTATTGATGTTGAAAGTGTGCTTGGTAAGGGGAGTTGTTTTACAATTACGATAGATCATAAGGTTGTGGATGAAGAGGTAGTAAAAACAGAAAATGAGGATTTATCCATTTCAAAGTATTCTTTAGAAGGTAAACATATATTGTTGGCGGAAGATAATGAATTGAATGCAGAATTTGCGAAGATTATATTAGAAGATTGTGGCTTACATGTAGACTTGGCAAGAGATGGTTTGGAATGCGTTGGTAAAGTGATTCAAAAACCGGTTGGTTCGTATGACTTTATTTTAATGGATATTCAAATGCCAAATATGAATGGGTATTTAGCTACACAAAAAATTAGGGCTATTCCAGAAAAGAATAATATTCCAATTATTGCGATGAGTGCGAATGCGTTTGATGAAGATAAAAAGAAAGCACTGAATGTGGGTATGGATGGATATATTTCTAAGCCAATCGATATGGATAAAGTTGGAAAACAGATTATAAAAATTTTAAAGAACAAAGCGGGCAATTAAAATGTCCGCTTTGAATTTTAAAAAAGAGTTGAACATAAGTTTGTGGGGGGCTTAGTGCAACTCTTACATAGGAAACTGGATATGTAAATTACAAGTGATCCAGCAAAAAATAGTATATAACTAAATGATTAAATTGACAAAGGTATTTGAGTAGTTATACAAATATATATGTATATATATCATCCTATGAATCTAGATTTGCAGGCAAAAACAGCAAAAAGTCATAGTTGATCAATTGTATTAGAGGATGTGAAAATAAAATTTTTTCAGGTAGACAATCAACAAATAGGTTAGGACACGTAGTCACAACAAACTATCAGTAATGTGGTTATGATTGTGGTAAAGATAAAGAAGGTGTGTATATTTAAATGTGTATTAGAAAACAAAGAATCGCAATTCATATTTTGAATTTACTGGCAAGGGATGTGTGTGACAAAAATTGCTGTGCACTGGTTAGATGAAAGTGCAAATTTATGAATGGTATTGAAGCATAGTCATGTGTGTTTTGATTAGAAAGTAGGTATATAATGAATAATAGCTCTTTAACAGAAAAATGTAATGATATATTAAATTTTTGGAAATTAGAAGAATATTTTACACCATCAGATTATCCAAAATTACTTTTAAAAATGAAAGAGGGAAAAAAGGAAATTGAGTTTGATGCATATTATGATGTTAACAGTGACAAAACTTTGCCATTAGATAGATATAAGTCTCATAATGAGTATTTGAGGAAGAAGAATACACCTGAAGAGAAGTTATACAATCGAGCAAATATTTATTGTGGTCGTTATAAAATCAAAGATTTTGTAGCAAGAATGGCTGAAAAGTTCAAGTTGGACATGGAAGAATATGCGGAAATCAATGAATTGACAGGACGTTTTTATATTTTTTCTGTTCAGATTGATTTAGATGGGGAAATCACAGAAGAAGGCGTGCAAGTTAGTCCGTTCTTTTATGCAGTACTTCGTATGATAAAAGCCGAGTGCATAGATGTTAATATTAAGCTAGATGATATACGGAAGCTAAATGAAGACGTAAATGAAATCATTAAACAAAATAATGTAGAAATATTGAATTTTGAGGATGTTGAACAAATAAAAAGTATTATATTTAATAAACTGAATATTGAGTCTGAGAGTGAAATTGGGCTAACAAGTGCTTGGAATGAAGTATATGCATGTAAAGGTTTAAAAAAAGAAGATGAAACAAGCGAATTTACTAGTTTTTATTTGGATGAAATAGAAAATATTCAGAAGAACTACAAGAATAATAAGAATTTGGTAAGGTATATCACCTCATTATTGGAAGAAAACAAAAATAGGATAATGATAGATAGCGATGTTTATTCTATGAAAAAATGGTTGGAAGCAGATCGATTTCCAATGGGGAAATATCCATCAAAGTTTTCTCCGACGCTAATGCAGCAAATAGCTATAAACATAGCTATTTCAGAAAAGGATAGAAATGAGGAAATGTTTTCAGTAAATGGGCCGCCAGGAACAGGAAAAACTACTCTTTTGAAAGAAATAATTGCTTCAAACGTTGTCCAACAAGCAGAAGTTTTAATTAAATATGGAATTAGTGGTAGTAATTTTGTTTCTAGGAAAGTTGAATCCGCATCAAATGCTAGTTATACAGATAAATATTATGAAATACCGGAAGAAATTTCTAAATATGGAATTCTTGTAGTATCAAATAATAATGGTGCTGTAGAAAATATCACGCTCGATTTACCAAAATCATGCGATATGGAAAAGGATAAAACTAGGACAGATTATTTCGATAGAAAAATACATGAAGAAGTGTATTTTTCAGCAGTCGCAGATTCTCTTTTGGGCAAAGAAGGAAGTGCATGGGGATTAATATCGGCTCGTATGGGAAGAAAATCTTTTGTTACTGAAGTTTTAAAATCTTGTGTATTTGCTAAAACCAATGATGCTTCGGATAAGGTGACATTAGATTGTGCAAAAAAACATAGTATTTCGTGGGATGATGCTGTTGATCAGTTTAATATAGCTAAAAAGAAGGTTTTAGAATTAAGAGATGGTATAAAAAAAGATCAAAAATTCTTGGATGATTTTTATGAAGAGGTAGAAAGGCTTGAGAAGAGTAACTTAGATTTAAAACAGTTATTTACAGAAAAGGAGCAATTAGAAAGACAGTTAAATGAGGTGAGTTTGGAGTTAAAAAATAATGAAGATCAAACTAACGAACGCGAAGAGGAAATTAAGTATATTAAGGATCATAGTTCTATTTTTAAGAAACTTCTTATTCTTTTGGGGGTAGGAAAAATAGGTGGGCATGTTGCTGAAAAACAAAAATGTGTTGATGAGTTATTGATTCAACATGAAGATATTAAGAATAGATATAATGTTTTTGAGAGTAGTACTGAAAATGTGCGTACAAAAATTGAAGGGAAACGCAATGATATATCTGATTTAGAACAGCAAGTACGGATTGATGAAGAAAAAATATATGGAAATAATGAGTCTTTAAAGAATAAATATAAAAATAATCTTGCGGATCAATATTTTTATAAAAATATTAAATCATCTGAGGACTCGCAGAATGCATGTCCATGGACATTTGAGGAATATGATATGGCTAGGGAGGCATTGTTTTATGCTTCATTACAAGTGAGAAAAGCGTTTGTTTTGGAATCGAAATGTATAAAAAGAAATCTGTTTGTATATGAAGCATATAACAATGGGAAATATACATTAGCAGAAAAACAACAGATGTTTCCACATTTGTTTAATGCATTGTCTGTAGTGATACCTGTGTTATCTTCTACTTTTGCTTCGGTGGGAAGATTTTTAAAACATGCTGGGAATAAGAGTTTAGGTATGCTCATCATTGACGAGTCTGGACAAGCCGTTCCACAGTCAGCTTTGGGTGCAATTTATAGAACGAAGCGAGCAGTTGTTGTAGGGGATCCATTGCAAGTAGAACCTGTTGTAACAATTCCTAATGTGCTGATTGATATATTGGGTGAAAATACGGGTGTAGAAAAATGTTATAGGGCGATTGAAAATTCGGCTCAGACTTTTGCAGATAATATAAATGAGTTTAATGGTATGATTGGAAATCGTCAGGTTGGTTGTCCGTTGGTCGTTCACAGAAGGTGCATAGATCCAATGTTTTCTATTTCAAATTTGATTTCATATGATAATAGAATGTTTAATAAAACAAATAAGAAGGAAGAATATCTGAAACCAGAAAATCCATTTTTGATAAAAAAATCTGGATGGATTCATGTGGAAGGAGAAGAAAATGGTAATAGGGATCATTTTGTAAAAAATCAAGCAGAAAGAGTGTGTCAATTAATGGAAGGTGCAGTGCATATATATTTAGATTTTTTTGAGACGGATGATAAGATTTTTATAATTACACCTTTTAGAACAGTTGCGGAATCAATGCGTGAGTTTATTGTTAGCTACTTTTCAAAAAAAGGGTATGATAAGAAAGTTTTGTCAAAGTGGACAAAAAATTGTGTTGGTACAGTACATACTTTTCAAGGTAAAGATGCGAATGAGGTGCTTTTTGTATTGGGTTGTTCAAATAAAAGTGAAGGAGCAATGAATTGGGTGGTAAAGAAAGCCAATATACTTAATGTTGCGTGTACTAGAGCAAAGTATAGAATAGCATTTATTGGTAATATAAATGATTGGAAAGATAAAAAGTATTTTGAGGATTTTATTACGGATTTAATAGATATAATACAATGATGTTGATGTAAAAAACGCAAATTGAAGTATGTCATTGGTGTTTTAATTTCATTGTGCAATCTAAGAAAATTTGTTACTTCAGTGATGAGGGTCAAATAGTTCTTTTAAGTTATGGTGGTCATTGTCTGCTTATGTAACTAATTCGATGATCTCATTATGATTTTTCATTCGTATATTGTTGATGATTTTTTACTTTATCTTTTAAATAGACAAAGTTATAACATTTGCACCACAATAAGATACAATGAAAATGATAACAGGGGTGAGTAAGATGTGTTGTGATGGTGTCATACAATATTTAGAAAAAGAAAAGGTTTCTATACTTATAAAAGATCGACATACATGTTTAGATTTGAATGATAGTAATATGTATGTTTTAAAGAAGGGTATTGTCAAAGTGAGTTTGATCATGCAAGATGAGCGTGAATTTAATATTACCTGAATTTAATATTACCTATTTAAAAGGTCCGGATGTGGTTAGTTTATATTGTGATTGTTTGACACAATTTAGAGATTGCCTTCCAAAGATTCGTATTGAAAGTGAACAAGCAGAGTTTTATCGTATTTCAAAAGAAAAATTCTATAAGCGAGTTAATGAAGATGCGAATCTTCAAAATTATGTAAATACATACTATCGCAATCGATTAAAACTAGCAATCACAAGAGAACAAGTGATGATCATGAATTCAAAGGCAGGCGCGGTATGTTCTTGGTTATATCGTTTAGCGAGTTTATTTGGCATTCAAACACAAAAGGGTATATTTATTGATTTGCAGGTCACAAATGAGGATATTGCGAATTTTTGTGGGATTACAACACGTAATAGTGTAAATCGAGTGATTCGTGGTTTAAAAGAAAAGCATATCATTCAAGTTAAAAACAATCGAATTATTGTTTTAGATATGGACTATTTAAAGCAATTCACAAAGTAGGGTAGTGTGAAACTATCCTTTTTTTATAAATATAACCAAGGTTATTTATTTGTATAAATTAGTAATTGATTTGCACATTTTAGTCGATTTTTCTCGGGGGGGGGTACTCATCCATATATAGAAAAATACTATAAGTAAAGCATAAATAGAGTGTACCACTTAAGGAGCCTCGTAAGGAGCCTCATTGAAAACGTATACAATGAGGCGTATAATGGCCTCGCTTAATTGTGTGAACATAAGAATTTAGTTAGATTTGCTTAAGATAAAGTAGAAATGCATATATTATCTTAACATAATCTTAATGTGTAGATAGAGATATGGAAAAAAGGGATTTAAGACATTTAAAGCGAAAAGAGTTGATTGACCTCATTGATAAGATGCAAACAGAAAGTGATCTTGTATCAAATGTTGAGGTTAAAAAAGAGCTTGGTCGTTTAAAAGAGAGAGAGAAGTATTTAAAGCATTTACGTAAGACTTTGAGTGTACTCGTTGTTGTGGCTGCCATTTCTGTATTGGTGGCAACACTGTGGATGCCAGTATTAAAAATTTATGGTTCGAGTATGGATCCGACTTTAGAAAATGGGCAGATTGTAGTATCTATAAAGACAAAGAAATTAAAGTCTGGAGATGTTGTAGCATTTTGGCAGGGCAATAAGTTGTTGGTGAAGCGTGTTATTGCTTGTCCTGGTCAAAAGGTAGATATAGATGTGAATGGAAAGGTGTCTGTGGATGGTAAAGCTATTCATGAATCGTATGTAGATAGTGAGTCATTAGGTAATACAGACATTGATTATCCCCATCAAGTCGAAGAGTCTCGTTGGTTTTGTATGGGAGATAATCGCGAGAGTTCAATAGATTCTAGAAGTGCTGCAATAGGGGATATTTCAAAAGAACAAATTGAGGGTAAAGTCTTATTTTCAGTTTGGCCTTTAAATAAAATTGGAATTGTAAAGTAACAGAAAGTAGGTGTGATTGTGCAAGAGTATTTAAGGCGTTTATTAAAAGACAAAGCGCGCTTAAGAAAATGGAAAAGGATCATGACAGCACTTTCTTGTATTGTGGTTGTTTGTACGGTCTATGCATTATCTTTACCAGCTCAAACATTAGCTTGTGATAAGGAAGAACATACACATACGGCAGAGTGTTATGATGAAAATAATGAATTGATTTGCGAAAAGGAAGAGCATACGCATACGGATGATTGTAACAAACAAGAAGAAGTAAATGAACAAGAAGAGGTTGTCAAGGATGAGCCAGAAACAATAAATAATGAACAAGTATCTCAAGAAAGTGAAGAAGAAGAGACAACAACTACAACAGAAACTACAAAACAACCTTTTGATTTAAGTAATAGTACGGGTAAGATTGATTCTATAGTGATAACTGATGATAAGAATAATTCAAGTATTCCAGGTGGTACATTACGACCGAATTCAAAATATTTAAAAATCACAGTTCATTTTATGGATATTAATGCGAGTGTATTAAAGGATGAGTATGGAAGTTCTTTTAGTTATACACTTCCTAAATTTTTCTGTATGAAAGACACTAATCCTAGAGATATACCAGATAAAAACGGCAATAAAATTGGAACTATTCATATTAAGGATGGAAAAGTTGTCATAACCTATACGGAAGACTTCATGAATTCTGGTACGAATACCACACTTAAAGGAGACTTCTTTGTGGAAGGAGAAGTTGATTTAAGTCAATTAAACAAAAATGATGGAACGACAAGTCTTAAAACGCCAAAAGGAGACATCACTTTAGATTATGGTCAAGATTATTTAGAAAAATTTGGTGATGTTAAAGTTATAAAAGCATATTCTAAACCAGATTCTAAGAGTGATTATATTCAATACACAATTAAAGTAGAAGCTGGTCAAGACGGAAGTAAAAATGTATATGTAGTTGATAAGTTTACAAATAATAGTCAACTTGTTTCTTATATGGGTGATATTTCAAATACACCGCAAGTACTAGCATCTTCTCCTGATGGGCAAAAGCCTTATGAAGAAAGAACAAAATCAAATGTTGCTGGAAAAATATATCTAGCAGATATGCAAACTTCTGATAATGAGATTCCAAAACAAGTTACAGATAGTTCAAGTATAAATCAGCCTGGAAGTTTAGTATGGTCAATAAGTGAATTGAAGCCAAATGAAAGTCGTACTTTAACTTATTTTGTTAAGTTAAGTGATGATAAAAATTTAAACAACCAATCTATCACAAATATAGCTTCAGCTTATACTAAAAAAGAAGGTGGCAAAACTTACGTAAAGGGAAAAGATGGAAAAACATTTACTCCAAATATTTCTTATAATATGCCAAAGACTATGGTTGAAAAGATAAAGGACGATGATGGAAATTATATTGTTAAATATAAATTAGAATTTACATTAAACTCATCTAGCAATTATCCATTAAAAAATTTTATGTTCTATGATTATTTAAATTATTATGATATGCGTACAGATGAAACAATGCTTCCATATATTTCTTATGAACGAAGCACTGTAGAATTATATCAAACTAAAGATGGTAAGGATACATTGGTAGATCCATCAAATTATAAAGTTGAATGGGAAATGGATGGAACGAATTATAAAGCGGATTGGTCAGATAGTGATGGAAATCCAAAACGATTTAGAATAAGAGGAACGGATTCGAATCCTTTTACCGTATATCCTGGTGACTCTTACTATGTAACATATAAGTTAAAGATAAAACCGGAAGTATATGCAGCCATGCAGTCGAATATTGTAGATGTTTTAAATCGTTATGTTACAAACGCAGATAACGCAAAGAAGAATGGTGATGTAATAGATAAATGGCATCATAAATTACAGTTAAATGATTACAATTGGGTTGAAAAGAAAAAAGAAGCTACAGTAACGAATCAAGTCCAAACGATTAGTATGAGTGGTTCAGATGTCTATGTAAAAAAGAAGGATGGTTATGAAAAAGATAGTTCTGTTAATTCATTTAACGTTCCAGCTGGAAGCTATCAGTATACAGTGAATGTAAATAAGACAATGAATCAATTTGATGTAACTGAAGCTACTTTAAAAGATGTATTGAGTTCTGATGTTATGCATTATGTTGGATATGTGAAAATAACGCCTTATAAATATGATGCAACTAAGAATGTCTATGAGGATCAAAAACCTAAATGGGTGAAAATTGATAATGAGACTTCATTTGAGTTAAAGTTGTCTCAAATTGGATGGACAAACAATAACAATAGTTATCGATTTGATTATTATGCGCAAACAAATGATTTAAGTGAAGTTGGAAAAGTTGAAGTGAAAAATACATTCTCGTTAAGTGGTGATGTTGTAAAGGGGAATCAAACATTTAAATTTAATAATGTTGGTTCCTCGCAAACAATTCAAGTGAATGGTCATTATTCTTTGAGCGTGAATAAAAGTGCTTGGTATTATGAAAAACCACAAGAGAATGCGACTTCTTATATGAATGGAAAGCTATATTGGGTAATTGAAGTAAGTGGTACTGCAATTCGAAAGGACACTCAGATTCAAGATGCAATTTCAAAAGATGATAAATTAACAGATTCTTTCTTGCATACTGATTCCATTGCAGGTATTTATCAGGGTAAGCCAGCTAAGAATATAAATTTGTATGGTAGTTTTGAGGAATTTAAAAATTCAAACACGGGATTAGTGGATAAATCAAAATCATTTGATCAAAAATTTGAAAATAGTAAGAATTTTACTGGAACAGATGTTCATAGTGAATTAACATTAACGGCAAAAGAAACGATTTCATTAAATAATGATGAAAATCTTTATATTGTGATAATGACTGAACCACAAAGTTTGCCTAGTGCATATAGAGCTGAGTTTACTTATAGAAATGTAGCCTTAATGAAGGACATTTCAGATCAGTCTTTTATAGAACGCGATTCTGCAAGTCAAATACTTTATGGAGGACCAAATATACTTAAAGAGTTAGGTCAAACATTTACGTATGATGGTAAAACGGTAACTACTATTCAAGCAGATCATGATAAAGATAATCCAGTATCTAAAATTTGTAAAGATTTATTAGATAAAACGAATAGTAAGGGTGCATTTATTTCATGGGCATTTAAAGTAAATCTTGCAGGAGATTTAAAAGGGAATTATCGTGTCTTAGAAGATATTCCTAATGGCATGGAACTATCTTATATTCGTATAAAATGGCATGCTGATAAAGCTGGAAACGTAATATCTAAAGATATTGATGGTTTAGATGCTGAGTGGGAACCGAATAGTAATGAATCAATTAATGATAATGGAAATCTAGAAACAACGACTTATTATTACAACAAAAATACAAATCAAGCTTTGATTCAGTTAGGTGAATTTGAAGCTGGAAGAGTTGGTGACAAATATGCGGTTGATGTCCAGGTTGTTTGTCGAGTAACAGATGATAAGGTCTTGCTAGGAGGGGAAGAAAAAAGTTTTACGAATAAGGTAACTCTTCTTAGTCCAGATGGACAAACAATAATTGATACGGCTAGTAATGAGGCAACAATGTCTAAAAGAGATAATTTATCTAAAAGCGATAATTTTAATAGAGAGCTTGTAGAAAAAAATACATCACAAACTATTAATTATACAATTACCGCAAATGCATTAGGACAAACACTTCCTTTGAATGATGGAAATAAGCTTACTTTAGTGGATAAATTAGATGAAAACTTAGAATTAGATCCTACAACAATCAAAGCTAAGGAAGATAATGGAAACGAAGTACATATTGATGATAAATCATATGATCCTAAAACAAATACTTTAGAGATTTCTATTCCAAATGGAAAGAAAGTGATTATTACATATAGTGTGACGGTAAAAGCAGCTCCAGGTACACCAGTGGATTTATCTAACAAAGTATTTTGGAAATCATATTCTGAAAATGGTGGAGAGAATGATGTGATTAAAGGTTTTAAATATCGTTTAGCTGCAGGTGGAAGTACAGAAGGTGAAGGAAATCCGCAATTGACTATCACAAAAATGGATGAAAATAAATTAGAGCCTATTAAAGATGTAACGTTTGATGTCTATGAATGTGAATTAAATGGTGAGAAGATTCAACATGTATCATCAAGAGGGAAAATAAGTGGCAAAACAGATGCTAATGGAATTTACAAAGTAGACTCTTCATTTATTACACATTCCAATAGGATTTATGAAGTAAAGGAAACTGACACACCAAAAGGATATGTAGAAAATAAGGATCCTTATTACATTATATATGTGGAAAAAGAGAATGGTGTTAATTCGCAATATGTGCAGGATTGTATAGATTATTTTAACAAACAACAAGATAAGAATAGATATAAAATAGTAGATTTACCTCAAAATTCCAATCTTGTAGTTTATAACTCACAAAAGGGTATCACTGTTAAAAAGGCATTTACAAACAACGCTGCTGAAACAGAACATAATCCAGTAAGTGGTACATATAGATTTGGATTGTATGATAATGCTGAAGGTTCAGGAGATGCTTTAGAAATTATTTCTATTCATTATGATCCTAAAGATAAAGATGTTAAGTCAGCAAAATTTAAGAATCCAATTGATCTAACAAAAGATTATTATGTTTTTGAAATAGGTCAAAATAATCAACCGATTAAAGCTTCTGATGATGAAGCTACAATAAATTCAATGCAATATAAAGTAGTTTATAAAAATGAAACTGATAGCACTAAAACAAATAATGCAAAAGTCGGTGAAACGGTTATTGTTACAAACAAGAGCCGTACAAAGATATTACCTTCAACAGGTAGTATGGGAACCCTGATTTACAGGTTATTAGGAGCAACGTTGGTGGTTGCTAGTATAATATGCCTGTCAAATATAAATAAAAACAATAGAAAAGAAAAAAGGAGAAAGAGATGAAACTAATTAAAAAGATTGCAGCCATTATGTTTGCGTTCATGATGGTATTCTCATTAAGTACAAACGTAAAAGCAGATGATACTTCTGGTGATTCAACAACAACAGGAACTATCACAATAGAAAATTCAAATGCAGGACAAACCTATAATTTGTATCGAATTTTAGATCTAGAAAGCTATAATAATGTAGACAAAGCGTATTCGTATAAGTTGTCTTCAAAGTGGACTGATTTTCTAGGATATACAGGAGTCGATGTATATTTGAAAAAGAATACAGATAACGATTATGTTACTTGGGTAAATGCTAAAAAAGATGAAGAAACAATGCGAAAATTTGTTAAATTAGCTTTGAAATATGCTGGAGAAAAAAATATAGTACCAGATGGATCAATAAAGAATGAGTCGGAAACCACAAAAAATATTACAACAGATTCATTGAAATTAGGTTACTATTTGGTGAGCTCCTCTGCAGGTAGTCTTATTAGTATTGATACGAACAATCCAAACAAAAACATTAAAGAAAAGAATGGAGTTCCTACAGTCACAAAAATGGTTTCAAATGATTATGGAATTACATATTCGGCAAAAAAGAACTCTGTTAATGCAGGTGATAATGTTTATTATCAAACTACGATAACTTTTAAACCAGGTGCAAAGAATTATAAACTGCATGATACAATGGATAATAAATTAAAATTTGCAGGTTATATACATGATATCCATACGAATTTAGGCAGTACATTTGATGTAACTAAATATATTAATTTAGTTACATCTCCTACTGATGGTTGTACTTTTGAAGTCACTTTTACAGATGCATTTTATACATATTATAGAGATAAGATTGATAATGATGAATTAAAAACAGTAACTTTGACATATGTAGCTACTTTTGCAGCTGAGAATGGTTCATATTTTAATCAGCCTATGAAAAATACTACACATTTGACTTATGGAGACAATGATACGGAAAGCAACACTGATGAAACTAAGACTTATACATTTGGTGTTCCTGTTTTAAAGTATACGAAGAATGAAAATGGTGTGAGAAAGACTCTTGCAGACGCACAATTCAATTTATACAAGAATAGTGTAGATGATGAGATGAATAAGCTTAAATTTACTTATGATCCTACGAATGAATATTATAGATATACTACAGGCGAAAGCGGAAATGATACAATGACATCTAACGGAACTAAGGCGTTTACAATAACTGGTTTAGAAGCAGGAACTTATTATCTTAAAGAGACAAAAGCACCTAACGGTTATAATAGATTAACTAGTCCGATTAAAATTGAAATCAAACAAAAAGATGATGGGACACAACAAATAATATTGAATAATAAGGAAGTTACAACAGTCGATGTTCTAAACGAAAAAGGTTCATTACTACCTCAAACAGGTGGTATGGGTACAACACTAATTTACTTGATTGGTGGAGCACTAGTACTAGGATCAGGTATTGTATTGGCTAATAAGAAAAGAGCGAAAGCTAAATAGTTTTATTGATTAAATTATGTTGTATGGGGGGAATTATTTTCCCCTTCTATACAACAATAGGGAGAGGGTTGTAAGATGAGAAAACATATGTCAACTATAATTGCGATACTTGTTTTTATTACAGGCTTGTCCTTATTGTTGTATCCTACGGTTAGTAATTATTGGAATTCTTTACATCAAAGTCGTGTTGTGGCGAATTATTCGGATGCTATGGCTAAGTTAACAAAACAGGATAAACAGGCTGAGATTGATCGGGCTGTTGAATATAATTCTAGGTTAGCAAGTAATGGTGGTCGCTTTACTCCAAGTGATTCTGAGCTTAGTGAATATAAGAGTCTATTAAATGCGGATG
>ENA-OWPL01001497-OWPL01001497.1-human-gut-metagenome-genome-assembly--contig:-NODE-1497-length-13599-cov-8.389914_pt1 | contig 13599 bp, 10 predicted proteins | sample MGYA00248263_ERZ651844 | MGnify/ENA primary metagenome ERZ651844 (study PRJEB26924, sample SAMEA4378256) | human gut metagenome | biome: human gut; feature: human-associated habitat; material: faeces...
TTTGTTGCTCAGGTACTTAAAAAAAATATTTTATAATAGTGTTGCGGAATTAAGGCTTTTTACTTTTTTACTTTTAAAAGTGCACGCTGGCGCAGATAGCTATGCAGTGTGAAGCCATCCGCCTTGACACAGTTGAGGAGGGCGCGCTTCTGCATCACCACCTCTTTGAGCGCTGGGAACACATCGTTGTAACGTTTCTTCACGTCCTTGTTTTCGGTCTTCACTGACGTCTTCTTCACAAGCTCCTCCACATCGGTAATCTTTCGAGCGAAGTAGTCGGCGCCCTTCTTCAGACGTTCCTGTAGCAGGGCATTCGTCTGATAGTCGGCAGAAGCGATGACAATCTGACTGTACTGCAACTTGAAGCGCTCTGCTACATCCATAAGCTCGGTCTTTATAGTACCCGTGTGTGCCTTGTATTCGGCAATGAGCTTCGGAAACGAACGGCGGAAATGACCGTCGAGCAAGTCAAGCACACGGTTGAAGGCATCCATGAGCGGACGGAAGTCGAACAGTTCGCTCACCACCGACAGATAGTAGTCGCGCTGCAACTGTTCTATCTGTCCCTCGCTCGGCGTGTGCTCAATGGCGTGCGTGGCGTATTCGTCTACAGCCTCATCACGTATGATGGCAGTCTGCGGCAGCGGCGCACTGAGCACCATGCCTTCGAGTGTGCGGCAACGCGAGAGCGCCACGTATGTCTGTCCGTGGGTGAAGGCGCGCTGCACGTCGATGATGGCGTGGTCGAACGTCAAGCCCTGACTCTTGTGAACGGTGATAGCCCAAGCCGTCTTCACGGGAAACTGCGTGAAGGTTCCTTCCACCTCCTCGCTTATCTCGTTGGTCTTCTCGTTGAGCACGTAGCGCGTGTTGTCCCACTGCTCGGGCTGCACTCGGATATTCTCGCCAGTGTCCTTCGCCGTAACGGTGAAGCCCTCGGTATCTATCTCGGCAATGGTGCCGATCATACCGTTGTAGTAAGCCTTGTCTGCAGACGAATCGTTCTTAACGAACATCACCTGCGCACCGGTCTTCAGCGTGAGCGTCTCGTCGGTCGGGAAGAGCATCTCTGGATACTTGCCTTCGATGGTGGCAGTGTAGGTATAGGGCTTGCCGGGGAGCAGTTCAAGCTCGTGGTCGTTGATGCGCTGCGCCTGCCAGTTATGCGTCGTAAGACGTATGTAGCCGTCTTCCTTGCGCGGCTTGAAGTCTGGTATGTAGCGGGAGTTGAGCGCAGAAAGCACAGCGGCATCGGCATGGTTCTCTCGCACCTTATTTAGTATGTCGAGGAAACGCTTGTCACTTTGGCGGTACACCTTGGTGAGTTCCACGATGGCGTAGCGTGTGCGCTGCAGGGCAAGCGACGAAAAGAAGTAAGGTGTGGCGTAATAGCGCGAGAGCATCTGCCACTCATCGTCTTTTGCTACAGGAGCAAGCTGGCCCAAATCGCCAATCATAACCATCTGAACACCGCCAAACGGCAGATTGTTCTTGCGGAAACGGCGCAACACGCTATCTACAGCGTCGAGCAAATCGGCACGCACCATGGAAATCTCGTCGATGACGAGCGTGTCGATAGAGCGTATTACGTTAATCTTCTGCTTTGAGAAGCGGAACTGCTGTTCCTTGAGGTTATAGTTGGGTATGAACGGCGCAAACGACAACTGGAAGAACGAGTGGATGGTCACACCTTCGGCGTTGATGGCAGCGATGCCCGTAGGCGCAACAACCACGATACGCTTCGATGACTCCTCCTTCAGTCGGCGCAGGAAGGTAGTCTTTCCCGTGCCAGCCTTACCTGTGAGGAATAGGTTGGTGTTCGTTGTCTCTATTATGTCCCAAGCGAGTTGCGTCTGCTCTGTCATTTCCTATGCTGATTAATGGTTGTTTAATATGTGTTCTGTGTGAACAATGAATTACAAAAGTAATAATTATTTTTTGATTTTTACGCTTTTACAATTTAAAATATGTTTTGTGGCTGCGTGGTACGGGCAAGATGCCCATACCTCCTACTTTTTAGCGTTTTACTTTTTTACCTTTCTACTTTTTTCAGTACCTTTGCAAAGGTAAAAGTAAAAGAGTAAAAATTAAAGGATATGATAAAAGCCCTGTTTTTCGACGTAGACGGAACGCTCGTCAGCTTTAATACACACAAGGTGCCGGAGTCAACAATCGAAGCGCTTCGCGAGGCTCACAAGCGCGGCGTGAAGCTCTTCACCGCTACGGGTCGCCCACGCCAGTTGCTCAACAACATCACGGAGGTAGAGGACATCATGGATGGTTTCATTCTTGCCACTGGCGCTCAATGCGTTTATGGCGACAAGGTAGTGCGCCAGGACCTCATCCCTACTCACGAGGCAGAGGCGATAGTCAACTTCTGCAACCGTCTCGACGTTCCGGCGGTGATTGTAGGCACAAAGGATCTGCAGATTATCAACCGCAACGACAGCGTGAACCATGTATTCTACGACATGCTGAAGGTGACGTACAACAAGTTCGACGTGCCGGTTGAGGAGGTTATAAAGCAGGGCATACTGCAGATTACGCCGTTCCTCACCGAGGACCAGGAGCACACTATCCTACCCCACGTGCCAGGCACAACGTCTGCACGCTGGTATCCTGCGTTCTGCGACCTTACGTCTGCCACAGCCGACAAAGCGAACGGCATCCGCGCCATTGCCGAGCACTTGGGCATCAACATCAACGAGACGATGGCGTTCGGCGACGGCGGCAACGACCTTACGATGTTGCGTGCAGCGGGCGTTGGCGTAGCTATGGGCAATGCGCTCGACGAGGTGAAGGCGCACGCCGACTATATCACGAGCAGCGTAGATGAGGATGGTATAACGAATGCGCTGAAACACTTTGAAATCATTTAAAAGTAAAAGAGTAAAAAAGTAAAAGAGTAAAAAAGTAAAAGAGTAAAAAAGTAAAAGAGTAAAAAGATAGGGTGCGGAATACGGGCAAAATGCCAACATCCAATTCTTTTTACTCTTTTACTTTTTTACCTTTAATTTTTCCTTTTTACCCTTTTACTCTTTTACTTTTTTACTTTTATAAGAGTGGTGAGAACAAGCGCACGAACGACTCTGCCAAGCGGTGCATGAACGGGCGTTTCCGCTCGCCGTACACACTTTGATAATCAATGCTTTGTTGCTCATCGGTAAGGAAGATGTTCTTCATGCGCAACGCCACACTTCGATCATAGACAAAGACATTGGCTTCGAAATTGTTTTCGAAGCTACGGAAGTCGATATTTGTAGAACCGCAGGTGCAGAGCGTGTCATCAGAAACGAGCAGCTTGCTGTGGTTGAAACCGCCCTCATAGAGCAATATCTTCACACCAGCCTCAATCACCTCCGTAACAAACGACATCGACGACAATTCAAGCAGTCGCGAGTCGCTATGGCGCGGAATCATCAGTCGCACGTCTACGCCGGCAAGTGCTGCGGTGCGCATGGCGAAGAGCACCTGCTCAGTAGGCAGGAAATAAGGCGACTCCATGTATACATAGTTCTTCGCCTCAAGCAGTATGCGTACATAACCCTGCATGATGTCCGGCCATTTGGCAATCGGGCTGCTCGTCACTACCTGCATCAAGCAGCTGTTATCTATGCGCCACGGCATCGGCGGATAGTATTTTGAGTTGGTGACGAGGGTACGATCGACGAAGTACCAGTCGACGAGGAACGTACGCTGCAGGGCGTACACCGCTCCACCACGTATTCGGACGTGGGTGTCGCGCCACGGCAGTTGTCCGCCATACAGGCCTTTCACATAGCGCAGGGCTATGTTCATACCACCCACGAATGCCTCAACGCCGTCCACGATGCACACCTTGCGGTGGTTGCGGTAGTTCACCTTGCTCGTAAACGCAGGGAACTTAACAGGCATGAAGGCGTTGACATCAACCCCAGCACGGCGCATACGCTCGAATAGTGAGCGTGGCACACGCCAACAGCCCACATCGTCGTAGATGAGGCGCACCTCTACGCCCTCTTTCGACTTGCTGATGAGGGCATCCGCCACCAATCGTCCGAGTGCATCGTCGGCGAAGATATATGTCTCAAGATGTATATGCTTGCGTGCCGAAGCTATCGACTTCAGCAATGCGGGGAAGAACTCGTAGCCGTCGGTGTAGAACTCCACCTCGTTGTCCTTGAACGGAAGGGCAAGACTTTGGTTGGTGAAGAGTTGTATGAGCGAACGGTAGTCGTCGGGCAACGTCAATTGGCGTTGCTCTACGAACTCGAGCATCGACCGCTTCGACAACTGATCAAGCGATCGCTGCGATATAAACGTCATCTTGCGGGTGTTCCGTCCGAAGAAAACGTACAGTATTATTCCAACGATGGGCATAAAGAGTAGCACCATCACCCAGGCTATTGTCTTTGCTGGCTGACGGTTGTCCATCAATACTGCCAGCATGATGCTGACAATAATGAAGACGTAAGCTAATATGAATACCCAATGGATGTAGAACATATCGTTTGTTGTTATGTTGAGATGTTGTCATGTTGAGATATGCTTCATTTGTCAACACATCAACATTACACCATTTCAACTTATCATGCTATAATATTATTTCCCAACAACCGGGCGAGCTGCGAGCGCAGTTCGTGTGCCGTCTTGTATTCCTCCATCAGCTGCTGCAGGCGTTCGGGGTCGTTCACTGCGAGCGATATGTCGCGCTTCAGGTCGCGCAGGCGCTGCTCCAGATAGTCCATTCGGAAGTCGTTGAGCAGATGCTCGGTCTGTTGGCGCAGTGCTTCGATGCGGTTCTCCTCTTCGACGCGCAGCTCGTCAGCATTCTTCTCCTCGTCGGCACGTGCCGCCTTCTGCTCGTCGAGCAACTGATACTTGTCCATGCAAAGGTCGGTGGCAATGCGCGATATCTCAATGTCAGAATGGTGCAGGAAGAACTGCTCGGCACAGAACTGCTCATCGCCAGCATGGTTCACCGCCTCGTCGAGGATGCGGGAGTTGAGCGGATTGGCAAACTTCAGTCCGTCGACACCAAGGTTATAGGCTATGTATTGCGCCACGTTAAGGTTCACCGTCGTGCCGTCCTCCGTCTCTACATTATTATATATGACGGTATCACCGTTGCGCACAATCAACTCTACGAGCATCTGCTCCACCTTCGATGCCTGCTGCAATGGGGAAGGAGAGTTTTGAATATTGAGTTTTGAGTTTTGAGTCGTCGGTTGCGTCGTTTGCGAATTGTCCGATGAGGAAGCGGTTGCCTCGCGGTTGCTGCGTATGAAGTTGTTAAGCGTGTTGATGAGCGTAGCCTCGTTGATGCCCATACGCACCGAACAATCGTGCAGATAGGTGTCGCGCAGGATAGGGTTCGTAACGAACGATATGCTGCGCACCACGGAGTTGATTGCCTCCGAACGCTTCAGCGGGTCGCGTTCTCCACGCAGCAGCAGGTCGGTCTTGAACTCAATGAAGTCGGTCTGATGCTCTTCGATGTACTTACGGAATTCGTCTGCCGAATGCTTGCGTGCAAACGAGTCGGGGTCGTCGCCGTCCGGCAGCAGCAACACCTTTAGGTTCATGCCCTCCGAGAGCAACATGTCGGTACCGCGCAGTGCAGCATGTATGCCTGCCGCGTCGCCGTCGTAAAGTAGGGTGATATTCGACGTGAAGCGGTGCAGTATGTGTATCTGGTGCACCGAAAGTGCCGTACCGGAGTTGGCCACCACGTTCTCTATGCCGCACTGGTGCATGGAGATAACATCGGTGTAGCCCTCCACCATGTACACACGGTCTTCCTTGGCTATCGCCTTCTTAGCCTGATAGATGCCATACAGCTCGCGGTCTTTATGGTAAATATCCGAGTCGGGCGAGTTGACATACTTCTGGTTCACACCCTTTGTGCGCGAGTCGAGCAGTCGTCCGCCGAAGCCCACCACCTTTCCGCTGATGCCTATCCACGGGAAGATGACGCGTCCGGCATAGCGGTCGATTAGTTCACCACGATCGTTCTTGTAGCAAATGCCGGTCTTCAACAGAAAGTCTTCTTTGTAGCCCTTGCGCAGTGCTTCCTGCGCTAAGGCACGGCGGTCAGTATCGTCGTAACCCAACTGGAACTTGCTGACGATGTCATCGCGAAATCCGCGACTGCGGAAGTACTGCATACCGATGGCTACGCCGTCGGCGGTGTCATGCATAAGGTGCTGGAAGTAGGAGGCAGCCCACTCGTTCACGATGAACATACTCTCGCGCTCGCTCTGCTCTCGCTTCTCGTTGTCAGAGAGTTCGCGCTCCTTTATCTCGATGTGATACTTTCGTGCGAGCCATCGCAACGCCTCAGGATAGGTCATCTGCTCATGCTCCATGATGAAGCCGACGGGGTTGCCGCCCTTGCCGCATCCGAAGCAATGGCAGGTGCCGCGTGCAGGCGACACGTAGAACGACGGGGTCTTCTCGTCGTGGAACGGGCACAAACCCTTATAGTTGCTTCCACTCTTGCGAAGTGTAACAAATTCTGACACCACCTCCACAATGTTGGCAGCGTCTTTTATCCTTTCTATCGTTGCGTGGTCTATCATACAAATGCGAAGTTACACATTTTTTTCCATTCCGCAGTGCTCACCCACACGTTTTAGCTCCGCACTTACTAAAATTAATTAAAAGAGCCCTGCCTATTTTACCAATCAACACAAAATAAGTAACTTTGTACTGATGTATGAACAGCAACATACACCTAATCGATTTTACTAAAAACAAACATAACAATGATTAAAAACAATCTCCTTCTCACAGCACTCTTCACTGCCGCTTGCGGTAGCGCCTTTGCGCAGACCGAGAGTTTCGACCTCAACTCGCAGCGTGGTGAAAAGCAGGATGTGAACATGGTGCCGGGCAAACTGCTCGACCACCACGGTATCGTCGTAAACCCAACACCACACAACCTCAACATGGACATGCAGACTTGGACCGACCTCAGCGCCGGCGTGAAGCTCATCGACAAGGCGGGTAAGTTTACAAACGACATCGATTTCCTCAAACAGAATGCTAAGGGCACTCCGCTCACAATCGTCTTCGGCGAGAAGCAGGCTAAGAAGGCAGGTCTGAAGAAGATGGTGTCGGGAGCATACCTCCTCACTGTCGACAAGAAGGGTATCAACATCGTGGGCTACGACGAGCGTGGCGCGTTCTATGCTTTGCAGACTCTACGCCAGATTGTAGAGAGTCCAGCAGCGCAGGGCAAGGTGCCGGCACTCACCTGCAACGACTATCCCGACCTGCCATTACGTGGCGTTGTAGAGGGTTTCTACGGCGAACCGTGGTCGCATCAGGTGCGTCTCTCGCTCATCGACTACTACGGACGCAACAAACTCAACGAGTATGTGTACGGTCCGAAGGACGATCCTTATCACAGCTGCCCGAACTGGCGTCTGCCCTACCCTCCCGAGCAGGCTAAGAACATTCACGAGCTCGTAGAGGCTTGCCGCCGCAACCGCGTCGACTTCGTGTGGGCTATCCACCCGGGCCAGGACATCAAATGGAACGAGGAGGATTATAACAACCTCGTAAACAAGTTCAACCTCATGTACGAACTCGGTGTGCGCTCATTCGCCATCCACTTCGACGATATCGACGGCGAGGGCACTAACCCAAGCAAGCAGGTGGCTCTCGTAAACCGACTCACCAAGGAGTTCGTGAAGGCTAAGGGCGACGTTGCTCCGCTCGTTGTCTGCCCTACCGACTACTCGCAGCTTTGGGCTAAACCTGGACCAGACGGTCCGCTCGCCATCTACGGCAACGAGCTCGACCCTGAGGTACAGGTATTCTGGACAGGTGCTGTGGTTTGCTCTGACCTCACCAAGGAGACTCTCGACTTCGTCGACTCTCGTATCAAGCGCCCTGCTTACTACTGGTGGAATTTCCCCGTTACCGACTATGCTCGCCATATCATCATGCAGGGCCCGACATACGGCTTGGAAACCGACATCACAGAGAAGATGACTTCTGGCGTACTGTCTAACCCGATGGAGCACGGTGAGGCTTCGAAGCTCGCGCTCTACGGTGTGGCTGACTACAACTGGAACGTAGCCGACTACAATGCTATCGACAACTGGGAGCGCGGTCTGGTTGACCTCACCCCTGAGGCTCACGAGGCTTACCGCACCTTCGCCATCCACTCTTGCGACACAGAGACGGGATATCGCCGTGCCGAGTCGTGGGAGACAAACACCTTCCGACTTGCCGACTTCTCGCAGAAGGCTTACAACGACCTCTATGGCGAGTTCGACCGCGTGGAGAAGACGAAGAGCACAATGGAGCGCGACTGCAAAAACCAGCTTCTGATGAAAGAACTGAAGCCGTGGCTTGAGCAGTTTGAACTGCTCGGCAAGCGTGGCAAGAGCACACTGAAACTGATGAAGACATTCCGCAACGGCAACGCACAGAACTTCTGGAACGCTTTCGTGGCTAACCGCATGACTAAGGAGGCACGCGCCGCTTACGAGAAGCACAAACTCGGCACTATGAAGCTGCAGCCGTTCTACGAGAACGCTATGGACGACATGGCGCAGGAGTTCTTCAAGAACCTAACCGGCGAGGTGCCTGCTTTCTATAAGGGCATGGGCACTTATCCGACACTCGCTACTACACAGAGCAAGCTGATGTTCGACAACGACTCTACTACATACTACCACTGCGGTCAGAGCCAGTCTACTGGCGACTGGGTGGGTGCCGACCTTGGTGCAGTGCGCGACGTTCGTGAGGTGAAGATACTCCAGGGTCGCAACTCTGTTGACGATGTCGACTACTTCGACAACGTTGTGCTCGAGGCTTCTGCCGACGGCAAGTCGTGGACACAGCTCACTGGCGAATTGCTCAAGACTTACATCATCCACTGGAAGGGCGAGCCCGTAAAGGCACGCTACGTTCGCATCCGCAAGGCTGAGTCGGAGAAGAAGAGCTGGATTGCTGTTCGCGAGTTCATGGTGAACCCCACAACTCCAGAGAGCCTCAACTTCAAGGTTGAATCAGCAAATCTCGACGCTGCCATGTTCGGCTTCGACAAGAACCCTGTAACATCGTTCCGCAACAGCGGCAAGACTTCGTTCTCTGTCGTTCCTGGCACAAAGGCATATACCATGCTCCTCAATGTAGAGCCAGGCAATGTTGTTAAGTTCAACCAGTACGACAAGAAGGGTAAGCTCCTCGCTTCTACCGACATCAACAACTCGTTCTTCAACGTCAACCTTAACAATAAGGCTGCGAAGGCTGAGATTGAGGGTAATGTAGAGGTATTCGAGGTAATCGCGAAGTAAAAGCGATGTCCTAACTGTAAGACAACGCATCGCCAACAAGCGACGCTAACATAACCGACAAAACGGATGGCAAGTTACAAACGGCTCGCCATCCGTTTTTTTGTTGCAACTTTTTGCAACAATCCAAATAAAGCCTTACCTTTGCACTCCGAAAAAGATTAAGGGATAATAATATTATGGATTTCAATTTCATCGGGACCATCTGGTCTCTTCTTCCTCCCGTCGTTGCAATTGCGCTTGCACTGAAGACCAAGGAGGTATATTCTTCGTTGTTCATAGGCATTGTGCTCGGCGCTGTATTGTACAGCATGTCGATGGGCACAGGTTCTGAAGGCTTCTTGACTCATCTGCTCAACGACACCGTTGGCACGGGAGCTGACACCAAGCAGTACGGTCTTATCTCCTGCCTGTCCGACCCATGGAACGTGGGCATCATCGTGTTTCTTGTGGTTTTGGGTTCCATCGTGTCGCTCATGAACAAGGCTGGCGGATCGGCTGCTTTCGGACGCTGGGCTTCCAAACACATAAAGACAAAGATAGGTGCGCAGATTTCGACTATCATTCTCGGTCTACTCATCTTCATCGACGACTACTTCAACTGCCTCACCGTAGGTTCGGTGATGCGCCCGATAACTATGCGCCATGGCGTTACAAAAGAGAAGCTCGCCTACCTTATCGACTCCACTGCTGCCCCTGTCTGCATCATATCACCCATATCGAGCTGGGCGGCAGCCGTGTCGGGTTTCGTATCGGGTGGTGAGAATGGTCTGGCATTGTTCTGCCAAGCCATACCGTTCAACTTCTACGCTTTCTTCACAATCATCTTCATATTTATGATTGTGTTGTCGGGTTTCGACTTCAAGGCGATGAGCAAGTACGACGCACGTCTGCAGGAATGGTACGAACGCACCGGCGGTCAGGTAGATGAGGTGATTGACACAAAACTGCAAATCGTAGAACACGGTGTGGGTGCCAAGCAAGACAGCAAGAAACCAGCAACGACAAAGGGTTCGGTTGCCGACCTTGTAGTGCCTATCCTTATGCTCATCGTGTTCTGCATGGCTGGCATGGTTTACTCCGGAGGATATTTCGACGCAACAAGCACTTGCTACCACAACTTCATAGATGCATTTGCTGCAAGCAACGCTTCTGTCGGACTGGTTATCGGTTCGCTTGCAGCGTTGATTCTTACAATAGCAATGTTCGTGGCACGCCGCACGTTGAAGTTCGACAATGCCATGAGTTGTCTTATCAAAGGCTTCGAAGCCATGGTGCCTGCCATACTGATTCTCACCCTTGCATGGACACTGAAAAGCATGACCGACTCACTTGGCGCTGCCGAATACGTGTCGGGCGTTGTGGCAAGCACGGCTTCTGGTCTGCAGATGCTGCTGCCGGCTATAATCTTCATCGTTGCAGCGTTGCTCGCCTTTGCCACCGGCACCTCTTGGGGAACATTCGGCATACTCATCCCTATCTGCATCGCCGTATTCCCTGCTACCGCTCCGCTGCGCATCATCTCCATCTCGGCGTGCATGGCAGGTGCAGTCTGCGGCGACCACGTATCTCCTATCTCCGATACCACCATTATGGCGTCGGCAGGTGCCGAATGTAAGCACGTTCACCACGTATCGTCGCAGTTGCCATACGCCCTGACAGTAGCCGCTGTGTCGTTCCTTACCTTTGCCGTAGCCGGCTTCACACAGCAGCTCGGCATCGTAGCCAGTGCTGCCATTTCCTGGATCTTAGGCATAGCAATGCTTTTCTTAGCATTATGGGTGCTGAGAAAAATTGGTTACAAGCAATAAATCTACCATATCTATCAGCAGCGACGTAACAAGCTGTGTATAAACAAAATAAAGGCTGACAGATAGGCTGACAGATAGCTAAAAACATAAGTTATCTGCCAGCCTATCTGTCAGCCTTTATAATATTTTCAGCGCAATGGCAGCACAGGCCTCCGCATCTACGAGGGCATGATGATGTTGTGTCAAGTCATAGCCGCAGCGGGCTGCTATAACGTCAAGCGTATGACGACCTTTGGGCCAGACCTTGCGCGAGGCGATGCAAGTGCAGTAGAAGTCGTAGTCGGGATAGTCCATTTGATAGACGCGGAAGACGGCTTTCAGACAGCTCTCGTCGAACGCCTTGTTATGTGCCACAAGCGGAAGCCCCGCTATCTTCGGCTCAATCTGCTTCCATACTTCGGGGAAGACCGGCGCACTGTCTGTATCAGAAGCGCAAAGACCATGCACCTGACTGCACCAGTAGTTGTAATACTCCGGCTCCGGCTTGATGAGCGAGTAGAAACGATCTACCACCTCACCTCCTCTAACAATAACCACGCCAACAGCACATACCGAAGAACGCTCATTGTTGGCGGTTTCAAAATCTATAGCTGCAAAGTCTTTCATTGTTGCAAGGTCGTATCAATTATTTGTTCTACGTTAGTAACGAAACACAAAGATACAGTTTTTTGTGGCACAACTACTTCTTTTAATATCTTTATCACAGATACTCGTGCAAATAAATGTAAGTTTACATCAAATACTCGTGCAAATAAATGTGATTTCCATAAACTCATCCGCTAAAAAACATAACAGAAAAGCCTCGCTTGCCACTGATTTGCAACAAAATTGAGGTTCTGTTGCCCATGATTTGGAACAAAATTTATAGCTATTGCCACTGATTTGAGACAAAAAAGTTGTATCTTTGCCCATGAATTAAAACAAACGCTATGTTCAAACGCAAGATATTAAGCAAATTAGAAGCATGAAAAACTAAAAGAATGGAGTTATGCCACGGTCGGCATAACTCCATTCTTATTTTAATTAACTCTATCTAAAGATGTCAAAAAAGAGTAAGTACAAAATGCACATACGCTCAAAAAGAATACAAACTATTTGGCAAATAAAGTTAACGAAAAAAACAACGTCTATTTGATGTAAAAGGTGAAACAATAGGCATTCCCATCCACGGATACGTCAACAACCACATTCCCTTTCTTCAGCGTTGCCCACTTGCCATCGACCTCCGCGGTTTTGAAATGGAACTTGTTCCTTAGTTCTGATTTAATGTAGTTATAGGCACGTTTGTTGTAGACACGGATCGAGACGAAAGGTCCGAAACCAACGCTTCCTGCTATCAGCACAGAAGAGTTACCCTTACCATATTTAATCGGACTGCCGTCTGCCGCCACCATACAATTCTTATAGTAGACATCCTCATAGTAGAAGTCGTTCAACTCAGGGTCGTGATAGCACCCGCGAAACGCATAGCCGCTCCTTTCCGCTATTTTCTTAATACCAACGCTGCCCTCTTTCACACTCTTTATCAGCTCACCAATGCTAAAGATATCATCAAAAGTCGCACGCTGCGCAGCAACCATCTGCGGCACACCCATCACGGAAGACTGGCTATAGCAGCAAAGTGTGCTGGTCATGAATATCAGAAAAGATATTAATGCTTTCATATTGTATGGTTTAAGTAAATGTTTTTATTGACGCTGCAAAGTTTACATTTTTCGGATATAATAGCAACGGCTTTTCTGCATATTCTTCAGCGTATTTTCGCGCTTCCTGCGCTTGGATTCTATTACTATCATTATTCAAAGACTTTTTCGCCAAAACGGTTTATGATATTAGACTGGATTTTAGATGGAAGGTTATCACATCTCCAAAAAGCACTTTTCCCAATATTTGTCACACTATCTGGAATGTTGATATTAGTGAGTGAGGTACATTCATTAAAAGCTCTATCTCCAATATTTGTTACACTATTTGGAATATTGATTTTAGTGAGAGATTTACACAACGAAAAAGTGCCATCCCCAATATTTGTCACACTATTCGGAATATTTATATTAGTGAGTGATTCACATCCCCAAAAAGTTTCATCTCCAATATTTGTCACACTATTCGGAATACTGATACTGGTGAGTGAACTGCATCCATAAAAAGCTTTATCTCCAATATTTATCACGCCATCTGGAATGATGTAGTTTGTATCTTTTGATGTATATGCAATAAGTGTTGTTCTATCTTTATTAAACAAAACTTGGTGTTCATATACAAACGCTTTTGACTCATTATACAAATTACCGTTCCACCCGAGAAATGGATTACCATTCATATTAACTACGCCACTTGGGATTGTAATTTTAGTGAGATATTTACACCACGAAAAAGCTTCATTTCCAATATTTGTCACACTATTCGGAATATTGATATTGATGAGTGACCAACAATACTCGTATTTACAACCGATTATTACTCAATATTTTATAGATAATAAGTCAGAAATATGG